>Ga0247610_10002180_pt1 | contig 23073 bp, 27 predicted proteins | sample 174DNAGHGhighgp2_FD_193483 | JGI IMG/M metagenome (GOLD analysis project Ga0247610, IMG submission 193483) | Sheep rumen microbial communities from Palmerston North, Manawatu-Wanganui, New Zealand - 1742 DNA GHGhigh gp2 | ecosystem: Host-associated > Mammals > Digestive system > Stomach > Rumen...
ACAACTTGACTTTGTTTTAGTATAAAGAAATAAAAATCACAAAAAAAAAGAGAGTCAAACAGACTCTCTTTTTTTTTACATATATTATAAATTAATCTTGATTCAAATTTACACGTTTGAAATCAATAGCAGTCAAACCTTTGCTAACACTATCCATATAAGCAGCAACCGTTTTTTTGTTATCTTTTATAAATTCTTGGTCTAACAAAACGTTTTCTGAATAATATTTATTCAAAGCACCATCTGCAATTCTATCAAGAATATTTTCAGGTTTACCAGCTTGACGAGCTTTATCTTTAGCTATTTCGCGTTCTTTTTCAAGAAGTTCTGCAGGAACAGATGCTCTATCCAAAGCAACTGGATTCATTGCTGCAACTTGCATAGCAATTTCTTTTTTAACTTGAGCATCAGCATCTTGATTAAAAGCAACCAAAGTAGCCAATTTATTTCCTGGGTGGATATAAGCTACAGTTGATTCACCAGTAACTGTGCAGTAGAAATCCAATTCCATTTTTTCTCCAGTTACACCAATTCTATCTGAAATCAATTCAGCAACTGTAGAATTTCCTATTTTAGCATTTTTCAATTCATCCAAAGTAGCTGGTTTTTGAGCCATAGCTAAATCAAGGATAGATTGAGTTAATTTAATAAAATCTGCATTTTGAGCAACGAAATCTGTTTCACATTTCAAAGCCAAAGCTGCAGCAAATTTACCATCAGATGCTGCCAAAGCACAACCTTCAGCGGCTTGTCTATCATTTCTTTTAGCTGCAACAGCTTGTCCTTTTTTTCTAATAATTTCGATTGCTTTATTGAAATCGCCAGCAGCTTCGGTAAGTGCACCTTTGCAATCCATCATACCTGCTCCAGTCATTTGACGCAATTTAGCGATATCAGCCATTGTAACTGCCATAGTCGTAATAATTTAAAATTTTAAAAATTAAAGCAGTACGAATAATCATACTGCTTTATTGATTTAGTTAGTAAGAATTATTCTTTATCGTCTGATTTGATGAATTTGTCAGCGATGTTAGCATTCAAAGCTTCTTCATCTTCTTTTTTGGTACGAGTTTTTTTAGCGATTCTAGCTTTTTTCACTTTTTTCTCAGCACCTTCTTCAGTAGCAACTTCAACTTTTTCAGCTTTTCTTTCTTCCAAACCTTCGTTGATTGCAGCAACCATAGCATCCAATACAACTTCGATTGATTTAGAAGCGTCGTCGTTTGCTGGGATAACGAAATCGATATTTGAAGGATCAGAGTTTGTATCAACGATACCAAAAACTGGGATACCAAGGCGATTAGCTTCACGAACAGCGATTTGTTCTTTCATTACGTCAACTACAAAAAGAGCAGAAGGAAGACGAGTCAAATCAACGATACTACCCAAGTTTTTGTCCAATTTTTCGCGTTGACGAGAAATTTGAAGTTTTTCTCTTTTTGAAAGGTTATCAAAAGTACCATCGTTATTCATTTTATCGATAGTGCTCATTTTTTTGATAGCTTTACGGATAGTTGGGAAGTTAGTCAACATACCACCTGCCCAACGTTCAGTTACGAAAGGCATACCAGCTTGTTTTGCTTTTTCAGCAACGATATCTTTAGCTTGTTTTTTAGTTGCAACAAAAAGAATTTTGCGACCAGATTTTGCAATTTGTTTCAATGCATTTGCTGATTCATCGATTTTAGCAACTGTTTTATGTAAATCAATGATATGAATTCCGTTACGTTCCATGAAGATGTATGGAGCCATAGCAGGATTCCATTTTCTTTTCAAGTGTCCAAAGTGAACACCTGCTTCTAATAATTGATCAAAATTAGTTCTTGACATTTTTTATTCTTTTATTTGTTTACTTTCTTTAATTAGTTCAATTGCAAGGTAGTCTTACGAATCCTTGCAATTTAGATACTAAACATTTTATGCAATTTCCAAATAACAAAACGTATTAACGTTTTGAGAATTGGAATCTTCTTCTTGCTTTTGGACGACCTGGTTTTTTACGTTCTACTTCGCGTGAATCACGAGTTAAGAATCCTTCTGATTTCAAAGCTGGTTTGTTTTCAGCATCAACTTTAACAAGTGCACGAGCGATAGCCAAACGAAGAGCTTCAGCTTGTCCTTTATAACCACCACCATTAAGATTAACGTCTACATCAAATTTATCAAGAACGCTCAATTTAGCAAGCGGTTGTTTAACGATAAATTGAAGAATTTCAGATGGAAAGTATGTATTAAGTTCTTTTTTATTTATAGTAATTTGTCCTTTACCCTCTTGTACAAAAACGCGAGCTACAGCAGCTTTACGTCTTCCAATTGCATTAATTTTTTTCATAATGGCCATTATTATTTAAGAGTGTTAATATCAATATTTTTAGGTTGTTGAGCTGCGTGTCCATGTTCAGTTCCAGCATAAACATAAAGATTTTTAATAATCTTGTTGCTCAATTTGTTTTTAGGCATCATACCTTTAACAACCTTCTTGATTAATTTATCAGGACCTTGTTTCATCATTTCTTCTGGAGTAGTCAATCTTTGACCACCAGGATATCCTGAATAAGAGAAAGAAACTCTATCCGACCATTTTTTTCCGGTAAGAACAACTTTATCTGCGTTAATAATAATAACATTATCACCACAATCTACATGAGGAGTAAAACTTGGTTTATATTTACCTCTCAATAATTTTGCAACTTTTGTTCCCAAACGTCCGAGAACTTGACCTTCTGCATCAACAACTACCCATTCTTTTTTTGCAGTAGCTTTATTAGCCGAAATAGTTTTGTAACTTAAAGTATCCACTTTTAATTTATTTTTTCAATTTAACAATATACTCGCTGATTTGCTTTGTAAACCTCAAAGGCTAAAATCGGTTACAAGTCGCTCACAAACGGGTACTCATTACTTAGAATAACAATCGGACTGCAAAGGTAGGAATTTTTATTTAATATTCAAGTATATATTCATAAGTTTTTTTCTTAAAACAAAGTTTTTTTTATCATTCGCATTATTTTGCCTCAAGTAAGTTATCAACAATGGCAAAAAAAAGGATATTTTTTCTACTATTTTTAACAAATTGTGTTTATATTTGTAAAAGAGTCTAAAAAAAATCTAATACATTATCTTATTATGGCAGAAAAAAAAATCGTTAGAGCTGCAGGAGAAAGAAAACCTGCAAGCAACATTAAAGTAGAAGGAAATTCTACAGGTTTAAGAATCGGTGCAGTTATTTCTTGGATTATTGCTATTGCAATGGAAGTAATTTGCGTTTTGTTTATTTCAGAAAGAATTGATTGGTTTTCTTCAATCCAACCTCTTTACAAAATCATTGGTACTCTTGTAATTGATATGATTTTTGTAATCATTGGTTCTGCATTATGGAAAAAAGCAAATCACATCGATCCAATTTCAGAAAAGAACAAATTAGGATTCTGGTTATGGAACAATATGGGTATTTTAGTAGCATGCGTAGCTTTCTTACCTGTTATCATCATCCTACTAACCAACAAAAACGTAGATCCAAAAACTAAGAAAATCGGTACTATCGTTGCTGGTATTGCCTTCGCTATCGCAGGTATTTCAAGTTACGATTTCAACCCTGTAAGTCAAGAAGACTTGCAAGAAATGTATGGAAGTAGCGATATTGATGTTTATTGGGTTGCAACAGGATCTGTTTATCACTCACACCAAGATTGTTCTCACCTTAATTTCTCAACACAAGAAGAATTATTTGTAGGTTCAATCGGTCAAGCTGAAGAAGCTGGAAAAGAACGTCTTTGCAAAACTTGTTTCAAAAAAGATGAAAAAGCTAAAAAAGAAGGATTATCTTTAGTAGACGAAACTAAAAGCGAAATTGCAGATGGTATCGAAAATGTAACCGAAACTGTTGAGGATGCAGTAAATGATGTAAAAGAAGGAGCTGAAGATGTTTCTGAAGATATAACTGAAATATTTGAAGAATAATTTTTATACCTTCATAAATCAAAAAAAAGGGAGACTCGAGTTTCCCTTTTTTTATACATAAAAATCACTCTATGGTTACATTTTTTTTAATTTGTTGATAATTTTATATAAAAAAGTTTTGAAATAATTATAGAATTTTATAGTTTCACAAAGAAATATTAATTAATCTTAAAAAATAAATACTATGGCAGGTAAATTTGAAATTACAACAAGAAAGAATGGAGATTTTCAATTCAATTTAAAAGCAGGTAACGGACAAGTTATTCTTTCAAGTCAAGGTTACAAAACTAAAGCATCATGCTTAAATGGTGTAGAATCGGTTAAGAAAAACGCCGTTAACGACGCACGTTTTGAACGCAAAACTGCAAAAGATGGTTCTTTCTTTTTTAACCTAACCGCTACAAACGGACAAATTATTGGTTCTAGTGAAATGTACACATCAAATGCATCATGTGAAAACGGAATTGCTTCTGTTGCTAAAAATGCTCCAGATGCTGCTGTTGTTGACTTAACTGAATAATTACTCATCCATTAAAATTAACACAATATGGGACTATTAGATTCTCTAGGAAAACTTGCTAGTGTAGCAAAAACAGTACAATCTGTAACAGGTGGAGCAAAAAAAACTACTTCTACATCTGCTGATAGCGGATTAGATTTGACAAGTTTAATTAGCACTGCACAAACGTTACTAAATGGTAAAGTTGATTTAAATTCATTGATTACCTTATTTACTGCTTACTTTACAAGCAAAGGTCAAGCTAATGCCTCTGGTCAAGCTTCTTCAATTTCAAATCAAATCGCATCAGTTGTTAACTTAGCAAAAGTTGCCGGAATGGGTGATTTGGTTAATAAATTGCAAGATTCTGATTCTCCAGATTTGGCAAAAACCCTTCAAAGTGCGATTTCTTTGATTTCAAAAAAATAAAATTACACTAATAATATGAAAGCGCTTTGACTAAAAAAGTCAGGCTAATTATTAAAAAAATTATGCTAATAAAGAGTTCGGTAACACTCCGGACTCTTTATTTTTTACTATATAATCACCACTAATATAATTTCACAAATTTCATTTACCAACACGTCTCTACCTATTGACACTTTGGTTTATTCAGTCTTTTTTAGTACTTTTGTGCAATTTTTAAATAAACAAAATGGAAGAAGACAATAAAACATCTAAGCAATTAGAAACGGAAAAAATCGGTAAACTCCTTTTTGAATATTCACTTCCAGCCATAATTGCTATGACCACCTCGTCGTTGTATAATATCATCGACCGAATTTTCATCGGCAATGGCATTGGACCAATGGCCATTTCAGGACTAGCAATCACGTTTCCTCTAATGAATTTAGCAGCAGCGTTTGGTTCTCTTGTAGGAGCAGGAGCTTCTGCAATTGCCTCTATTCGATTAGGACAAAAAAAGTGGCAAGATGCCACTCATACCTTAGGCAATGCACTCATCCTTAATTTGATAATTGGATTTATTTTCACTGTGATCGGGTTAGTTTTCATGGATGAAATTTTAATCCTATTTGGAGCAACTCCAGCCACATTACCCTACGCTAAAGACTTTATGACCGTTATTCTATATGGAAATGTTATTACACACGTGTATATTGGGCTCAATAATATTATGCGAGCTACTGGTCACCCACGTAAAGCAATGATTACAGCCTTTATTTCTGTAGGAATTAATATTATACTTGCTCCCCTATTCATTTACCAATTTAAATGGGGAATTAAAGGAGCTGCGACAGCGACGATTCTATCACAAATAATCGGACTCATTTGGGTATTAAACCACTTTTTTAATAAAAAAACCTACATTCGTTTTCGTCGTGGTTATTTTCATTTAGATAAGAAAATTACATTTGGTATTTTTTCCATTGGGATGGCTCCTTTCTGTATGAACCTTTGTTCATCTGCCATAGCAATTATAATCAATATGCAGCTACAGAAATACGGAAAAGAACTGGCCATAGGAGCGTTTGGAATCATCAATTCATTAGCCACTTTTGTTGTAATGATTCTTTTTGGTTTAAACCAAGGCATGCAACCAATCGTAGGATATAATTATGGAGCAAGACAAAATAATCGTGTACTAAAAACCCTTCAATACACCTTTATTACTGGATTTTGTATTGTCACTTTTAGTTACATCATTTTTCAATGTTTCCCATACAAAATTGCAAGTTTCTTTACAGATGATGCCGAACTAATCGCTATTACAGCAAACGGAATACATTATAACCTTATTGCATTCCCAATTGTAACATTCCAAATCATTGCAGCAAGTTTCTTTCAATCTATTGGGAAAGCTGCAAATGCCATTATATTGTCACTTTCACGACAAATGATTTTCCTAATTCCTTTGCTATTTATCACACCAAATTTTTGGGGATTAAATGGTGTATGGTTAGCATCGCCATGCTCTGATTTTATGGCTATGTTACTTACATTTATACTATTAGGACATCAAATAAAAGTTATCCAAAAATTTGACAAAGAACATCATTTAGCATAACATGATCTACCCAAAATTATTTGAAGAAAAGATTGAGTTTAACAAAATTCGGGAATTACTTAACGAACTGTGTTTAAGCAATATAGGAAAAGACTATGTAGCTTCAATGCAATTTATGACCGATATTGACGACTTAAATCTTCAAATAAATTGTGTGAATGAGTTCAAAAATATTATTGAACAAGAAGAAGATTTTCCTACTACCTCATACTACGACATGAGAAACACCATCAAACGTATTCGAGTAGAAGGTTTATATCTTGATGAACACGAACTTTTTGAACTAGTTCGTTCTATTGAAACCATACAAAATATCGTAAAATTTTTCAGTAAAAACGAGGAAATTGTCTATCCCTATTTACATAAAATAACCAAGGATACCAATTGTTTTCCTGATATAACCAAAAGAATCAATAACATCATCAATAAATTTGGTCGGTTAAAAGACAATGCATCTCCTAAACTATTAGACATACGAAAAGAAATATCTTCCACACAAGGAAGAATTTCAGGAATGTTAAATTCCATTCTAAAAAGTTTACAATTTGAAGGTCTAGCCGAAACTGATATAACTCCAACCTATCGAGATGGTCGCTTAGTAATTCCCATCAATCCTTCGCATAAACGAAAAATTAAAGGAATTATTCACGACGAATCAGCATCTGGCAAAACCATCTATATAGAGCCCGAAAGTGTAGTTGAAACCAACAACCGTATTTACGAACTACAAAACGAAGAAAAACGCGAAATCGTTAAAATTCTTACAGATACCGCTAATTTTATTCGTCCATATATCAATGACTTATTAGCATCTTACAACATCCTTGGACTAATCGATTTTATTAGAGCCAAAGCTTTATTTGCCGTCCGTACTGAATCAGTCATTCCCGATTATAGCGATAATATTTGCTTAGAATGGTATCAAGCGAGACATCCTTTATTACAAATAAAATTAGAAAAACAACATCGTAAAATTGTTCCTCTCAATATCAAACTCAGTGAAGAAAACAGAATATTAGTCATTTCTGGTCCGAATGCGGGAGGAAAATCAGTTTGCTTAAAATCAACTGGATTAATCCAATATATGTTTCAATGTGGTATGCTTGTGCCAATGCAAGAGCACAGTAAAATTGGAATTTTTAAGAGCATCTTTATTGATATTGGAGATGAGCAATCCATTGAAAATGACCTAAGTACCTATAGTTCACACCTTACAAACATGAAAAACTTTGTAAAGAATTGTGACAAAAAATCTTTAATACTAATTGATGAATTTGGTTCAGGTACCGAGCCACAAATTGGAGGTGCCATTGCCGAAACATTATTGGATGAATTTAACCAAAAAGGTTCTTGGGGTATCATTACCACGCACTATACCAATCTAAAACTTTACGCCGAGCACCATAAAGGAACCATCAATGGGGCCATGCTCTATGATCGACATGAAATGAAAGCCTTATTTCAACTTGAAATTGGGAATGCAGGTAGTTCTTTTGCAATAGAAATAGCTCGAAAAATCGGTCTTCCTGAAGAAATAATCAAAGGAGCAGAGAGTATTGTAGGTAAAAACTACATCAATATAGATAAGTATTTACAAGATATTGTTAGGGATAAGCAATATTGGGAACGTAAGCGTCAAAATATTCATAAAGCAGAGAAACAATTAGAAGAGACTCTTCATCGATATGAGAATGAGCTTTCGACTATCAATACACAAAAGAAAGAGATTATACATTCTGCCAAACATGAAGCAAAATTAATCTTAGACACTGCCAATTCTAAGATTGAAAATACCATTAGAAAAATCAAAGAAACGCAAGCAGATAAAGAATATACGCAGAAAGTTCGTAAAGAATTAGAAGAGTATAAAAAAGGCATATCCAACAAATCAGACGAACAAGATTTTATAGAGCGTAAAATTGAAAAACTTCAAAATCGTGGTAAGAAAAAAGAAGATTCTTCTGCCAAAAAAGAAGAAAAAATTATTCTTAAAATAGGCGATTGGGTTAAGATTAATCCATCAAACACCATTGGAGAAATCATAGAAATCAGTAATAATAAAGCCTGTATTGCTGTCGGTCAGATAAAAACATACGCCAATCTTAAACAACTAGAGAAAACAAATCGGAAAGAAAAACGTGAAATCGTACGGAACAGTGAATTAGGCAAAAAAGCGAACGAAGATATTCGGAAACGTAAACTTAATTTCAAAACAGAAATTGACATTAGAGGTATGCGTTCAGATGAAGCTTTACAAGCTCTAACCTACTTTATTGACGATGCCATTATGGTTGGAGTTGGTCAAATTAGAGTCCTTCACGGAACAGGCACTGGTGCATTACGACAACTTACACGTGATTATGCAGCATCACTTCCTGAAATCAGTTCATACCACGATGAACACGTACAATTTGGAGGAGCAGGGATTACAATTATAGAATTTTAAGCAAAAACAATATTTTTTATTGCCATACAACAACAGTGGCACATTTTCAAATTACGGAACTACGCATTTTATCAAACTGGCATATACATATAACTATTCCGACTCATAAATAAAATCTAAATAACCCCAATTGGCTCCACTATTATATTTGAAAGTCAGCAAGTTTAATCCCTCATGTTCAAAACGGATATACCCCACTGTAGCTTGATTCCAATTATGCCAATCCCCCATATCTTCTGGAAGATGTAATTCGGTAGCCAATTGGTTATTGATAAACAATTGTACATGATTATCATGATTTCCATAAACGGTGATTATCCTATAGAGACCAGCTTTTTTAACATTTACAGTATAATTTGTCCATTCACCATCATCCTCCCAACCTATATAGAGTTGATTCACTTTAGGATCAACCTTATTGGGATGATTAAAGTCGGCCCAATCCTTAGTATAGGAAATATCAACGCCTTCATTTTCACGAAAGAAAGCGGTATATGGTGAAATTCCCGGACGCAAATGTCCATCTGTATGATTCAAAGCAGCACCTAAATTTTCGGGAGTTACATCATGATAAGCGACTCCTTCACCACCCAAATCGTAAAATGCCAATTCAACTCTACCAGGAATAACTTGTGGTCCAGCCTTATAATACTTGTCCTTGAAAGGTTTTCCTTTATAAGATGAAGGAACAAATGATTGACTATTACAACCAAAGAATAACGGGCAAAAAATCAGTGATAAAATAATAATGTTTTTCATACCATTATAGAATAAAAAAGGACAAATACGGACTTAAGTTTTATCATTTTTTCAATAATTTCAATCCTATTTTTATAATTGGAATTGCGATTTTAACTATTTGAAAAACATTTAAGCCTCCTGTAAAAACTGATTTAGCCAATGACAAAGGAGAAATTTCTTGAGTTTGATGAATAAAATCATTTTTCACTACACGTCCTTGACCTTGAACAGCGACTCTCAAGTAAGCTTTTCTTGCTTCTAAATCTTTTAAATTACGAATATTCTTAGTTTTGTTCATCATCGTCAAACATTATTTTACTAAACACTTTAACAAAAGTATTTACAAAAATTTTTTTTCGTAAAAAGAATAATATTAAAGCCGCTATTGCAAAAATGCCGCTAACAAGGAGCAAACTATAAACCAATCCTCCCACGACATCTTTAAGAGCAAATATGAGAGTCAAAGAAAGGAAAAACAACAAGCATATAATAATTACTACAAAGATTATATAAAACAAAACAGAGGCTATAATTTTAGATGACTTTTCTATAGCTTCTAATTTGATTAAATCAGTACGTAATTCAACATACTTCTTAACATCCTCAGTTATAGTTTTAAAATCCTCCATTTTAATCTACTTTTTCGTCAGACAAAACAGAATTTATTGCATTTTCGAGTGAATGAATTCCTTCTTCAATTTTTTTTCGAACTTTCATTACAAATTCGTTCATTTTTTCTTCTGAAAAATAAATATCTCTATCAGCAAGATATTTTTCTACTTTAGCTTTCAATTCTTGACCTTTATCAGAATTAATAAAAGCTACTGCTGCTGCACCTATAGCTATTCCGCCTATCAATGCCCAAAAAGATGAAGATTTCATATTAATTAGATTTTTTAAGTTCTCGTTTTTCTTTTATAATTGATGCTATTATAGAAATAGTAATTAAAGATACCAAAACGCTCAACGAAACCACATTTGAGATTTCAAGATCTTTACCTAAAGATTTCATTAACTCATTGAAGCACATTTTAAAACCAATAAAGGCTAAAATTCCTGATAAAGCATACTTTAAGTAAACAAAATATTCAACTATTCCATTCAATGCAAAATACAAGGCACGAAGTCCGAGTATAGCACATATATTAGAAGTAAATACAATATAACTATCTTGAGTAACCGACAAAATAGCAGGAATTGAATCTACCGCAAAAATCAAATCAGATATTTCAATAAAAATCAAGCATGTAAAAAAAGGAGTAACCAACCAACGGCCATCTTTTTTCAAGAAGAAATCGCCATTATTTCGTTCGTTTGTTAGAGGGATTACTTTTTTAACCTGTTTATACAAAAAATTATCATCAGGATTAAAACTACTTTCATCTTCCTTATCATACAACATTTTGATACCTGAATAAATTAAGAACGCACCAAAAACGTACATAATCCATTCAAATTTATGAATTATAGCGACTCCTGCAAAGATAAATATTGCTCGCATTACAAGAGCTCCAAAAATTCCCCAGAAAAGAACTTCATGTTGGTATTTAGGTTCGATTTTAAACGATTTAAAGATGAGAATAAATACAAATAAATTATCAATACTTAATGATTTTTCCAACAGATAACCTGTAAAAAAGTCTAAGGCATGTTCTTTACCCATATCAAAATAAACATACACGTTAAACAATAAAGACAGGAATATCCAGAAAGCACTCCAAAATAAAGCACTTTTGATGCTTATAACTTCATCTTTTTTATGAAAAACTTTTAAATCTAAAATAAGTAAGAAAAATACAGCGACTAAAAAAATTGTCCAATGCAAGGTTGTTTCCATCATAAATTATTTCTATTTATTTTATAACAAAGATAATGATTTTTTTAGATATTAGTAACTCAATATTCATTAAAGATGTTAAGAATAAAAAAAAACAGTAAAAGATAAAAAGAAGTGGCAAATAAGTGAAAGTCTAAAAAAAGAGAAAAGTTAAACTGCTGAGAATTTAAAAATTGTACTAATAGTCAATAAAAAGATTGAATTCTTAAATTTAAAAGAGTTTATTTTAAAAATTAGGAGACAAAAATGAGTAGTAAGACAAACATTCATGTATATTTTTTTGCAAATTATTTTTTGGATGGAATTGAAATCAGCACCATTCAAATTGCAAAATGGTTTCGTTTTCTGTCACCGCTTCGCGGCTCTGTGATGGTGGGTGATTTCTATACACAGGGGCACCGCTTCGCTCACCCCTGCCTATTATCTCTCGCCCTTTCAGGGCTAAAAAGCACAAATGTCCGTGTCATTTTTTTGCAACTGATAAATGACAACTGCTAATCCCCTAAAGGGGATTTATGTGTGAGGTAAAATCCATATCTACAGATACTAATCCCCTAGCGGGGAAGCAAATTCACAAACGTTTGTGCATATTTTCTAACTCCTTAGTCCGACTACATAACCTTTGTACATAGCTTGAGCATACACAAACCACAATCAATCTACTTTCGTCTACAAAATACACCTTATTATTTATCCTCCGCCTTATTTCTGAGTAGGAAAATATCGTGAGGAAAACGTTAAAAAATTCAGACTGTTTGAGCGAAGCGAGTTTCTGAATTTTAGTTTTCAGAACGATAAATTTTCCGTAAAGCTCAGAAATACAGCGGCGGCGTTTTTTGTTTCGTTTTTTTCGCTGTAGAAAAAAATGAAAAGAGAAAAAAGAAGTTTGATTTATCGCTCGCTTAATCGCAAAATTGTTTTATTTTCTGTCACCGCTTCGCGGCTCTGTGATGGTGGATGGTTTATAAACACAGGGGCACCGCTTCGCTCACCCCTGCCTACTGTATGTCGCCCCTTCAGGGCTGTTGAACAGGGATCGGTAGTCGGGGGTAGAAAGACATAAACAAGGAATAAGTAGTCGGGGGTCGGGGGTAGAAAAATACAAACGTTTGTGATATTCTCAACTGACAACTGTTAACTGTTAACTGTCAACTACCCTACCCCTTCTCAAATTAATATATATTTTACACAATATACATCCATTATTTCATTTTTATTATATTACTTTGCACTTACAAATTAAATCTAACTAACTTAGTTTATATTTTTTTCATCAATGTAATTAACTTAAATTTTTATTTTCGTTTTAAATTATGAAAAATAAGTATCTTAATCTAATCGAACAATCATTTGAATTTCCTAACGAAGAATTCAGTCTTAACGACAATGAACTATACTGGTATAATGTTCCTTTAATGGAAATTATTAAACAATACGGAACGCCATTACGCATAAGTCTCTTGCCCAAAATCCGCATGAATATTCAACGCGTACGCCGTATGTTTAATGTCGCAATGGCCAAAGTAGATTATAAAGGTACTTACAATTATTGCTATTGTACCAAAAGTTCGCACTTCTCATTCATCATGGAAGAAGTACTAAAAAATGAAGTACATTTAGAAACTTCATCCGCTTTTGACATCAATATTATTGACTCATTATACGAAGCTGGTCAACTTAAAAAGGATCATTTTATTCTATGTAACGGATTTAAACGTCCTCAATACATCGAAAATATCCAACATCTTATTAATGAAGGATTTAACAATGTAATTCCAATACTTGACAACAAATTTGAATTAGATTCTTTATTGGAAAACATGGACAAACATATCACCGTAGGTATAAGAATTGCTTCTGAAGAAGAACCTAAATTCGATTTTTACACCTCTCGATTGGGTATTCGTTACAACGATATTATACCTTATTACAAAGAAAAGATTAAGAAAAACAAGCAAGTTAAATTAAAAATGCTTCATTTCTTTATCAATACAGGTATAAAAGATACTGCCTACTATTGGAACGAATTGAATAAAGCCGTCAACTTATATTGTGAACTTAAAAAAGAAGTTCCCGAGTTAGATAGTTTGAATATTGGTGGAGGTTTACCTATTCAAGCCCACTTAGATTTTGAATACGATTACGAATATATGATTGAAGAAATCGTTTCACAAATCAAAATCATTTGCGACCAAAACAATGTGATGGAACCGAATATCTTTACCGAATTTGGTTCATATACGGTAGGCGAAAGTGGTGCCATGCTGTACTCGATTATCAACCAAAAACAGCAAAATGATCGAGAACTTTGGAATATGATTGATAGTTCGTTCATCACCACACTACCCGACACTTGGGCCATCAATCAACGCTATCCTTTCTTTGCCATCAACAATTGGGACTCAGAATACGAACGCGTTCACTTAGGTGGTTTGACTTGCGATAGTGAAGATTTCTACAATGCGGAAGTCCACTCAAACGCTATCTTCTTGCCAAAAATCAACAACGAGAACACCCAATATGTAGGCTTTTTCCACATGGGAGCCTATCAAGAATCGCTTAGTGGATTTGGAGGTATTCAGCACTGCTTACTTCCTGCCCCTAAATTAGTGATTGTTGATTTTGATGAAAATGGAGAATACGTAACCAAACTTTTCGCTAAAGAACAAAGTTACAAATCGATGTTAAAGATTTTAGGATACTAAATTAAATTTTAAAGATAAAGTTTAAGTTTGTAAACTAAACGTTTATACCCAAAATCATTAACTACTAAAATGACAAACAAACCCAAATATGCAGAAGTGATTTTGCCGCTTCCACTCGACAAAGTATTTACATACATCATTCCCGATAGTATGCAAAATCAAATTGTCGTGGGAGCTAGGGTTTTAGTATCGTTTGGATCGCGTAAATTCTATACAGGAATTGTAAGTAATTTACTTGAGTCATACGAAGATTCTGGAGTTAATCTCAAAGAAATCAGCGAGATTCTCGATTCCAATCCAATAGTCAATAACATTCAACTTGACTTTTGGAATTGGATATCCAAGTATTACATGTCAAGTATTGGGGATGTTTACAAAGCTGCTTTACCTTCGGGACTAAAAATCGAAAGTGAGACAATTGTCCGTTTCAACGAAAATTTTGAATCTGAAATTAACTTAACTTCAAACGAACAGAAAATCGTTGATATTTTACAACAAGACAAAAAACTTAGCATTACCGACTTAAATAAAAAATTAAATTTCAAAAATACTTTTCCAATAATCAAAAATCTTTTGGAAAAAGAAATTGTTTTGGTTTCAGAAGATTTAAAATCAACATACAAAGCCAAGACAATTACATTCATTGCACTTCATCCTAGACTTTCCAACGACATTGAAATCAATGAAACACTTAATAAATTAGCACGTTCAAAGAAACAAAAAGAAGTACTGTTATCCTATTTAGAATTATCGCCCGATTTTGAAAAAATTGAGCGTAGAATTTTAATGCAAAAAAGCAATGCTACTTCTCAAATAATTAATGAATTAATAAAAAAAGAGATTTTAACAAGCTTCGATGAAGAAGTAGATCGTTTGCAATATACAGGAAATACTACCTACAGCAAGAAATTTTCTGAAGCACAGGCGATTGCTTACAATAAAATCAAAGAAAACTTCAAAACCAAGCAAGTCACTTTATTGCATGGCGTTACTTCTTCGGGTAAAACCGAGATATACATCAAACTTATACAAGACACCATCGATGCTGGTAAACAAGTGTTATTTTTGCTTCCAGAAATTGCCCTTACTACACAAATTACACAACGATTGCGAGAAGCATTTGGTGATAAACTTGGTGTTTACCATTCAAAATTCTCAGATAATGAACGTGTAGAAATCTGGAAAAATCTGCTATACAAACATCAATATCAAGTCATACTTGGAGCTCGTTCATCAATATTTTTACCTTTCGATAATTTAGGGTTAATCATTGTTGACGAAGAGCACGAAAGTAGTTTTAAACAATTTGATCCTGCTCCTCGTTATCATGCACGAAATGCGGCTATTATGCTTTCGTACATGCACCAAGGAAAAGTTCTATTAGGTTCGGCTACACCCAGCATTGAAAGTTATTACAACTGTCAGAAAGGCAAATATGGACTGGTAGAATTATTTCAACGCTATCAAGACATATCGTTGCCTGAAATTCGTGTAGTAGATCTTATGAAAGCTCGTAGTAGAAATGAAGTTAAGGGTATGTTTTCCATCGACCTTCGCAAAGCCATTAAAGAGGCCTTAGACAATCAAGAGCAAGTCATTTTATTTCAAAACAGACGAGGTTTTGCTCCACAAATCGAATGTGATAATTGTGGTTGGGTACCTAAATGTACCGATTGTGATGTGAGTATGACCTACCACAAATTCTTCAAACAACTTACTTGTCATTATTGTGGTCACACCTACACCATGCCAAGTAAATGTCCGAAATGCGGCAACGAAAAGCTCAAAACAAGAGGTTATGGCACAGAAAAAGTTGCCGAGGAAGTAGCCATTTTTTTCCCTAATGCTCGCATAGTCCGTATGGATGCCGACACCACCAAAAGCAAATTTGCCTACGAACAAATCATCAACAGTTTTGAAAATAAAAAAGTGGACATTCTTATTGGTACCCAAATGATTTCCAAAGGCTTAGATTTCGACAACGTACGTGTGGTGGGTATTATAAACGCCGATAATATGCTATCGTATCCCGACTTTAGAGCCAACGAGCGGTCGTATCAGTTAATGGCACAAGTGAGTGGACGTGCTGGCAGAAAAGGCAAACAAGGATTGGTAATTTTACAAACCTACGATCCTACTCAACAAACCATTACGCAAGTCAAGGAAAATGATTACAAAGCTATGTATCAATACGAAATGGAGGAACGTAAATTATTCAAATATCCCCCCTTATATCGTATGATTTCCGTCTTTGTTCGTCACAAAGATATGACCATTGCCAACAATGCAGCCCGTGAATTAGCTAACAGCCTACGTGCCATTTTTGGAGAAAGGATATTAGGTCCAGACAACCCTGTTGTAAGCAGAATTCAAACTCTATTTATCAAAAAAATCGAGTTAAAAATAGAAGAAAAAATTTCATACGAGAAAACCAAAGCCCTTCTTGCCTCTGAGATTTTAAAAATAAGAAATAACGAATCCTACAAATCGGTCATTATTAGCACCGATGTTGACCCTGTATAAATATGAAATTACTTTTTGTTTGTTTAGGAAATATTTGTCGCTCATCAGCAGCCGAAACCATTATGAATCAATTGATTGAACAATCGAGTATGCAAAATAAAATTCAATGCGATTCTGCTGGAATAATTGCCGTCCATCAAGGAGAACCCGCCGATAGTCGGATGCGTCATCATGCTTCACTACGAGGCTATAACATTACCCACATTTCACGACCTATAGAATACAACGACTTCTTTAATTTCGATTTAATCTTTGCTATGGATGACAATAATTGGGAATGCTTATGCGACAAAGCACCAACAGCAGATTGTCAGAAAAAAATCCGTCACATTACCGACTATTGCACTATGCACAACGATCGATACGTACCCGATCCTTATTATGGAGGAGCCGAAGGATTTGAATACGTTTTAGACCTATTAGAAGATGCTTGTAAAGGAATTTTAGAAAAAGAAATCCAATAACTATGAATGATTATCAACGAGCTTTTGAGCTTTTGATAAATCTTCTTGATTCACCAACAAATCTACGTTCATCGCCCCTATATTTCCTAAAATTGAAGACATATTCGAATTTCTTAGCACACACGCGATACCATTATCTTCCAACATACCTTTTACAATTTCTGCTTCTATCTCACTAGAAAAACTTTTCAAAAATGCCATTTCACCCATCATTATTTTTGTTAAAAAATTATAATTAATCAAAAGTAATAAAAAAAATAAATAAGTAACGCTCCAGATTTAAAATATAAACAAGAATATTATGGCGATTTATATATCTTTGTAGAAGAATCATAAACCTATGCAAATCCTACTCGCTAACGCCAAAATAATGTATGATAAGTCGATTATCAAACCGCAAACCATACCTCATTTTCAACCAATTGCTAATGAATTAGCCAAAGAAATGAGTCGGTTAGATATTGACACATTGAGCAAAGAACTTGACTGTAGTCGAGCACTTGCTTTAGGGACATACAAACGCTATCAAGACTTCTTTCATGCCGAAAAAATGCCCGCTATTATGGCGTACAATGGTCAGGCTTATAAGCATTTAAAAGCCAACACACTCAATTCAGAAGCTTTATCATACGGACAAAAACATTTATGGATTACCTGCTTTCTATACGGACTTCTTCGTCCGATGGACGCCATTGTGCCCTACCGAATGGAACATAGTGTACATTTAGAAATGACAGGAGACAAACCCATCAACACCTTTTGGAAAGACAAACTAACAGACGTTCTCATCGATAGTGTAAAAGCCGATGATAACCTACTAATCCATCTATCTACAGAAGAATACGAACATCTTTTTGATTGGAAACGCGTATGCGAAGAGGTAACCGTTATTCACCCACTATTTTACGTAAGGAAAAAAAATGGAAGTCTTAAAATGCAAGCTGTTTGGGCAAAATCATGTCGCGGTGCAATGGTTAGATACTTATTACAAAATCAAGTTACCACCCCTTCCGATTTAAAGTCGTTTGTTTACGAAGGATTTGAATACCGAGAAGATTATGGAGAAGAACTTTACCCACACTTTATACGAAAAATTTAAAACATATACATTATGAATATAGGAGATAAAATACCAGAAATATTAGGTACAGACCAAAATGGAAAAGAAATCAAATCGAGTGATTATCGCGGACGAAAAATGATACTATACACCTATCCCAAGGCTAATACAAGTGGATGTACAGCAGAAGCCTGTTCATTGCAAGAGCACAAACAAGAATTAGCCAATTTAGGATATGAAATTATTGGTGTAAGCAAAGACAAACAAGAAACACAAGCCAAATTTGCTACCAATTACGGATTAGAATTTCCACTTATTGCCGACACCAATACCGAGTTATTACAAGCCTTGGGTGCTTGGGGAGAAAAAGTTGCTTGCGGACGACGTACTATCGGTACTTTACGCACCACCTATTTAGTAAACGAAGACGGCATCATCGAACGTATATTTACACCTAAAGAAATCAAAACTAAAATACACGCAGAACAAATTCTTTCAGTAATTAAATAATCATTATGTGGAAAATCTACGCATTACTATCAGCCATTTTCGCTGCCCTTACAGCTATTTTTGCCAAAATTGGAGTAAAAGATATTGATTCAAATTTGGCTACAGCCATACGGACAACCATCATCTTACTAATCACTTGGGGAATCGTATTATTTTCGAGTAAGCCCCTTTCACTAAAAGAAATTCCTAACAACACTTGGTTATTCCTTATATTATCGGGTATTTCAACAGGACTCTCGTGGTTATGCTATTTTAAAGCTATACAAATAGGCGATGTCAGTCGCGTTGCCCCCATAGATAAATTATCCGTTGTTTTCGTCATTATTCTTTCTGTCATATTCCTACACGAAACCGTCTCGTGGAAAGTCATTTGCGGAGCTTGTTTCATTGTAGCAGGAAGTTTATTAATGCTATAATTTTAGAAAACTATGATAAAAAATCTCATTTTTGATTTTGGGAAAGTCTTGGTTGATTACGATTTTGACTTATTTTTCAAAAAATACATTCCCAATACTGAACGCCGCGAGAAATTCACCCCTATACTTCACAACGACTACGTGCAACAACTGCTAGACAGAGAAGCACAACCTTTGAGTGAAATTATGGGAAATCTCATTTCTCAACACCCCGAATACGAACACGAAATTCGCCTTTTCAGTGAACGCTACACCGAAATCATCACCAATGAGATTGATGGTATGCACGAACTACTCACCCAACTCAAACGCGAAGGTTTCAAACTTTACGGACTCAGCAATTGGTGCAGCAGAGTTTATGAAACCATTGAACAATTTGAGATCTTCAATCTACTTGACGGTTACATCGTTTCGTGCGAAGAAAAAGTCATCAAACCCGAACCCGAAATCTACCAACGTCTTTTCAATCGTTTCAATCTAAATCCGTCAGAATGCATATTTACCGACGACAAAGTTGAAAATATTGAAGGCAGTAAACGAATGGGGATGGAAGGCATTGTTTTTCAGAATACCACTCAATACGAACAAGAGCTAAGACAATTATTATTGACACTAAACGCACCCGTATGATTAAACAATTGTTCATTATATTTTCCTGCTTAGCATGCGGAGAAATCATTGCTTGGTTAAGTACTTAGACATGCCCTACGGGGTCGATGGTTAAATTTATATCGCAATATCACAAACAAACGACCATAACAGGGCCAGGATAATCACAAACTCAAAATGGCTAAAAGAAAGTGAAACAGAACTACTAAAATTAGGCTATAAAAGAACTGATCATATATTAACCCCAAAAGCTGTAAAATTCTTAAAGGATAAATACGTTATTTAATGTTTTTTTTACTTTTGTAAAAACTAATATTTATTATTATGGAAAAGAAAACAACAAAAAGTAATAAAGAATTAAAAAAAGAACTAATAGATTTAGTTTTAAAAAGAAGCGGAACCTCTAAAAAGGAATTATTAGATTTTGCTATAGATAGATTTTTAGCACTAAACGCAGCTGATTATTTAACTCCAAAAGAAAAAGACTATTTTAAAACAGTATTTATTAGTAGAAAATGAATAAAATTTATATAGATACAAATGTTTTAATAAATTATTATTGTTTAGAATTATCTTTACAAAAAAACATTAACAACAATAGGCAAACAGAAATAAAAAATAATATACAAGCCGTTAATTACTTTCAAAATCCAATAATTCCCTTATAGTAAAAACAAAAACGCATAATACATAAGCCCTGGTGAACCCAAAGACAATAAGCAAAAATAATAGTAGGTAAAGATTGAAAATTTAAAATAAAAGAATATTGTATAACAAAAAAAGATGAGAAATAACCCGACCCTCAAAAAGCGTACAAGGTTAAATTCCATCTTTATACGAAGGTAATAAAAATATTTTTAGAAACAAACTTTTTTAATAAATAAATTAACTATGGCAAACAGAAAAAAGCACTATTCCAAAGTTTAAACAGGAATCAGTAGTCAGGGGTAAGAGATAAAAATTCACAAACGTTTGTGATATTCTCAACTGACAACTGTCAACTGATAACTATCCGCCCCCTATTACTTACACACTAACGCTATATTGATGTTTAACTTCTTCCATTACGAAAGTACTTTCCAAAGAAGAAATGTTATCGTGAAGTCCTAATACATCTAAAAGAAAACGTTGATAATAACGCATATCGGGAGATTGAATACGCAACATATAATCAAAACTACCCGAAATGTTATAACACTCCGTTACTTCTGGAATTGATTGCACCATATTACAAAATGCCTTCGCACACTCTGTATTCAACTGACGCAATTTCACACGACAAAACACCGTAAAACCTTTATTTAATTTATCCGCATCCAAAATGGTAGCATACTGCTTAATATACCCAGTACGCTCAAGTCGCTTAACTCGCTCATAAGTAGGAGTCGTTGATAAATGAACTTTTGCTGCAAGTTCCTTATTCGTCAATCGAGCATCATTTTGTAATGCCCTTAATATTTCCTTATCCTTTTCATCAAAGATGTATCGTTCTGTTTCTGTTGCCATATCTATCTATTTTTAGAATTTTATTCTACAAAAATAATACAAATTTATTATTTTTTCCTAAATAAAAATTTTTCTTCTGTACTTTTTTCTGCAAACATACCTTTGCATCAGAAAATAAAAATAATAACAAAATAAAGAAAGGAGACCATTATGAGTACAAATTCGAATCAAAAATTACACTTAGAAACATTAGCTCTACACGTAGGACAAGAATCAGCAGATCCAGCAACCGACTCACGTGCCGTACCTATTTATCAAACTACTTCGTATGTATTCCACAACTCACAACATGCAGCCGATCGATTTGGACTTCGCGATGCAGGAAACATCTATGGTCGTTTAACCAACTCAACACAAGGTGTTTTTGAAGACCGTATTGCAGCTCTTGAAGGTGGAGTAGCAGGATTGGCCGTTGCCAGTGGTGCTGCAGCTGTAACTTACGCCTTGCAAAACGTTCTTCAAGCAGGAGATCATATTATTGCTGCCGACAATTTGTATGGAGGTACTTACAACCTAATCACACATACACTTTCAACTCAAGGTATCAGTAATACTATTGTTAAAGTAAACGATTTGGTTGCCCTTGAAGCTGCTATTAAACCTAATACTAAAGTCATTTACGCCGAGACTTTTGGTAATCCAAATTCAGACGTAACCGATTTTGAAGGTATTGCTGAAGTGGCACACAAACACAATATTGTATTTATTGTTGACAACACGTTTGCCCCTATTCTAATTCGTCCACTTGAACATGGTGCCGACATTGTGGTTATTTCTGCGACTAAATTCATTGGTGGACACGGAAGTTCTTTAGGTGGTGTTATCGTTGATGGAGGTAAATTTAATTGGAAAGCCAATGCTGATAAATACCCTACCATTGCTAAACCAGATCCTTCTTATCATGGGGCTGTTTTTGCTGATGTCGCAGGAGCTGCAGCATTTGTAACCCGCATTCGTGCCGTTATTCTTCGTGATACAGGAGCCACCATTTCTCCATTTAATGCATGGATTCTACTACAAGGAACCGAAACACTACCTTTACGTATAGAAAGACATGTAGAAAATGCTCTTAAGGTAGTAAATTATCTTAGTAAACATCCTAAGGTTGCCAAAGTAAATCACCCTTCTTTACCTTCACACCCTGATCATGCCTTATATAACAAATATTTCCCTAATGGAGGAGGTTCAATCTTTACTTTTGAAATTAAAGGAGGAGAAAAAGAAGCTTGGGCGTTTATTGATAAACTAAAAATCTTTTCGCTACTTGCCAATGTGGCTGATGTTAAAAGTTTGGTCATCCATCCTTACACAACCACACACTCTCAACTTTCAGAAGAAGAACTAAAACAACAACACATTACGCCTGCAACCGTTCGTTTGTCTATTGGTGTAGAACATATTGAAGACATCTTAGCCGACATAGAACAAGCTTTGGCATAATTTAATTCATCATTTATCAATAATAATAAACATTAAAATATAAGAATTATGGGACAAATTTTTAATAATCTAACAGAATTAGTTGGTAAAACTCCGCTTGTAAATTTACAACGTATTTCAGCCCAAAAAGGTGCTAAAGCACAAGTAATTGCAAAAGTAGAATTTTTCAATCCTGGAGGTAGTGTTAAAGATCGTATTGCACTTAATATGATAAACGATGCCGAATCAAAAGGCATTTTAAAACCAGGAGCGGTAATTGTAGAACCTACCAGTGGAAATACAGGTGTAGGATTAGCTTGGATAGCAAGAGTAAAAGGCTACAAAGCTATTA
>Ga0247610_10002181_pt1 | contig 23065 bp, 19 predicted proteins | sample 174DNAGHGhighgp2_FD_193483 | JGI IMG/M metagenome (GOLD analysis project Ga0247610, IMG submission 193483) | Sheep rumen microbial communities from Palmerston North, Manawatu-Wanganui, New Zealand - 1742 DNA GHGhigh gp2 | ecosystem: Host-associated > Mammals > Digestive system > Stomach > Rumen...
AGTTTAGCGTGAATTTGTAAGCATTTTAGCACATTTCCCATAAAATACGCACTGAAATAGCCAAAGTTGTTGATTCTCTCTAACATATCAAGTGAACGATATTTGTTTCTGCTTGTTGAATTCGCACGGTATATGTGTAGAAAGCGGGCTGGGAAAACAGCGACACTGCCACATTAGAGTTCTCCCTCGGAGCAGGCGGCATCTGCGACGTGAATGGCGATGGGGTAGTGAATGTGGCATACATCGCCACCATTATCACTGAGATGGCATCAAAAGCAAGGATGTAGGGAGAAGTGGAATAGTGAAACAGAAAAGTCCATCGGTGCTATTATAAGGAATGGGAATAATCTTCTTGCAGTTGCAAGTCGATTATTCCCATTGTTCAAGTCAGGAGGGTGGGGGATTAATCCTCGTCCTTCATCTCCTCCTCGTGCTGCTTGATGAGAGCCTGCTGTATGTCGTTCGGCACAAGCTCGTAGCTTGAGAACTTGGTCTGGAACGAAGCACGTCCTCCCGTGAGCGACGAGAGTGCAATGCTGTAGCTTGCCAGCTCCTTGAGAGGAATCTTGGCGTTGAGCTTCTGGTAGCCGGCCTCGCTGTCCATACCCATGATGATGGCGCGGCGGCCCTGCAGGTCGCTCATCACGTCGCCCATGTAGTCGGCTGGAACGAGCACCTCGAGGTCGTAGATAGGCTCCAGCACCTTTGGACCGGCCTCGCGGAATGCTGCCGAGAAGGCGTTACGAGCAGCGAGCATGAACGAGAGCTCGTTGGAGTCCACGGGGTGCATCTTGCCGTCGTAGACGATGACACGCACGTCGCGTGCATACGAACCTGTCAGCGGGCCCTGCTCCATGCGCTGCATGATACCCTTCAGGATGGCGGGCATGAAGCGCAGGTCGATGGCGCCACCTACAACCGAGTTGATGAAGACGAGCTTGCCGCCCCACTCAAGGTCGATCTCTTCCTTGCCCTTGATGTTCATCTTGAACTCCTGGTTGCCTATCATGAAGCTCACAGGATCTTCCATGCCCTCGGTGTAAGGCTCGATGATGAGGTGCACCTCACCGAACTGGCCTGAACCACCCGACTGCTTCTTGTGGCGGTAGTCGGCGCGGGCCATCTTCGAGATGGTCTCACGGTATGGGATCTTTGGCTCCTGATACTCTATCTGTATCTTCTCGTTGTTCTCCATACGCCACTTCAGCGTGCGCAGGTGGAACTCACCCTGTCCGTGTACTATGATCTGGCGCAACTCCTTCGACTGCTCCACGACCCATGTGGGGTCTTCCTGGCGCATCTTGTTCAGCGCTGCCATCATCTTCTCGGTCTCGCTCTCGTTGACGGCCTTGATGGCACGTGAGAACTTCGAGTTAGGATACTTGATGAAGTCAAACTTCCAGTCGGCGTTGTCCTTGCCATTCAGTGTGTTGCCTGTCTTCACGTCCTTCAGCTTCACTGTGCAGCCTATGTCGCCAGCGTTGAGCTGGTCCACCTGTATGCGGTTCGATCCTGCGCAGGCATAGAGAGTGCCTATGCGCTCCTTTGAGCCACGGTCTGCATTGCTCAGGTCGTCGCCGCTCTTCACCGTACCGCTCATCACCTTGAAGTAGCTCACCTCGCCGATGTGCGGCTCGATACCTGTCTTGAAGAAGAAGAGTGAAGTGGGGCCGGCCACATCGGGGGCAACGTCCTGTCCGGCAGCGTTCTGCACCTTTGGCATCTCGCTGACGAAAGGCACCACATTGCCCAGGAACTCCATCAGACGGCGCACGCCCATGTCCTTGCCTCCGCAGACGCAGAACACTGGGAAGATGCTGCGTGTGATAAGACCCTTGCGTATGCCTTCGCGCATCTCGTCCTCGCTGAGGTCTTCGGTCTCGAAGAACTTCTCCATCAGGGCGTCGTCGCCAGCGGCGGCGGCCTCTACGAGGGCAGCCTTCATCTCCTTGGCCTTGTCCAGCTGGTCGGCAGGAATGTCCTCGATGGTGGGAGCGCCACCCTCGGGCTTCCATGTCAGCTTCTTCATGATGAGCACGTCGATGATGCTGTTGAAGCCGGCACCGGTGGCTACTGGGTACTGCACGGGAACGCAGTTGTTCCCATAGATCTCTTGTAGCTGGTGCAGAATCTGGTCGTAGTCGCAGTTGTCGCGGTCCAGCTGGTTCACCAGGAAGATGACTGGCTTCTTCAGCTTGTCGGTGTTGCGGAAGGCGTTCATCGTGCCTACCTCGGGTCCGTACTGGCCATTCACCACGATGACAGCCTGGTCGGTGACGTTGAGGGCTGTGATGGCACCACCCACGAAGTCGTCACTGCCCGGGCAGTCTATGATGTTCAGCTTCTTGTTGTTCCACTCCACATGGAACACTGTCGAGAAGACCGAGTAGCCATACTCCTGCTCTACGGGGAAGTAGTCGCTCATGGTGTTTTTACCCTCCACGGTGCCACGGCGCTTGATGATGCCGGCTTCGTAGACCATAGACTCGGCAAGAGTGGTCTTGCCGCTGCCCGCACTGCCAAGCAGTGCAATGTTCTTAATCTCGTTTGTCTGATAGACTTTCATTGTTTTGGTTAAATGTAATTAGTTATTTAATATTGATAGATGTTCACAGTTTAGTTTGCATTGTCCCAAGCCAGCAGGGCCTTGATGAATGTTTCGCAGGGGTTGTTGCGAAACTCTCGCGCCCTTACTGCCTCGATGACCAGGTAGACTACATAGATGAGTGTGCACACCAGTGCCCCTGTGGTGTAGGCATAGAGCCCCGTGTCGGGTCCTTTGACCAGAAGGCTGAAAAGGGCCACGGGCACAGCAAAGGCCAGCACAAGTATCAGCAGGCGGTGCTTGCGCCACGACGTCTTGAAGTCTTCAAATTTCTGTTTGCGGTCCAGGTAGGCTTCAAACTGCTCCTCGCTGATGCCGTAGTTGGAAATCTTCGGCAGGGTGGGGTCGTCCTTATGGTCAGTGCGTATATCCCAAATGTGTCCCTGGAGCGACTCCAGGGACTCAATTGGTTCTATGTATGAGCGGTCAATCTGAAACACAGTGATGTTTTTTCGTTATTGTGTTTTTCTCTTTGTCACGTTATCACGTCATCTTGTGACATCGCGGCGTTCTTATGCGAGTCTGCGCGAGCCGTCGCCAATGACCACGTCGATGACCTCGGGCTTGATGCCGAATTTCTCTTCGTAGCGCTTTGTAGCGTCGGCGATGAACTTGTTGTACAGGTCGGCACGTACCAGGTTGATGGTGCATCCGCCGAAGCCACCACCCATGATGCGGCTTCCGGTCACGCCGTTCTCCTTGGCGAGGTCGTTCAGGTAGTCGAGCTCTTCGCAGCTCACCTCATATTCCTTCGACAGACCGTAGTGGGTCTCGTACATCTTCTGGCCTACTGTCTCGTAGTCGCCCTCGAGCAGTGCGTCGCAGACGGCAAGCACGCGGTCTTTCTCGCCCAGCACGAAATGAGCGCGGGTGTAGTCCTCTTCACCCACCTCTGCACGCACCTCTTCCAGCTGCTCCCATGTGCAGTCGCGCAGTGTCTCGAACTTGCCCTCCGGATGTTTGGCGGCAATGTGCTTCACCACGTTCTCGCAAGAGTTGCGGCGGTCGTTATATGGCGAGCCGGCCAGCTCGTGCTTCACCTTACTATTTATAAGTACGAGGCGGTAGCCGTCGGGCTTGAATGGGAAGTACTCAAATTCGCGGCTGCGGCAGTCGAGGCGCATCAGACAGCCTGCCTTGCCGAAGACAGAGGCGAACTGGTCCATGATGCCGCAGTTCACGCCGCAGTAGTTGTGCTCAGTGGCCTGTCCGGCGAGCACCATGTCCCACTGCGACACCTTGTTCTCGCCGAAGATGTCGTTCAGGCCGCAGGCGAAGCAGCTCTCCATGGCAGCACTCGACGACATGCCGGCGCCGAGGGGCACGTCGCCAGCAAAAGCGATGTTGAAGCCCTTTACGGGAACGCCCAGCTTCTGGAACTCCTTGGCTATGCCGTAGATGTAGCGGGCCCATGAGGCACGAGGGCCTGCAGGGTCGTTAAGGTGGAAGTCGACGCGGTCTTTCAGGTCGATGGCGTATGCCATCACGGTGTCTTCAGTGTCGTTGGCGCGCATCTCGGCCATGATGCCTTTGTCAACAGCTCCGGGGAATACGAAGCCCCCGTTATAATCGGTGTGCTCGCCAATCAGGTTAATACGACCGGGTGAAGTGTACACGTTGCCTGTCTTGCCATCAAAATGCTTGATGAAGCGACTTCTCACAAATTCAATGTCCATCATGTTTTTTGGGTTTTAAGTTATTATAAGTTTTGTTCTTTTGGTTTCTATGGATAGCTCAAACTGCAATCCGTCGGCAAAGGTACATAAAAAAGCCGAAAGCGCAAAAACTTTCGGCGTATTTTTTAATATACTTATAACATTAAACAAAATTATTGTCTTAGCGTGTGAAGCTTCCAAGCTTTAGTAGGTGAAGCTTCCAAGCTTTTAGTGGTGAAACTTCCAAGCTTTTAGTGGTTAAGCTTCCAAGCGTTAGTAGGTGAAGCTTCCAAGCTTTAAAGTGAAGTGTCCGTGGCTCGTTTTTATGAGTTGGAAACTATCTAACTGGTAGTTGGAAACTATCTAACTGGTAGTTGGAAACTATCTAACTGGTAGTTGGAAACTATCTAACTGTGGAAAAAGAGCGTCAGACTATTCGCCGAAGATGAGCTTGCGGTCACGCTTGGCGGCGTTAACGGTCCATGCTTCTGGCACGAAGCGCCAGTTGTTGTTGGCCGCAGGGCTGACATGCCCCTTCCGCTCTATCTCCTCCATGATGTAGTGTCTCAGGTCGAGAGGCGACTGGTAGATGGTCCTGCTCTCAAGCTCTGCCTTTGGTATGCCCGCCCCCTTTATGAGTAGGTCGCCACCACCGTTGCCACGGTAGCTGTTCATCACCACACGGTATGTCTTCCCCTCGTCGAAGGGCTGGCCGTCGGACATTCGCAGTATGCTCACTTTCTGCCCGTTGGGCTTGGTGACGTCGACCTCGTAGTCTATGCCTGCCGCCGAGTCGAAGTTGAAAGTGTAGTTGCGGAAGCCCATGCGCTGTTGGTCGCCAGTGCTCTCATCGTTGAGCAGCAGCAGGTGGTCTTCGGGCGAAGTCATGGTGTTTGCCCATCGAGCATAACTCTCTTCAAGAAAGCCTTTTATCTCTCGTCCGCTCATGTTTAGGATGTAGTACTGGTTTTCGAATCTGTAGAGCTTGAACATGTCGGCCACGGTGACGTCGCCTGCATTTATTTTGCTGTCGAAAGACAGTGGTGCGTTGAACGAGATGTCGGCCCCCGAGATACGTAGCTGTATGTTGTGTATGAAGTCGGTGAATGGCGACGATCCGAAATAGCTGTCGCGTGTTCGTGCGTCATTGTCGAAATGTCCTATGCGGCGCTCCACGTAGCTTTTTATGCTGTCGGCGAGAGGCTTGAAGTGCTCCACCATGTCAAGGTCGGGCTCCTCGGCCGTTATGTTCACTATCTCGCCTTTTACGGACTTGCTGACCACCTTCCCACTATTGTCTCTGGTCAGCTCTATCTGTGCGTCGGCCACGTTGATTGCCCAGCACGAAGGGTCGAGTATTAGCACGCTGTCGGGGGCTGAAGAAAGTTTTGAGCTGTCTTGGGCTAATATCCAGTCATTGTGCATGATATGGTCGTGGCCGAAGAAGATGATGTCGAAGCCAGGCACTTCGCGTGCCACCCTTTCGGTAGCGTCCTCTTCTATGCCGTTCTCCATGGTTATACCCCCATCCTTGCCGCTGTGGAACAAGCCTATGACCACGTCGGGCTGCTCTTTCTCGCGCACCACGGCCATCCATTTGCGTGCACTTGTCACCATGTCCTCGAACCTGAGCCCGCTCCACAACTGCTCGTTGAGCCAGCAGGGTATGGTGGGTGTGAGCATGCCGATAATGGCAATCTTCACCCCTTCGCGTTCGAGTATGACGTATGGCTTCAGGTAGGGCTGTCCCGTCACGGTGTCGATGATGTTTGCTCCCAGCACAGGGCATTTCACCTCCTTTATCCATTTGTCGTAAACCTGGTGGCCAGTCTCTATGTCGTGGTTTCCCACGGTCTGTGCGTCGTAGTGCATATAGTTGACCATGCTTGCAGCTATGTTCTCCCGGCCGGTGTTGACATAGTTTGACCAGTAGCACGACGGCTGGCCCTGCAGTATGTCGCCATTGTCTATCAGAAGAAGGTTCTTTCCGTACTGCTGCCGCAGCCGTTCTACGTAAGTGCTGACACGTGCCAGTGTGCCTCTCAGTGGTTTGCGCTCTATGAAATCGTATGGCAGGAAGCATCCGTGTACGTCGCTTGTCTCAATGATTCTCAACTTTACGGTGTTCTCAGCTTCCATAGTGCAGGCGGTAGTGTTCAGTAGGACAAAAATCGTTAATATGCATTTTCTCATTCTTTCCCGTTTATAGTGTTACATTGATAATACTATTGGCTCTTTGGGCTGCAAAGTTACATCTTTTTCCTGACACTACAAAACAGAGTGTCCTGTTTTTCGCTGAAATATTTGGTGTTTTGTGGAATAATGTGTACCTTTGCACCCGCAATATTTAAACATATCTCGTATTTATGATCAACATTACTTTCCCGGACGGTTCTGTTCGCTCGTATGAGCAGGGCGTCACTGGGCTTCAGATTGCCGAGAGCATATCGCCGGCTCTGGCCCGCAGCGTAGTAGCCTGCGGTGTGAATGGCGAGACCGTAGAGCTGAACCGCCCCATCAATGAGGACGCTTCGATAGAGCTCTATAAGTTTGACGACGAGCAGGGCAAGCACACCTTCTGGCACACCAGTGCCCACTTGCTGGCTGAAGCGCTCCAGGAGTTGTATCCTGGCATTCAGTTCGGCTTCGGTCCTGCTGTGGAGAATGGTTTCTTCTACGACGTGCTCCTTCCCGGCGAGGAGAGCATCAAGGAGAGCGACTTCCCCAAGATTGAACAGAAGATGAAGGAGCTGGCCTCGAAGAAAGAGCCCGTCGTTCGTCGTGAGGTGGCCAAGGCCGACGCCCTGAAGGAGTTTGCCGCTGCTGGCCAGACCTACAAGTGCGAGCACATAGAAGAGGATCTGGAGGACGGCACCATCACCACCTATACACAGGGCAACTTCACCGACTTGTGCCGTGGTCCGCACCTTGTAGACACCGGTGAGATAAAGGCCGTGAAGCTCACTGCCGTGGCCGGTGCCTTCTGGCGCGGCGATGCCACCAAGCAGCAGCTGCAGCGCCTCTACGGCATCTCGTTCCCCAAGAAGAAGATGCTCGACGAGTATCTCGTAATGCTCGAGGAGGCCAAGAAGCGCGACCACCGCAAGATAGGCAAGGAGATGGAGCTGTTCATGTTCAGCGACAAGGTGGGCAAGGGCCTGCCCATCTGGCTGCCGAAGGGCACAGAGCTGCGTCTGCGTCTGCAGGACCACTTGCGCAAGGTGCAGAAGCGCTTTGGCTATCAAGAAGTTATAACCCCGCACATCGGTTCGAAGAACCTCTACGTCACCAGCGGTCACTGGGACCACTACGGCAAGGACTCGTTCCAGCCCATCCACACACCCGAGGAGGACGAGGAGTATCTGCTGAAGCCGATGAACTGCCCTCACCACTGTGAGATATTCGCATGGAAGCCCCGTTCATACAAGGACCTGCCCCTGCGCATCGCAGAGTTTGGCACCGTCTACCGCTATGAGCAGAGCGGCGAGTTGCACGGCTTGACCCGTGTGCGCTCGTTCACACAGGACGACGCCCACCTCTTCTGCCGTCCCGACCAGGTGAAGCAGGAGTTCCTCAATGTGATGGACATCATAGGCATAGTGCTCTCAGCCTTCGGTTTCAACTTCGAGGCTCAGATAAGCCTGCGCGACCCTAACGACCACGACAAGTACGTGGGTACCGACGAGGACTGGGCACTGGCTGAGCGTGCCATCCAGGAGGCCTGCCAGGAGAAGGGCCTCAACGCTAAGGTGGAATATGGCGAGGCAGCCTTCTACGGTCCGAAGCTCGACTTCATGATCAAGGACGCCATCGGCCGCCGCTGGCAGCTGGGCACCATACAGGTGGACTACAACCTGCCGAAGCGCTTCGGTCTGGAGTACACCGACGAGGACAACCAGAAGAAGACACCCGTGATGATACACCGTGCTCCCTTCGGAAGCATGGAGCGCTTCTGCGCCGTGCTCATCGAGCACACCAGCGGTCACTTCCCCCTGTGGCTTACACCCGACCAGGTGGCCATACTGCCACTGTCGGAGAAGTACAACGACTATGCCAAGAAGGTGCTCAAGCAGTTCGACCTGCAGGGCGTGCGCGGCAGCATAGACCTGCGCAACGAGAAGCTGGGCCGCAAGATACGCGACAACGAGCTGAAGCGAATACCCTACATGGTCATCGTTGGCGAGAAAGAGGAGGCCGAAGGTCTCGTCTCCATGCGTCAGCAGGGTGGTGGCGAGCAGCGCACCATGACCATCCAGGAGTTCATAGACAAGGTGAACGGCGAGGTGGCTGAGCAGACTAAGAACTTCTGATCCACGCCATCCCCCACAAAAACGTAGTAATTGTCATAAATGTCTCCCGTGACTGTTTTTCATTAAGTTGCGGGTGACATTTTTTTTATTCCATAAGACAAAGCAACTGCCCCTTTCAATATGTCACTGCACGGCAGCACGGCGTTGAAATACAAAATGTGGTGGAAAATTTGGTGGATAGACAAATTGTTAGTAACTTTGCAGCCCCGTCCGATATGTAGATAACTTATGTATATAGCAAACGAACTAAGGAAAAAGAACATAGCAGAGTATCTGCTCTACATGTGGCAGGTGGAGGACACTATCCGGGCCTTCGGATGCTCTCTTCCTCTGATACGCCGCAACTATATCTCGCGCTTCGACTACGACGACGAGCAGAAAGAAGAGCTGGCCGACTGGTATGGCAACCTGATACGCATGATGAACGAGGAGGGATGTCGTGAGAGCGGTCATCTGCAGATTAACAAGACCACGCTGCAGATGCTCTCCGAACTGCACCTGCAGCTGCTGGAGTCGCCAAAGTTCCCGTTTTACAACACGGCCTACTACAAGGTGCTGCCTTTCATAGTGGAGCTGCGCAGCCGTGGGGCCAACAAAGAGGAGAGTGAGGTGGAGACCTGCCTCAACCTGCTCTACGGAGTCATGATATTGCGCCTGCAAAAAAAGGAGATAACCCCCAACACGCAGCACGCAGTGAAGGAGGTTTCAAACTTTATAGGCATGCTCTCGGACTACTACAAGAAAGACCGTGAGGAACCGCTATTTGATTAGTTAAAAAAACATAACTGAAATGAATATACTGATAACAGGATGCAACGGTCAGCTGGGCAACGAGATTCAGCTCTTGGAACAGCAGTTCCCACATCATAAGTTTTTCAATACCGACGTGGCAGAGCTTGACATCACCGACCAGCAGGCCATAGAGCGCTTTGTAGAGAACAATGGCATCGACGGCATAGTCAACTGTGCGGCATACACCGCAGTGGACAAGGCCGAAAGTAATGAACCTTTGTGCCAGCTGCTCAATGCTGAGGCCCCCGCCTTTCTGGCATACGCCATCGACCAGCGTGACGGATGGATGATACACGTGTCGACAGACTATGTCTTTGACGGCACAAAGCACACACCCTATCTGGAGGACGATGACACATGCCCCAACAGCGTTTATGGGCGCACAAAGCTCGTAGGAGAGTTCAACGTGCAGAAGCTGTGCCGCCGCTCAATGATCATACGCACGGCATGGCTGTACTCGTCATTCGGCAATAACTTTGTGAAGACAATGATGCGCCTGGGAAGCGAGAAAGCGCAGCTGGGCGTGATCTTCGACCAGATAGGCACGCCCACCTACGCCCGCGACCTCGCAGTAGCCATCATGGCCGCCGTGGAGAAGGGCGTGGTGCCAGGCATCTATCACTTCAGCAACGAGGGTGTCATCTCGTGGTATGACTTTGCCAAGGCCATCCACCGTCTGGCTGGCATAACGACATGCCACGTGAGTCCGCTCCATACTGCTGAGTACCCCACGCCGGCCAGCAGGCCGCACTACAGCGTCTTGGACAAGACAAAGATAAAAGACACCTTCGGACTTGAGATTCCTTACTGGGAAGAATCGCTCAGCGAGTGCATAAAGAAACTGAAAGAGGCTGCGTCGTAATTGACACAGCCTCTTTCAGTTTCTATAGCGCCTCGTCGTCGGGTGGAGTGGGGCGATGGCTTGCTGGGGGCAGATGGCGCCGTTTCCTGAGCCATTCCGCTTTGCGGGCCTCATAGTCCTGCTGATGTTTTTCCAGATACCCGTCGGCCATACTCCTTACTCCTCTTTAAACTTGGCATAGACCACGCTTATCTTCACTGGGTCGCCGGTGTTGTCGGGACCTCCTACGAGGCGTGTGCTCGTCAGAGACATGTCGTGCTCCACACCAGCAGCCCCCTGAGTGATAGGCACAAGCACCACCTTGTTCCAGTCAGGATGTTTCTCCACCCACTGTGGATCTGTCTTCAAACCACGCTGCTTTGCGTTCCATAACTCTGTTATCATGTTGGATATGTTCTGGAACGTGTAGTTGTTGTTAGTGTAGTAAACGGTCTGTCCTGAGACGGTCTTCGTCGAGTAGTAACTTGCTGTAAACGAAGTTCTTCCGTTTGCGCTCTGGCAGTTCTCGAAGAATGTGGCCATACTGTCCTTCTGCACCATGAGGATGTTGAGGGGTATGCCGAACATACGGTTGTCTTCCGACTGGTTGTTTATCCTCATGAATGTGATCTTCGCTGCAATGAGTGAGTCGGCTTCATGCCCGCGCTTTATCTCGTCGACAGGCAGCGTCACTTCGGTAAACAGTCCTGCCGGGCTCTTAAGATAAGTGTGCTGGCGCTCGTCGGCCAGTTTCTTCATTGCTGCTGCGTCGTTGGTGACAAGCGTGGTCTGCAGCACCTCCTGTGTTCCGGCCAGTGTCACAGCTGCTTTTACTACAGCGCTGTCAGTCTGCACGCGGTAGTGTGTGCGCAGTCCTATGTTGCTGATTCTGCTGTGGAAACCCAGTCCGTCGGTTATCTCGAGAAATATTCCCGGACAAACATTGTGACTGAACACGTAGGAGTTGGCGAAGTACTCTGGGTGCTTGTAGTATTGCTGAAGTATATAGGTGCCGTAGTTGTTGTATGTCACACCCTCCCGGTCGGTGAAAGGCATGTTCAGCGACAGCCTGATGTTCTGCTGGTATGTGTTACTCGTGCGTTCAGTGTCTGTTTCCAGAAGGTTTGCATAGGTGAACATCTTCTTCCCGGACAGTCCCCTGTCGTTGACCAGACCGTGGGCCTTTGGGTCGTAGTTGGAGTAGAAATGCCTTCCTTCCTCTATAGGCTCTTTTAGTTCCATGACCTGCATTTTCATGGCCTGCAGGCTGTCCTTGGCGTTGAATGGTGAAGCGAGGTAGAGAATAAGGTCGCACGAGTCTGCCGCAGCCATTCCATTGTATCGCCCTACTATTTTTTCCTGTGGCGATATGTACATGGTCTCCAGCAGGTGAAACTGTGTCGTGAACTCACTCTTCACGTCGGTGTTGGTCTCTGGGTCTCTTACTCTTCCGAAGTAGCAGTTTGAGCTTAGTGTGAACACCGAGTCGGCCACTATAGTCCGTGTGCTTACATTATATGTTGTAGCCTCAATGTCGAGTTTGTCCGACTCGCTGGTTAGCGACCTTCCTATGTTAAGGTCATCGTTATTGCAAGAAGAAATGGCCATTGCCGCAAGAGCGGCACTAGCCATATACATCATTTTTGTCATTGTTGTCTATACAGTATTGTTATAGTCATTTATCTGGATAAATCTGGTCGTAGAATGACTCGTAGCCATCTGCGAAGTCCTCCTCGTAGGGGAGCAAGGGCACACCCTTGCTGGTGGCATATTCTAGCAGTGCCTTATTGACGTTGCTGTCGGCTTCTACTATTCCGTCGCTGTAGTCAATGGCCATTTTGCAGAGCTCTTCAAAGTCGAAATTGTCTGCATAGGCTGACAGCAGCTCTGCCTTTGCCTCTCTGAACTCCACGCACTTCTTGAAGTTGGTGCCCAGGTCTTTGTTCAGGTTGTTTGTGTAGAGCGATGTCACCACTTTTGCTTCTGCGAACGACGGCTCGTCATGATATGCCGTCTTTATGTAGAGCGGCACCACCGAGCTCATCCATCCCTGACAGTGTATGATGTCGGGTACCCACCTCAGTTTCTTCACAGTCTCCAGCACTCCACGCGCGAAGAAGATGGCTCTCTCACCATTGTCGGGATAGTCCATGCCCATTTCGTCGACAGCCATCTGGCGCTTTGAGAAATAGTCTTCATTGTCGATGAAATAGACCTGTACTCTTGCGGTGGGTATGCTGGCCACCTTGATGATGAGCGGATGGTCAGTATCGTTGATGATGAGGTTCATTCCAGAAAGTCTTATCACTTCATGAAGTTGTCCTCGACGTTCGTTGATATTACCCCACTTGGGCATGAAAGTGCGTATCTCATGGTTGCGTTCCTGCATGGCACGTGGCAGCTCGCGACCCATCACAGACAGTGTGGTGTCGGGAACATAGGGGGCTATTTCCTGATTAATAAAGAGAATTTTCTTTTTAGCCATCGTTTTGTTTTTTTGCTTGGCAAAGGTACGAAAAAAAAGGCATAAAACCGAATAATATGTGCAATTTTAGGAAATTGTGACATTTTATAGGCTTATTTTTAGTCTTTTTTTTCCTTATTTGCAAAAAATGTTGTTATTTTGCAGCCCGAAATTGAAAGGTCCTTTTACTAAACATTAAAAATGAAAGTATTTCAGAAGATTGCCGATTTGCAGAATGTGCTTTTTGATGAGCGCAAGTCTGGGCGGACAGTGGGTCTTGTCCCCACGATGGGTGCGCTTCACGAGGGTCATGCCTCGCTTGTCAGGCGCAGTGTCAAAGACAATGACGTGACAGTAGTCTCGGTTTTTGTCAACCCTACACAGTTCAATGACCCTTCAGATTTGAAGAACTATCCTCGCGACCTTGACGCCGACTGCCGTCTGCTTGAGCAGTGCAAGGCCGACTATGTGCTGGCTCCCTCAGTCGAGGAGATGTATCCCACGCCTGACCGCAGGCAGTTCGAGTACCCCCCTGTGTCGACAGTGATGGAAGGTGCTCACCGCCCCGGCCATTTCAATGGGGTGTGCCAGGTGGTAAGCCGTCTGTTTTACATAGTAAAGCCCGACAGAGCCTATTTCGGCGAGAAGGACTGGCAGCAGATAGCTGTGGTGAAAGCCATGGTGCGACATCTGGGAATAGGAGTCCAGATAGTGGAGTGTCCTATAGTGCGCGACGACGACGGACTGGCACGTAGCAGCCGTAACAGCCTGTTGGCTCCCGACGAGCGTGCCATAGCACCCAACATATACAAAGCCCTGAAGGAGAGTGTGGCCTATGCAAAGAGCCATACGCTGAAAGAGACCCACGACAAGGTGGTGGCCGACATCAATGCTGTGGACGGTCTCCGCGTGGAGTACTTCTCCATCGTCGACGGCAACACGCTGCAGGATATTGCAGAGTGGGAGGACTCGCCGTATATCGTGGGGTGTATAACCGTATATTGCGGCAAGACACCCATCCGACTCATTGACCATATTAAATATAAGGAGTAAGGAGTAAGAGAAGATGATGATAGAAGTAATGAAGTCTAAGCTGCACTGTGTTCAGGTCACTGAGGCAAATCTGAACTATATGGGCAGCATAACCATAGACGAAGACCTTATGGATGCTGCCAACATGATAGCCGGCGAGAAAGTGCAGGTGGTCGACAACAACAACGGAGAGCGTCTGGAGACGTATATCATCAAGGGTGAGCGTGGCAGCGGATGCGTCTGCCTGAACGGTGCGGCAGCCCGAAAGGTGCAGGTGGGCGACACCGTGATAATCATCTCTTACGCCCTAATGGACTTTGAGGAAGCAAAGACTTTCAAACCCTCGGTGGTGTTCCCCAGGGATAATAAAGTGTAAGAGACCGGGAGAAGCCAAAAAGTGCTTCTCCCGGTTTGTTATTCATGGCTTATGCTTGAAATGACAGATGTTATGTCGGCTATATCAACACCTGATGTCGCAGGGCTGAAGGTCGGTCGAGCACAGAAAAAGCTATGCGGAGCAACGCTTTTTGTCGCGTTCGCGACTGAGCGTTTCTCCGCATAGGAAAATAGCGAAAGGATGAGTATTTGTTTCACTGCAGATTTTGGCTGACGAAAGCCTCAAGCTCTTCGCCCCTTAGACCGCGGGTGAGAATCTTTCCCTCGCTGTTCACCACCACCATGTATGGTATTGCCTGCACCTGGAATGCCTCTGCTGCTGCCGACTGCCAGTATTTCAGGTCGCTCATTTGCGGCCATGTGATGCCAAGCTCTGCAATGGCTTTCGTCCAGTCCTCCTTGGTTTGGTCGAGAGATATGCCTATGATGCCGAGGCCCTGGCTGTGGTATTTCTCGTAGAGGTTCACCATGAATGGCATCTCCTGTCGGCATGGTCCGCACCACGAGGCCCAGAAGTCGAGGATGGTGATTTTGTTTTTCGCTATTTCACTCATGGCGCTCATCTCAGTCCCGTCGGGTGTGCCCATGGTGAAATCGTCAATCTTCATGCCTACGTCAGTCTTGTGTTTCAGTTCCAGTTTCTTCTCTATGCTGGCTATTGCGTCACGCTGTCTGTACTGTTCGGGCATGAGTCCAATGAGCCGCTTTATCTCTTCAGAGTCGATGCTGGGGTTGTCTGCCAGGCTGCTCACGATGAAGGCACCAAGCTCGCAGTCTATGTATTTTTCTGCTGTAGCCATGATTTTGCTGATGAGGTCTTTGTGTGCTGCCTCATACTGCTCCACGAGGGCTTTCTGCTGTGTCTCGTCCAAATCTTCTGAGTAGATCTGCTCCAGCAGGCTGTCGGTGTTCTTTGAGAACTCTTCTTGCAACTGATTGATTTGGTTCCATCCGTCGTTCGACTTTGTGCCTCCCACTGTTGCAGGCTTGTCAGTAGACAGAGTGATGTTTATTGTTCCCGGTTCGTTGAAGAACAGTACGCCGTTTGTGCCGTTGCTCGACGACACGGCGCATAGTCTTACCGAGTCGCTCACCCCTTCGATGGTAAACTTTCCATCCTTGATGATAATGGTGTCGGTGGGCAGTTCCCCCAGGCCCTCTGTGAAGAAGAGCGTGTCGCCTTCAGAGAACCCTTCGGCTATGCCGTTCACTTTGTAACTGTTTGACTGGCAGGCGGTCATCATAAGCGCCAGTGTGGATAGGGCAATAATAGTCTTTTTCATTGTCGTAAAATTAAAACGTTGTTAGGCAAAGCCTTATACCAGATACTGGTCGCTGATGCTCTCGTTGTTGATGACCCGGCGTATGGTTTCTGCAAACATGTCGGCCACCGACAGTTGTTTCACTTTGGCGCAACGCTGGGTGTAGGGTATAGAGTCGGTGAACACCATCTCTGTGAGAGCCGACTCCTGCACCCTTTCGCTTGCCGGTCCGCTCATGACACAGTGTGATGCGCAAGCCCTTACGCTCTTGGCTCCGCACTGCATCATCAGGTCGGCGGCTTTGGTTATGGTGCCGGCGGTGTCCACCATGTCGTCGACGATGACAACATTCTTTCCCTCCACCTCGCCAATGATCTGCATCGTAGCCACTACGTTGGCACGGGCTCTGGTCTTGTTGCAGAGTACCAATGGGCATCCCAAGTATTTGGCATAGGTGTTGGCGCGTTTCGAACCGCCTACGTCGGGCGATGCTATCACGAGGTCTTCCAGCTGTAGGTCCTGCAGATAGGGCAGTATGACCCCAGAAGCATACAGGTGGTCAACAGGCACATTGAAAAATCCTTGTATCTGGTCAGCATGCAGATCCATGGTTATCACTCGTGTTATGCCGGCTACACTAAGCAGGTCGGCCACCAGCTTCGCACCTATGGACACTCTTGGCTTGTCTTTTCTGTCTTGCCGTGCCCACCCGAAATATGGTATGACAGCATTGATGGTCCGTGCCGACGCGCGTTTTGCGGCATCAATCATGAGCAGCAGCTCCATGAGGTTGTCGCTGTTGGGGAATGTGCTCTGCACGAGGAACACGTCCCTGCCGCGAATAGACTCTTCGTAGGACACTGCAAACTCACCGTCGGAAAACTTTGTCATCTGCATTTTCCCCAGTGGGCATCCCAGACTTAGGCAAATCTTCTCAGCCAGGTATCTTGTGGCTGTACCTGAGAAAACCATGTAAGAATTTTTCATGTCGTTTAAGTGTAAACAGTTATATTGTTCGTTGAAAATATTGTTTTGTCTAAGACACTGCTTTCCTTAGTTTCTGGAAATGTGCTATCAGCTCTTTGTAGTCCTGCCCTTGGTGTATGTTGAATCTGTTCCACAGGTCGCCACATATCACTACTCCTCCAAATCCCAGGTCCCGCACTTGGTTTATATTGTCGATGCTGATGCCTCCCATAGCATAGACGTGACGGTCTATGAGTCCGCGCTTAGCAGCCTCCTTTAGCTCTTCGTGTGTGTGTGTCTGTTTGTCGTTGGGATTGCTGTGGCTGTCGAAGATGGTTTTCAGAAACACGTAGCTGCATTTCTTCTTGGCTTCGCGCAGCTCGTCTATGGTGTGGCACGTACAGCTGTACTGACCTCTGTAGCCGTAAGGCAGCTCGCCGTCGGCAGTGTCGAGGTGTATGCTTTTCAGACCGAACTCTTCCCTGAGGTAGAAATGGTCGTGAACAGTGATTTTACGGTAATATTCTTCTGAGAGTAGTGAAAGAAGTCTTTCGGAATAGACGGGCTCCGAACATGGCTTGTACATGTGCAGACTGTCCATGCCTTCCTCGAAGAGGGTGGTCAGTATCTTATCTTCTTCCACAAAAAAAGTGGCCTTTGTCAGGATGATGAGTTTCATCTGGAAGACTGTTTTGTATTTGAATACTGCAAAGGTAGGCATTTTTTCTGAAATGCCCAAACATTTTCTACTAAATCTTCCGAATATTTATGTTGTGATGAAAATAATCTGTAGTACGATATAATAAAACAAATAGATGTGCGTTAGAAATAATATAAACTATTAAGCGGAGGCCTATGAAAATTTTTACCTATGAAGAAATGCACCCCAGTGAGAAAACAGTAAGGCTGCTGAAACAGCTGGCCTACACTTATCGTGTGGCGAACCAACAAGCGTACTGCCTCAACTGATCCAGCTGATTTCTGTCAGCTGTGGTGCTCACATTTTCCCTACCTGTCAGCCTTGAAGTACCAGTTCTATCTGGTGTTTCTTTGCCATGTGCCTCATGTTGATGAGCGCATAGCGCATGCGCCCCAGTGAGGTGTTGATGCTCACACCAGTAAGTTCGGCTATTTCCTTGAATGACAGCTGCTGGTAGAAGCGCATGTATACCACTTCGCGCTGTGGTGCCGGCAGTGCTTCCATCATCTTCTTCACATCGCGAAGTACCTGCTCGTTGACCAGCTCTGTCTCACGGTCAATGTCGAGAACCGAAGCCCCGCGCAGGTTTTCAAGGTTGTTCTCTTCATTGGGCTCTACCACATGGCGCCCTTGCTGCAGCCTGTACCAGTCCATGATGCAGTTGTGGGCAATGCGCGTCAGCCAGAAGAGGAACTTGCCAGTGTCGGTGTAGAGCCCCTGTTGCAGCTTCGTAATGACTTTGACGAACGTCTCTTGGAAGATGTCGTCAGCAATGTCATGGTCGCGTACCACGAACATAATGTAGGTGAACAACTTGGTCTGAGTGCGATCTAATAACTCGTCGAAAGCACTGTTGTTGCCTTTTGAATAAAGTAAGGCCAACTGCTCGTCGGTCATTCCCTCGAATTTCTTCATTCTGCTTTTGTTTTTTTTAATGAAGTAAATCTGTTTCGATAGGCAATAAAAGTTTTATTTTTGAGTTATTAATATCTGTATCGGTTGCAAAAGTAGACATTTTTTTTTATTTGACCAAATTTCTTTGTCATTTTTTTTACTTTTGGCTTGGAAAAATGGCAAAGTTGTTACTTCCTGCTGTGTCTCCGTGCGTTATTTGTGCGCTTCAGTGCTTCTGTTTTTTTTACTATTTTCGTATTAGCTCTAATGTGTGTGGCAGTTTCTGCCATTTCCCCTTGTTTGGCACTTTCATTGTCGAGCCGCTCAAGTGTTTCAGCACATAAACGCTGTCGCTTGCCTGTGTAAGCTCTGCTTCCAGATCCTCACTGCCATAGTCGTTGACCATTTGCAGGCGTGCTTTTTTGTTTTCTGGAGTGGCATCTACCACCAGCCAGCAGTAGCTTGTACCCTCTTTTGAGAGGTAGCCTGCTATCTGTCCGAAAAGCTCCTGTCCTGGAACCGTTATGTTCTGGTCATAGAAATTGATTCTCATGAATACCTTGTACTCTTTATTGTAAAGGTACGCGTTAAAGGGTTTCGATTCCCCTTCAGACTGTGCCCAGAGAGACACCGTCGTAAAAGCAATGGCTATAAGAAACAAGGCTGTTCTTTTCATGTTTTTCTGTTTTGACATTGCAAAGATAGACCATTTACTCCAAATATTTTCAAAAACATGATAAAATGTTGGCATAAAGTTGTGCTATTTAGAAAAATTTAAGTAACTTTGCAGCCGTTTATAAACAAATACTATGGATAAAGAGCAGAAAGTGCCCGATTATATTTTTGAATCGAGCTGGGAAGTTTGTAATAAAGTAGGTGGCATCTATACAGTGCTTTCTACACGTGCCAAGACTCTTCAAGAGAAATTTCCAGATAGAATAATTTTCATCGGTCCTGATTTCTGGAGTGAACACGAGTCACCCTATTTCCGTGAAGACAAGTCTCTTTTTGCCGGTTGGCAATGGGAGGCCAAGGAGCAGGGGCTAAATGTTAGGGTGGGGCGTTGGACCATTCCCGGTGAGCCTGTTGCCGTGCTTGTAGACTTCAAACCCTACTTTGAGCAGAAGAATGACATTTACGCCTGGGCATGGGAGAACTTTGGTGTCGACTCCCTTCATGCGTATGGCGACTACGACGAGGCCTCTATGTTCTCTTGGGCTGCTGGAAAGGTGGTTGAGAGTCTGTATAACTACAAGATACGAACCGCTGACTACGAGCAAGCCTCCGACATGGAGCGCGAGCTGGATGGCACTCATACGGAGCTGAAAGCCGTCTACCATGCCAACGAGTGGATGTGCGGTCTTGGTGCACTATATATAAATAAGGTGGCACCAGAGATTGGCACTATCTTCACCACCCATGCCACCAGCATCGGACGTTCGATAGCAGGCAACCAAAAGCCGCTCTACGACTATCTCTTTGCCTACAACGGCGACCAGATGGCCTGCGAGCTGAACATGCAGTCGAAACACTCCATAGAGAAGCAGACTGCCCACCATGTGGACTGCTTCACCACCGTGAGCGACATTACTGCCAACGAGTGTCTGGAACTGCTCGACAAGCCGGTAGACGTGGTGCTTCCTAACGGTTTTGACAACAGTTTTGTCCCTAAGTCGACCACCTTTGGCCGTAAGCGCAAGCTGGCGCGCCGCCGCATGCTTGAGGTCGCAAATGCTTTGCTGGGTGAATATCTTCAAGACGAAGACACTCTTATCGTCTCTACCAGCGGCCGCTACGAGTTTCGTAACAAAGGCATCGATGTGTTCATCGAGGCCATGAACCGTCTGCTGCGCGACCGCGACTTGAAGAAGACCGTACTTGCTTTCATCGTTGTGCCCGGATGGGTAGGGGAGCCGAGGCAGGACCTCATCGAGAGACTCTCGCAAAGTGAAAAGTATGCTTCGCCTTTGGAAGTTCCCATGATAACGCACTGGCTGCACAACATGGGGCACGACAATGTGCTTAACATGATGAAAGTCTACGATATGCACAACCGTCACGAAGACCGTGTGAAAGTGGTCTTCCTGCCTTGTTATCTCGACGGGGCCGACGGAATACTTAATCTGACCTACTATGACGTGGTCCTTGGCAATGACCTTTGCATCTATCCGTCTTACTATGAGCCGTGGGGCTACACGCCGCTGGAGGCCATCGCCTTCAAGGTGCCTTGCATCACTACCGACCTGGCAGGCTTCGGCCTCTGGGTGAACAAGACGCTTGGGCATAAGGGCGAGATAAGCGACGGCGTGAAAGTCATACACCGCACTGACTACAACTACTCCGAGGTGGCCGACTATATCAAGGACACTGTAGCCGAGTTCTCATCGCTGCCGCAGAAAGATATTGACTCCTACCGAAAAAAGGCCGACGCTTTGTCGAAGGAAGCCCTTTGGGACAAGTTCATAAAGTACTACTACGAGGCCTACGACATTGCCCTCAGCAAAGCCGCCGCCCGCAGTAGTTCCCGCTGATGGAGCCTTGTCTCTTACTGGCGTCATCCGCCTGTTCCTGAACACATTCGACCTGTGCTGTTGCATTGTTAAGTAGGGGCTAGCCTCGTGCCATTCCCTACTTAACAGTGCAACAGCAATTACCATCCTTTTTTTGTGGGTATCGGCCGATTCACATGACTGAATTTATGGAAATACAATGCGCAGCCGCTCCACTCCCATTTATGGGGGCAAGGGTGGGGGATTTAACCGTGAAGCTAAAATTATTCATAACAGCAGTTAAAGGGAGTTAAAGCCCTGCTGTTTTCCTCAAAATATATTATCTTTGCACTTGAAAACAAGTAACAACAATCAACCCTATGGAACAACAGACAGAAAAAAAAGCACTTACGCTGAAGACACTGACAAAAAGTAGCGTGTGGGACATACAGGAAAATGACATCTTCCGCCTTTGGGAAGGTGCAGAAAAAGACTCTGAGGTCAAGGACAATGTGCGTCACTATGTTGACATCATCCGGTCGGCATTCATGATTGAAGAGCTGGCAGTGGACAGTCCCGCCCTTCGCTCGCGCTATGAGAAGCTTGGCTACAAAGTGGGGCTGGTGCGTCTCGATGATAGCTTGAAAATCACTTGGGCCATAAAGAAGCGCCCCATTCTGCGTGTCACCGACCTCACCTACGAGAATATCCGTCACATCTCGGCAGAGAAACTGCTTGATGTCATCGACCGCAACTTCGGTGGTGGATGGGACTCGCTCTCACAGAGCATCAAGGACATCATAGAAAACGGTTTCGACATATCTACCACCACGCTTCCCAAGGAGCGCCTTCACAAGAAGGGCGGCATGTACGAGAAGAAAGTTGCCGACGGATATGCTGTCCTCGAGGTGTCAAAAGGCTCGTGGGTGGAGGCCATCTTTGCCAAGGCCAAACCCGAAGCCGAGAAGCCGCGTATGACCTTCAACAGCTATGGTGACAGCGAAAACGAGGATGAGGATGTAGAGATAGAAGACACCTTCAACAAACCCGACGAGGACGATATAGAGCTTGACGGACCTGCTGACGACGAGATAACGGAAGACAACTATTCCACCATGATGGATCTCGGTGGCGGTGACCCCGACGAAGAGGCTGAAGGGCTGGCAGACTATGTAGAGGAATAGTAAGTGCTGATGAGAAACAGGATACTTACCACACTGGCAGGTTGCTTTGTTGTCCTTGCCAGTGTTCAGGCACGCCCGTTAATGGTGGTGCTGGGCGACAGCATACCTGCCGACACTGTGCAGGCACGTCCTCTTGTTGCCGACACCCTTGCCACCGACAGTCTGAAGGCTGGCAAGAAAGAGAAAAAGAAGGAAGAGACCGAGTACGAGAAACTGCTCAAGAAAGGAGGCACCACACAGGACGGCCTTTTCCGCGTGCGCCACATCGAGGACAAGTACTATTTCGAGATTCCCGACTCGATGTTGGGCCGCTACGTGCTCTGTGTGAGCCGCTTCACCGCCGTGCCACAGAGCTTCGGTCAGTATGCCGGTGAGGAGATTTGCCACAACACCATCTATTTCGAGCGCCGCGACACGTCGTTCATCATGATGCGGCAGTATGTGCTCACCCATCTGGCCGACGGCGATGACAACATCTCGCGCACCTTGGAGCAGAGCACCGTCGACCCTATCGTCATGGCCTTCAAGGTGATAGGGCGTAACAAGGAGAAAGACGCCAGCATGATTGAGGTGACACAGCTCTTCAAGACCGACAACAACATTACCAGCCTTGCAGCTACCTCAAAGACCTCGTTGAAGGTGGGTGGCCTGATGGGCGACCGCACGTTTATTGACACCATAAAGGTGTTCCCGACAAACATTGAGGTTGCCACCACGCGTACATACGGCTCTTCGCCGGCCGCCTCGCCGGCTTCGAAGACCGGGGCTATAACCATGGCCTTCAACACGTCGATGGTACTGCTGCCACGCGAGCCCATGCGAAAGCGGTTGTGGGACGAGAGGGTAGGGTACTTCGTGAACAACTTTGTGCGCTTCAGCGACAGTCAGCACAAGACCGAGCACGAGTCGTTCATATCGCGCTACCGCCTGGTGCCTAAGGACAAGAAACACTATCTCAGCGGACATCTGACCGAGCCTGTGAAGCAGATAGTCTACTACATAGATCCGGCAACGCCAAAGAAGTGGATACCTTATCTCAAGCAGGGCATTGACGACTGGAACGTGGCCTTCGAGGCAGCAGGCTTCAAGAATGCCATAGTGGCAAAGGAGTGGCCCGAAGACGACCCTTCGATGAGCATGGAGGATGCCCGCTTCTCGGTGTTGCGCTACCTGCCCTCTGAGACTGAGAATGCCTACGGCCCACGTATTGTAGACCCCCGCAGTGGCGAGATTATAGAGGCCCACATAGGATGGTATCACAACGTCATGTCGCTGCTCACAAAGTGGTACATGACACAATGCGGACCACTGGACAAGAGGGCGCAGACCATGAAGTTTGACGACCGTCTGATGGGACAGCTCATACGCTTTGTCTCCAGTCATGAGGTGGGCCACACCTTAGGCCTGCGCCACAATATGGGCGCGTCGTTTGCCACACCTGTAGAGAAACTGCGCGACAAGGCATGGGTGGAGGC
>Ga0247610_10002182_pt1 | contig 23064 bp, 16 predicted proteins | sample 174DNAGHGhighgp2_FD_193483 | JGI IMG/M metagenome (GOLD analysis project Ga0247610, IMG submission 193483) | Sheep rumen microbial communities from Palmerston North, Manawatu-Wanganui, New Zealand - 1742 DNA GHGhigh gp2 | ecosystem: Host-associated > Mammals > Digestive system > Stomach > Rumen...
CTCGTCGTCCAGCCTCAAGGCTATCAGCCATATCCCCCCGTTGTATTCTATGCCAACGAGGCCGACACCGCCACCGTCAATCGCATGATCGCCGAAGGTGTACGCGCTGGCAAGGTCAACGCCCGCGAGGTTAAATACCTCTGGTCTGTCAAACCTGTGGAGGAAAACTCCAACATCTTCGAACTCTACGCTATTAAGATTGAGGATTACGACCGCAATACCAATATGCCGAAGGCTAAACTCGACGGTAGTGTCATCACCGACGCTCGTCAGGATTTCAGCAACACCGACGGCAACGAGATATCTATGTCTATGAACTCCGAAGGCGCTCATGCCTGGAAGAACATCACCCACGACAATGTCGGCAAGTGTGTCGCCATCGTCCTCGACGACCAGGTCTACTCCGCTCCTCGCGTCAATGGCGAGATTGCTGGCGGCCGTTCTTCTATCACTGGCAACTTCACTCTCGAGGAAGCTAAGGACCTCGCCAACGTCCTCAAGTCGGGTAAGCTCCCAGCTCCCGCACGTATCGTTCAGGAAGCCGTCGTCGGACCTTCTCTCGGTCAGGAGTCCATCCATAAGGGGCTCGTCTCATTCATACTTGCTTTTATTATTGTACTTATTTATATGGTGGTGTTCTACAACCGCGCCGGCTGGGTATCGGTCATAGCTCTCATCACCAACGTCTTCTTGCTGATGGGTGTCCTCGCCTCCATTGGCGCCGTCCTCACTCTCCCGGGCATCGCAGGTATCGTCCTTACCATGGCTATGGCTGTCGATGGCAACGTCATCATCTATGAGCGTGTCAAGGAAGAGCTCCGCCAAGGCAAGAGCCTCTCCAATGCGGTCGACGAAGGTTTCAAGAACGCTATGTCTGCCATCATCGACGGTCAGGTGACTACATTCCTCCTCGGTCTCGTTCTCATCATGTTTGGCTCCGGCACCATCCAGGGCTTCGCCGTGACTCTCTGCATCGGTATCGTCACCTCCCTCTTCACCAGCATCTTCATCACTCGCCTTGTAATCGACTGGATGCTCAACCACAAGAAGAAACTCTCCTTCTCCTTCAGCTTCACCGAAAACTTCATGCGCAACGCTCATGTCGACTTCATGGGCAAACGCAAAACTTTCTATATCATCGCCTGTGTTGCTATCATCATCTGCTTCGTCGGCATCTTCGGCCGTCATCTCGGTATGGGTATCGACTTCACCGGCGGCCGTACCTACGTCGTCAAGTTCGACCAGAACGTCAATGTCGTCGACGTACGCTCCAGCCTCGCCCAGCAGTTCGAGGATGCTCCCGAAGTGAAATCCTACGGCCCCAGCAACCAGGTCAAGATTACCACCAACATCGTCGCTTCCGACTACTATGATGAGTATCGCGCTAACCACGGCCTCGCCGCTGGTGATACCATAACCGACGAAATGGTCATCAACGAAAAACTCTACGAAGGCACCAAACAGTTCTTCTCTGTCACCGAGAGTGGCAAGGAAATTAGCGCACAGCAATTCGCTGACGCTGAAATCTATCCTTATGGTATCATTCAGTCCGAGCAGGTCGAGGCCACCATGGCCACCGACATGAAGCGTTCTTCTGTCCTCGCTGTTATTGGCGGTCTGCTGGTCATGTTCGCCTATATCGGCATACGCTTCAAGAGCTGGCGCTTCGGTATCGGTAGTGTCGTCGCCCTGACTCACGACACCATTCTCATCATCGGTATGTTCGCCCTACTCCGCGGTCTGTTGCCGTTCAACCTCGACGTCGACCAGTCGTTCATCGCCGCAGTGCTTACCGTTATCGGTTATTCCATCAACGCTACAGTGGTTATCTTCGACCGCGTCCGCGAGAACCGTAATCTCTACCCCAAACGCACCCTCATTCAGCACATGAACGACGCCATCAACGCTACCCTCGCTCGTACCATCAACACTTCAGGCACCACCTTCTTCACCCTCCTCATGATGTTCATCTTTGGCGGTGAAGTTATCCGTGGCTTCATCTTCGCCATCCTCATCGGTGTTGTCTGCGGTATGTTCTCCTCTGTCTGCCTCGCCTGCCCCATCGTCTACGAGGTCAGCAAGAAGCGTGAGGCTGTAGCAGAATAATTATAATTAAGAATACATTAATTTATAAATGGATTTTTTAGACATCATTATAACGATTGCCATCCTCTTTGCGGGAAGCTTTCTTACCGGCAAAAAGAAAACCGGTAAGAAAGTTTCCAAGCAGATGCCTCCTTTGCGTCCGGCATCTGCTCCCGTGGGCGACGAGCAACTCCCCGAGTTCGACTCCGAGCCGGATGAAACGTTTGCTGATGTCTTTGGCAACTTCAGCGATTTCGACTCTGATGAGGTCTTCAATGATGACCCCTTCCAGGCACCTGAAAATGTTCAGCAGCAACCGTATTTCTCCTACGAGAATGAGGAGGCTGTCGCCGAAGACCATTCCAACCACCTCTCTTCACCTCTGATGACTACCGTGTCGAATTCTGCCAGTCAACCCTTGAACATCCTCGGCGAAAAATTCGACCTTCGCAAGGCTTTTGTATATCAAACTATCATGGAACGAGTCAATTACTAATCCTCTCCGACTCCTCCTATCCTACTGAATAAGAAATAAAAAAAATAATTAACTCTCTACAAAAACAACAAGTATGTTTAGAAAGGTACTATTAACAATCGGTCTGCTATTAGCCGCTCATGTGGTGGCTTTGGCACAGGGTACCATTAAGGGCTCCATCACCGACGAAAAAACAGGTGATCCTCTTATTGGTGCCAATGTAGTCCTTAAACTGGACGGCTCCATTGTCACTGGCGCCCGCACTGACTTCAATGGTGACTATACCATCAAAGGAGTGCAGGTCGGCAAGTACGACATTGAAGTCACCTACGTGGGCTACCCTACCGTGAAATCTGAAATCGATGTCAAGGCTTCGGGTTTTACCGTCTATAACCAGCAGCTGGCCAAGTCGGCCGGCGGTGAACAGTTGAAGACTGTTGTGGTTAAGGCTAACAAAGTTCCTGTTATTGAAATCGGTGCCCCTGAATCGGGTACTCGCCTTTCTGCTGACGATATCGGCAAGATGCCCGCCAACTCCGTTGACGGTATCGTCGCCGCTGTCGCCGGTGTCGGTTATAGCGACGGTGGTACTGGCTCCGCTCGTGGTGAGGACGGTATGGTCACCCAGGTCGGTGGCGTCCGCACTCGTACCGGCGTCAACGTCCCTAAAGAGGCTATCGCCGAAATCCAGGTCGTCCTCGGTGGTACTCCCGCCAACATCGGCGAGGCTATCGGTGGTACTCAGATCATCACTCTCAAACCGCCTTCGACAAAATTTCAGGGTCTTGTCAAGTACGAAACCTATCTCGACTACCGCCTCTGGAACAGCCTCGTTCTCTACCTGACTGGTCCCGTCATCAAGACTGCCATCAAGGATGACCAGGGCAACAAGACGGGTGTCAGAACTCTCGTGGGTTTCCGCCTGACTGGTACTGGTACCTATTCAAAATTCGGCTATTATCGCGCTAAAGACGGTCGCTATCGTGTTGTTAACGATGAGAAGGTAATGGAAATTGAACAAAATCCTATCGTGTATGACCCCATCAACCAGACTGTTAACTATGCCGCTGAATACCTCCGTGACGACGACTTCGTGGAAATTAAGCGCCCCAACGCCAAAAATTACTACGCCAACAGCGACCGTAACGCCGACTTCGGCAGCTACTCCATCGCTCTTCAGGGCGCTCTCGACTTCCGCTTCTCTGAGTTGACTTCTCTCGTCCTCACCGGCGAGTTCGACTTCAGCCATAGCCCGAGTACCAGCCTCTCTTATTTCCCACTCAACCTGCACAACGCAGCCAACGGCGTCTCCACCACTAACAACTTCTCCATCACCGCTGACTTCACTCAGCGTTTCAAAGACCCGGAACCTGTTAAGGACGAGTCTGACCCTGATGCCAAGTCCGACCCCGTGGTCTCTAAGGTCATGTACAATATTACAGCTATGTACAACCGCTACTCCACTAAGTCTTACAACGAGAAGTTCGGTGACGACATCTTCCGTTATGGTCACATCGGTACTTTCCAGAGAACTCAGTCTCCTTCCTACGAATTACGTACCGACTATAACTATCAGGGTACCACCCAGACCGCTTACATCCAGAACAGCTGGATCGAGCGCGTCGAGTCTTTCACCCCATCGGAGGACAACCCCATCCTGGCTAACTATACCAGCCAGCTTTTCAATATCTCTCAGATCTCTCCCTATCTGACAACCTTCGACAATATTCAGCAGTTCAACGGCCTCATCAACGGCTCCAGCCCAAAGAGCATCTACAGCCTCTTCAGCAACGTCGGTACTCAAAGCTCCAGCTACGCTAAGCAGCTCAACAACTACTACTACGTCTCTGCCAAGGCCGCCGCTACTATCAAGAAACACGACCTCGAAATCGGCTTCCAGTACGACCAGTACACCGCTTCTTACTATGGCCTCTCCGCCTACTCGCTCTGGTCGCTCATGCGCCGTTCCGCTAACGCACACATCACTCAGCTCGACTACAACAGCCCCATCGAGCATTTCGAAGGCTCTGACCTCTATGTCGACTTCAACCGTCTCAACGGCGGTGGACAGACCCTCTTCGACGAGTCTCTCCGTCGCGCTCTCGGTCTCGATGTCAATGGTGGCGACTGGCTCGACGTCGACCGCTACTCCCCCGAGGACTACAACAACTTCGGCGGCATCAACATGTTCTCCGCCAACGAACTCTTCAACAGTGGCAACCAACTCGTCAGCTACTACGGCTACGACCACACCGGCGAGAAATATCGCGCCTCCACATGGAGCCTCGACGATTTCTTCGACCCCGTCAGCCGCGGTCACAAGAACTATCAGTATCTGCCCGCCTTCTCACCCATCTACGCTGCCGGTTATATCCAGGATAAGTTCTACTTCCAAGACCTCATCTTCAACGTAGGTGTCCGTGTCGACTACTACGATGGCAACCAGATGGTTCTCAAGGATCCCTATCTGCTTTACGAGTCCTACACTGTCGGCGACCTTAAGAACGCCATGGCAGCTTTCAACACCGGTCTTAACAACAACGCCTTCCCCGAGCAGGTCAAGGACGACTGGGTAGTCTATGTCGACGACGCAGGCGCTGAGACTCCTACCATCCGTGGTTATCGCGACGGCGGCATTTGGTACAATGCCCAGGGCGTCGAAGTCTCCACTCCTAACGCCATCACCGGCGAGTCCGGCAAACCTACTCCTTATCGTACTACTGGCGAGGGCGGCGGTCAACAGACTGCTACAACCGGTAACGCCAGCGGCAACCGCATCTCCGCCAACGCTTTCAAGGACTATGACCCGCAGATCGTCGTCATGCCTCGTATCGCCTTCTCTTTCCCCGTGAACGATATGTCACAGTTCAAAGCCAACTATGACATTATCGCCCGTCGTCCCTCCTCAGGATGGCAGGCCGACTACCTCAGCTACCTCTACATGACTCAGCAGAGCGGTGCCATCAACAACCCCAACCTCAAACCTGAACGTATCACCAACTACGAACTCGGCTTCCAGCAGGCTCTCAACAAAGATAAGACTGCTGCTCTCGGTATCTCCGCTTACTACAAGGAGACCCGCGACCTCATCCAGCTCGTACAGTACGCTGGTGCCGACCCCAACAGCAACTATTATTCTTACGACAACCTCGACTTCAAGACCATCAAGGGCTTCTCTCTCCAGTTCGACATGCGTCAGAGCAACAATGTGCGTATCAATGCCAACTACACCCTCCAGTATGCTGAGGGTACAGGCCTCTCCGCCACCACCATGTCCGAACTCATCAAGGAAGGCTACACAACACTCAAGATGCTCGTCCCCATCTCCGACGACCGTCGTCACGAGTTCAAGGTCAACCTCGACTACCGCCTCGCTAAGGGCGAAGGTCCCAAGATCACCCGTCAAGTCAAAGATAAGGATGGCAACGTCCGCAAGAAAGACATCTTCCCACTACAGAACTTCGGCGTCAACTTCCTCGCCGTCGCTCAGTCCGGACGCCCCTACACCAAGCAGTACAGCAACACTCAGCAGACCATCGTCGGTAGCTACCGTGGCGCTCGACTGCCCTGGGGATTCTACTTCAACATGGTTGTCGACAAGTCATGGCCCATCGAAATCAAACGCGAAGGCAAGAAACCGCGTCCCACCATGCTCAACGCCTCTGTCACAATCAACAACCTCTTCGACATCCGCAACGTCACTGGCGTATTCTCCGTCACAGGTAACCCCTCCGACAACGGCTACCTCTCCGACCCAGAGACACAGTCGACAATCAACGCCTATCTTGATCCGCAGTCGTTCCGTGACATGTATGCCATCTGGCTCAGCAATAATTACTGGAACTGGTCGAATCCGAGAACTATTCGCGTGACATTGTCCTACAACTTCTAATCACTTCAATCGCGAAAAATCACATAGAAATGAAAAATATATTTATTAAAACAGTCTTATTGGCTCTGCTGTTCTCCTCAACAGCAGGTTCTGCCATGGCTCGTGAATGCACCACTTGCAAAACGAAGTCACCCAGGAAGGCTGCTGTGCAGTCTAAGGCTGCTGTCTGTAAAAGGGCACAGAGTACCGCCGAGTTGAACGTGAACAATGTTCGTGCTTTGATCAACGGTTACGGCAACATGTGGTACGACGGCAGCATCACTCAGTATCATGTCCCTAAAGACGGCACCTCTACTCCTCTTTATTGTGCCGCACTCTGGATCGGTGGTACCGATGTCAACGACCAGCTACGTCTTGCCGCTCTACGTTTCGGTCAGAACGGCGACGACTACTGGCCAGGTCCCCTCACCACCGACGGTACTGCCGACATCTCCATCGATGTCTGCAACCAGTACGACCGTCACTTCAAAATCCAGCAGTCCGATGTTTCCAACTTCCGTAATATGTTCGACTACACCGCCACTGGCGCTACCCCAAACGAGAACTACGACGAGGGCGCTATCGCCCAAATCATCAAGGAGTGGCCCGCTCATGGCGATGTATCGCGCAATCAGTCCCGTTATCTCGCTCCCTTCTTCGATGCCAATGGCGACGGTATTTACGACTATCACGACGGCGACTACCCCTATTACGATTTCAACAACGACCTCTGCCCACGTACACTTAAGGCAAGTCTCGCACCAGGACAGCCCTACAAACCGGCTCGCACCATGGAGGACTCCCTCGGCATCGTCTCCGGAGGCCTCTTGAGCGACCAGGTCCTCAAAGGCGACCAGACCATCTGGTGGGTATTCAACGATATGGGTAACACTCACACCGAGTCCGGCGGACAGCCCATCGGCCTCGAAATACGCGCGCAGGCTTTCGCCTTCTCTACCAACGACGAAATCAACAACATGACTTTCTACACCTACGAAATCATCAACCGCTCTACCTATGAGCTCCGCAACACCTACTTCAGCCAGTGGGTCGACCCGGACCTCGGCTACGGCTACGACGACTTCATCGGGTGCGACGTCAAGCGCGGTCTCGGCTACTGCTACAACGGTAAGGATATCGACGGCCCCGGAACAGGCTCCTACAGCGGTGTTCCACCGGCAGTCGGTATCGACTTCTTCCAGGGCCCCTACATGGATCCCGACGGCCTCGACAACCCCAAAATCGACATCGCCAAGATTGCTGGCAACCCCAGCCATCCCAACTATAACAGACTCCAGAATTACAAGCTCGCCGACGGCAGCTACGACACCCTCAGACTCTCCGACGACGCCGACCTCTTCTATCCCGACGGCTGGTACTTCAAACAGTTCGACTCCGTTGGCAACTGCGCCATCAACGGCGTCAACTTCGGCAACAAGATTATCGACGATGAGCGCTTCGGTATGCGCCGTTTCGTCTACTACGAAAACTCCTCCAACAGCATCAACGGTGAACCCGAGAAGGCTACCGACTACTACAACTACCTTCAGGGCTTCTGGAAGAATGGTTCCCACATGAAATATGGTGGCAACGCCATCTCGCAGGGTACCTCCGAACTCAACTGCGACTTCATGTTCCCCGACGACAGTGACCCCTTGCACTGGGGCACCAATGGCGTCACCCCTGACGAAGAATTCCATCCCAACGACTGGACCGAGGTTACCTCTGGCGACAATGTCACCTATGGCGACCGTCGTTTCATGCAGTCCGCTGGTCCCTTCACTCTGAAACCTGGTGCTGTCAACTACATCACCGTTGGTATTCCTTTCGCTCAGGCTCCCTCTGGCAACCGTTGGACTTCCGTCCAGCTCCTCCGCGAGATCGACGATGTCTGCCAGTCGCTCTTCGAGAACTGCTTCAAGGTCCTCGATGGCCCTGACGCTCCTACTCTCGTAGTTCAGGAAATGAGCAACGAAGTTCTTCTCTATATCACTTATGAGAACCCTAACTCCAACAACTACGGCGAACACTACCACGAATACGACGGCTCCATCCTCGTCTCCTACCCCGAGGAGTTACACTACTACAATTTCGAAGGCTACCAGATCTATCAGCTCTCGGATGCTAACGCTTCTGTCGCCGACATCGGTGATGAGACCAAGGCTCGTCTCGTCTACCAGTGCGACATCGAGAACTATTACGACGACACTGCGGCCAACCCCACTCTCCCCATCGGCAAGCTGGTCAACTACACCTCCAACTCCTCCACTGGACTCCTCACAGGTAAGGTCATGGTCGACGGCGCCAACACGGGCATCAAGCACGTTGTCCGCGTCACTACCGACCAGTTCGCAACAGGATCCAACACCAACCTCGTGAACAATAAAGACTACTACTATATTTGTATTGCTTACGCTCACAACCGTTACAAAGAGTATTCGCAGACCGACCCCACCAAACTCGACGGTCAGAAGGAACCCTACCTCGCCGGTCGTAAGGACGAGTATGGCAACACCATCACGCCTGTCATCGCCAGACCTCACAATCCCTCGTCCGAAAACGGTGGCACCGTCGTTCAGGCCACCTATGGCATGAGCCCCAACGTCACTCGTTTCGAAGGCTTCGGCAATGGTGGCAACAACCTTGTCCTCACCGAAGAGTCCATCGAGGAACTCATGGGCGCACCTGGTGTCCCTGGCAAGAACCCCGGCACTTTCAAGGAGACCACCACAGGTGGTAGCTACACCCCCACCATGCTCAATGCTTGTGTCATCGCTCATCCTCGTTATGAGCAGAATGCCGGTCCTATCAACGTCCGTATCATCGACCCCCTGAACGTCAAGGAAGGACAATTCTTCATCAGCTTCACCAATGAAACCGATAGCGCCAAATGGGTCATCTCCAAGGTCGACGGCACTCCGCTTTTCGACAATGTCTATACCGACACCGCCGATTTCGTCATCTCGCGCTACAACGAGCAACTCTTCCTCGACCTCGGCATCGCTGTCGCTATCACCAATCCTAAGGCCATCGCCTCTTCCCTTGTTGTCGACAACGACATCAATGTCAATGGCGGTATCATCAACGACGGCTCTTTCCTCTCGGGTACCATGACCTTCTCCAACAACAACCACCAGTGGCTGTCCGGTATCCCAGACAACGACAACTCGCCCGTCTACAACTGGATACGTAGTGGTAAGCAGTTCGCCGAGAGCCGTTCCAACAACTTCGGCATCGAAACAACTATGCCTTCGCTCAACGACCTCTATCTCGACGACGACTATTACAAAGTCGTAGAGGACAATCAGGGACGTCTCAGCTCCTTCGCTGTCGACCAGTATCAGGTCTTCGAGAAAGTTGTCAATGGCCTTTGGTCTCCTTATGGCCTTGTATCTTCAAGAGAGTACCATCCAGGCTTCTCGTTCAGCTACTTCCTGGCTCCGCAGTCGGTCATCGACTCTGTCAGCAACAGCAACGTCGATGTCGATAAAACGAACTTCAATTCAAACTATCGCGCTTCGTTGATGTACTCCTACAATAGGTCGCTGCTCTTCAACGACTTCTCCAAACTTCCCAGCGTACGCATCGTCTTCACCTCCGACACTTCCAAGTGGACCCGTTGCCCTGTCCTCGAGATGTGCGACGACTACACTCAGGCCGAAGGCAATGCTCGCCGTTTCCAGATCCGTAAACACAAGTCCATCGACAAGAATGGCGACACCACTGATGCCACCGGCGTTTCCAACAATCCTGGCGATGCCAACTATATCTCTGAATATGGTATGGGCTGGTTCCCGGGCTACGCCATCAATCTGGCTACCGGCGAACGTCTCAACGTCATGTACGGCGAAGACTCACGCTACGTCCAGTTCAATGGCCGCGACATGATGTGGAACCCCGTCTCCACCTCCACCGTCGGCACTTCCAACTATGTCCTCGGCGGTCGCCACTATGTCTATGTCATGAACGCCATCACTCAGGCCTTCCCCTACTACCACAAGGATCGCACCGACTACATGTCGTTCAACTACGCTTCTCCCTCCTACGACGCCGGCCGTTGGGCTATGGGCATGCTCAGGTCTCTCGACCACTTCTTCGAGTGCCCCTACACCAACACCACCAACGTGGAGAACTACTACAAGAAGTTCAACCAAGGCCTCCTCGAGTATCCTGGCAAGAAGGTCGTGCCTATCCGCGACTCCGCTTCTTTCCTCTTCTCTACTGTCGCATGGGTCAGCATGCCTCTTGCCACCGAGAGTATCGATAATCCTAAGAACATCCCCAGCGATGTCACCATCGACCTCAACGTCAACAACCGTTACGGCCGTTTCCTCGGCAACAATGGCACCAAACCCGAGAATGTTGACGCCTCCCTTTCGGCTGTCAACAACAACTACCCGATGTACATGTTCGAGCTCACTCCCGACATCGTGACACTCACCAATGTCGCTACTGAGAATGCTCGCGAGTCCTATCAGGATTCTATTCTCGACGCCATCAATGTTGTTCCCAACCCCTATTACAGTTATTCTACTTACGAAACCAAGAGCCAGTTGGAGACCAAGGTGCGTTTCATCAACGTCCCGGGCAACACTACTATCCACATCTACACTGTCGATGGTACTCTTGTCAGAACGTTCGTGACTCCCGCCGACGACAACAATAAGACCTACAAGAACTCTTACGATTGGGATCTCCACAACCACAATGGCATTCCTATCGCTGGCGGTCTCTATCTCATCCACTTCTCCGTCCCCAATGTCGGCGAACGTGTCGTCAAGTGGTTCGGTACTATGAGACCGGTCGATATGAGTGGTTTCCAGTTCTAATTATCCTCTAATCTTTAAAATCTCTTAGAAATGAAAAGAATATTAAGTATATTGACTGTGATTGCTCTTACAGCGTCATTTGCCACCACGCAAGTCTTCGCTGGCAATGACAATCGTAGGGGCACTGCTGGCGCCACGGAGCTGCTCATCAACCCGTGGGCCCGCAGCTCCAGTTGGGGCGGCATTAATACCGGTTGTGCTCGTGGCATTGATGCTTTCTACACCAACATTGCCGGTCTTTCGTTTGTGGAGAAAATGGAATTTGTCTATACCAACACCATCCTCAACGGTGGTCGTAGTGGCCTCTCCAGTGGCGCTGCCATCAACGCCTTCGGTCTCGCTCTCCGTCTCGGCGACCGTGGTGTCCTTGGCGGTTACGTCATGGCTATGGGTGTCGGCGAACTCCCCATCACCACTGAAGAAAGCCCTGAACCTGGCTCCAACGGCACCTTCTCGCCGAGCATTATGAACCTTAATGTGGCTTACTCTTACTCCTTCACCAACTCTATTCATGGTGGCGGCAATATTAAGGTTATTACCGAGTCGACCGACAACGTCACCGCTACTGGTATCGCTCTCGATGCCGGTATCCAGTACCAGACCGGTGAGAACGACGAACTCAAGTTCGGTCTCGCCCTCAAGAACATCGGTCCTTCACTCAGCTTCGGCGGTACCGGCGAGGCTTTCACCATCGTCAACGAGGCTGGCAACTCCATGACCGTCGAATTCCGTTCGGCCGAGATGGAACTCCCCACCTGCCTTAACATCGGTGCTTCCTACGACTTCCTCTTCGAGAAGTGGAACCAGCGTCTCACCCTCGCTGCCAATTTCACCTCCAACGCTTTCCTGCGCGACAACTTTGGCCTCGGCTTCGAGTATTCTCTGCTCGACCGCTTTCAGGCCCGTGCCGCCTACGTCTATCAGACGGGCATTTTCGACTCTGACACTCGTAGCACCGCCAATACCGGTGTCTTCGCCGGCGCATCCTTCGTCATTCCGCTCGGCAAGGAAAGCGACAGAAGTCTCTCTATCGATTATTCTTACAGAAGTGCTGTCAATCTGAAAGGCTCCCACTCCATCGGTGCCACTTTCAAATTCTAAGTTCTGTAATTATCGCATAGCTTGAAGTATGGAAAGGTCTTCTTACAGACCTTTCCTACTTTTTAACATTTTCTTTTTGCAAACATAATCACATTATTAAAATATAATACTTCACCTTACCTGCTTTCCCCAGCAATGTGAGGTGTTGGAAATAAACAATATCAAATGTCTGAAATTAAATATTATAGCGAAGAAGGGTTGCGCAAGCTCAAGGATGAGCTGAATCATCTCATTGCTGTCGAACGTCCGGCCGCCTCCGCCGCTATCGCCGAGGCTCGTGACAAAGGCGACCTCTCTGAAAATGCCGAGTACGACGCCGCTAAAGAAGCTCAGGGACATCTCGAAGCTCGTATCTCAAAACTTCAGGATCTCATCGCCAATGCTCGTCTGCTTGACGAGTCTAAAATCGACACTTCTAAGGTTCTTTTGCTCTCTAAAATCACCATCAAGAACATCAAGAACAATATGAAGCAAGTCTACACCATCGTGCCCGAAAGCGAGGCTAACCTCAAGCAGGGTCTCATCTCTGTCTCTTCGCCTTTCGCTCAAGCTTTTCTCGGCAAGAAGGCTGGCGACAAGGTCGAAGTCGTCGTACCCGCTGGCACCATGAATTTCGAGATTCTTTCCGTCGAGCGTTGACGCTCTTCTCTCGAAAGTCTCATCATCTTTACTGTCTATCTTAAATAACAGTCTATTATGGCAAGTATCTTTTCTCGTATAGTGGCAGGTGAGATTCCCTGCTATAAGGTCGCCGAAACCGACAATTGTCTGGCATTCCTCGATGTCAATCCTGTCGTCAAAGGCCACGTCCTTTGCATCCCCAAACAGGAGATTGACTACATCTTCGACATCGACGAACCACTCTATGTCGAGCTTCAGCAGTTCGCACGCCGTGTCGCCATCGGTCTCAAGAAAGTCTGTCCTTGCATCAAGGTCGCTGTGGCTGTTCAGGGGCTCGAAGTCCCTCATGCCCACATTCATCTGATGCCTCTCAACGACCCGTCGGAATTCAGCTTCAGTCATCATGTTAAGGTGGATGCCGACGAGATGAAGGCCCTCGCCGACCGTATTGCTGCTGCGATAGAATAACTCGCCACATATCACCAAAACAAAGAGTCGGATGAACCCCAAGGGGTTGCATCCGACTCTTTTCGTTTTGTTTCTATTCTTCGCGATTAGTTGTTGTATACAAATTCGCCTTTGTCGCTTCTGATGGTCACCTGTCCTTTGTCACATGGCTCGCAGTGGCCTATCACCTGGGCGTCGATGTCGAAACTGCGTGCTATGTCTATGATGCCCTGTGCCGTCTTCTCGTCGGTGTATATCTCCATGCGGTGGCCCATGTTGAATACCGTGTACATCTCGCGCCAGTCGGTACCGCTCTGCTCGTGTATCAGGCGGAACAGCGGAGGTACGTCAAACATGTTGTCTTTCACCACATGCAGCTTGTCGATGAAGTGAAGCACCTTTGTCTGGGCGCCACCGCTGCAATGTATCATGCCGTCTATTTTTGAGCGGTATTCGTCAAGCACTCGGCGTATGACGGGAGCGTATGTGCGGGTGGGCGAGAGCACCATCTTTCCGGCATCCACGCCAGCCACCTCCGTGGCGTCGGTCATGCGCTTCTCTCCGCAGTAGACCACCTCTTTCGGCAGGTTGTGGTCATAGCTCTCGGGGAAGTGCTGAGCATAGTATTGCGAGAAAACGTCGTGACGGGCCGACGTCAGGCCGTTGCTGCCCATTCCGCCGTTGTATTCTGTCTCGTAGGTCGATTTGCCATACGATGCCAATCCTACGATGACGTTCCCCGCTTTGATGTTGGCGTTGTCTATCACGTCGGCGCGGCGCATTCGTGCCGTCACCGTGCTGTCCACTATTATGGTACGCACCAGGTCGCCCACATCGGCCGTCTCACCGCCCGTGAGGGTTATGCCTATCCCCAGGTCGCGCATCTGTTGCAGGAATTCTTCGGTGCCGTTGATGACGGCGCTGATCACCTCGCCGGGTATCAGCTTCTTGTTGCGTCCTATCGTCGAACTGAGCAGTATGTTGTCCACCGCTCCCACGCACAGCAGGTCGTCAAGGTTCATCACCACTGCGTCGATGGCTATTCCTTTCCATACGCTCAGGTCGCCTGTCTCTTTCCAGTAAAGGTATGCCAACGACGATTTCGTGCCGGCTCCGTCGGCATGCATGATGTTGCAGTAGTCGCCATCGCCTCCCAGTATGTCGGGCAGTATTTTGCAGAAGGCCTTGGGGTAAAGACCTTTGTCTATGTTCTTTATGGCGTTGTGTACGTCCTCTTTGGCTGCGGAGACGCCACGCAGATTATATTTCAGTGTGTCCACGGTTCTGTGGTTTAAGGGGTTTAGAATGTGATGAATACTATTTTTGAGACGTTCTTCTCTTTCGAACGTCTCATTCTTTTATTTTTCTCATTTTTAGAGTGCAAAAGTACTAATTTTTTGCCGATTGGAAGGAAAAATGTATCTTTGTATTTGTTACTATTTCGTTATTGTGAGTTTATGTTATTGAAAAACAAGGCGTTAATATTATTTGTTCTTTTCTTTGCGTTGCTCTTTCCCTCTGCTGTCTCTTCGCAGAATAGCTCCTCCGTCAGCCCTTCGCGCAATGATTTCAAGTTTACGCTGCTCTCTTTGGGCAGCGGCTCCACTCGTATCACCTACGAGCGTGCTTTCAGTCAGTTGAATAGCGCCGAGTTTACTGTCGGTCTCATCGGTCTCGGGTGGGATTGGATGAATAACAGTCATCCGCATGGACTCCTCACCAAGCTGGCATACAAGTGGTTGCTCATACCTATAAACAATGTCTCGAGTTGGCTTGCAGGGTTTTATGCCAAACCGGAGTTTGTCTTTGCTGATTTCATGTACGATTACAAGTACGCTTCCAGTGATACCAAATGCCCCGATAGAACATACCAGATGGCACTGCTTGCCGAGTGTGGCTATCAGCTGGTTTTGAAGTGGTTCCTTTTCGATGTCTACACTGGTCTGGGCCCCTCTTTCGGTACGGGCAACAGCAACAACTATTTCCACAGCTTCATGCTCTTCCCCTCCGACGGCTGGCTGGCCTTCACTGCCGGCTTCCGAGTGGGAGTGGCTTTCTGAATGCCTCATCTTAATCTGTTAGTATGCATATTGTTACAAGATATAAAGTCAATCAAGTCGCCGACGAAAACATCATTTTCATTCAGGGTCGCAATGCCGGCGACATGTCGACGGTCATTGCCCTCAATTCTACTTCGTTGTTTTTGTGGAACAGCCTATACGGCAGGGAGTTCGATGAGGATGATGCCGTCAATTTGCTCATGCAGGAATTCGATGTCGACCATTCTGTCGCTCTCAACGATGCCCGTGGTTTCATCAATACTTTGAAAGAACACAAGGTGGTGGAATGAAGTGCCGGGACACCATAGAACTTGGAAGCGTCCATGTCGCGCTCTCAGGCGAAGCCTCCTTGCTGATGCTTAGGCATAGTGATGCCTTTCGGCCATTCTTCTCCGCCGGTGGCAACGAGCGGTGGCACATAGTGATGGATGTTCCCTTCTCTCTGCCCGACGGCATGGAGCTGCTTAGCGCTTTCCCCTTCGAAGACAACCTGTTCGACTGCCGCTTCTGCATGCTGGCCGACACCTTCTTTTTCGTCATGTCTAAGCCCGATGGCTCTGTCGGCGTGGCACTGCGGCATGAGCGCAATTCCTCGCTCGTCGAGCTGACGCCATCAGCCGACTATCAGGCTTTGAAATTTGCCATCTGGTTCGCTATCAGTCTTTTGTCTTCATACGACAGTGTCACCTTTGTCCACAGCTCCACCGTTGTATGCCATGGGCGTGCCGTCATGTTCCTTGGCGATTCCGGCACTGGCAAGAGCACTCATTCTCGGCTCTGGCTCAAGCATATAGATGACAGCTCGATTCTTAACGACGACAGCCCAATGCTCTCGCTCCGCGATGGCACAGCCCCAGTGGTCTATGGCAGCCCATGGAGTGGCAAGGAACCTCACTACCTCAACCGCCATTATCCGCTGGCAGCCATCGTGCGTTTGTCGCAGGCCGCCCAGAATGACATACGCCATCTTTCTGCTGTCGAGTCCTTTGTCGCCCTTCAGCCTTCGCTCCCTCCTGCGCTCATGCAGAGCGGCTTCTTCGCCGACCTTCTCATGCCGGTCATCTCCTCGGTCGTCGCCACGGTGCCCTTCTATCGTCTGCAGTGCCTGCCCGATGCCGACGCTGCACACATGTGTCATTCGTCTGTTTTCCCCGAACTATGAGCGCCGACAGAGTTATAGTCCTTAAAAACACCTCCGAAGGCATCTTCGCCGACGAGTTGCGCAGCCGTCTCGCGCAGGGGCTCACCGTCACCGTCATCTTCGGTGGCTCAAGCATGATGCCGTTGATCAGGGGAGGGGAGGATCGTATCCGTCTCGAGCCCTCCGACGGTTCTTTCCGCGTGGGCGGAGTCTACCTTTTCGTCTATCGAGGCGCCTTCGTCGTGCATCGTCTGCTGCGTGTCAGCCGTGGCGAACTTTTCTTTCGTGGCGACAACAGCGCAAGGGTCGAGAAGGTCGCTCCTCAGGCCGTTATGGCCCGCCTCGTCGCCGTCGAGCGTGGCGACGGCTCTGTCGTCAGGTGCGACAGCCTCCGGTGGCGCCTCCGCTCTCTCTTCGTCTGTTCCTGCCGTTCGTTCCGCAACGTCTGCGGTCGGCTTTTCTCCCGTCAACGCCGCCGTTGGCAGCGCTGGGTCTATTTCTTTTTGCTCCTCCTGCTCATGTGGGCTCCCATGGGTGTCATTGGCGTCCCACTCAACAATTTCGTCTTCGGCATCCGCCTCGACCACCTGCTCCATGCCTCGGTCTATGTCCCTGCCGTGCTTTTCATGATGGACTTCTTTCCCCGTGGCTTGCGGGGACTGCGCCGCGCGTGGCTCTCCTCTTTGCTGCTTGCCGTTGTCACCGAGTCGGTGCAGTATCTGCTGCCCTACCGCGGTTTCGATATCAACGATTTGCTGGCCAATTTCATGGGCGTCACGCTCGGCTGGTTACTTTTGCTTTTCGTCATGAAAAGAACAGCACGTCTAAAACAATAGTTCATAGATGTTTATGACATCGCTCAAAGAATAATCCGAACAAGTCCAAAAAAAAACGTATTTTTGCAAATCCATTCATCAGTAAAATAACGTGATATGTCAGATACACTGGTTATAACGCCAACATACAACGAAAAAGAAAACATCGAGAAGATAATCCGCAAGGTCTTCTCGCTCGAAAAACAATTCGACATGCTCATTGTCGAGGACAATTCGCCCGACGGCACCGCCGACATCGTCAAGCGTCTGATGCAGGAATTCCCCGACCGCCTCTTCATCAAGGAACGCAAAGGCAAGCTCGGCCTCGGCACTGCCTACCTCGAGGGTATGCGCTGGGGCAACGAGTACGGCTACGACTATATGATTGAGATGGACGCCGACTTCTCCCACAACCCCGACGACCTCATACGCCTCTACGACGCCTGCGCCTCTGGCAAAGGCGACGTCGTTGTCGGCAGCCGCTACGTCGACGGCAAAATCAGCGTCGTCAACTGGCCTATGGGACGGCTCATGATGAGCTATTATGCCTCTAAATATGTCCGTCTCGTCACCGGCATGAAGGTCTGCGACGCCACTGCCGGATTCGTCTGCTGGAGCCGCCGTGTCCTTGAGAAGATGAAGTTCGACAAGGTCAAGTTCGTCGGCTACGCTTTCCAGATAGAGATGAAGTATACCGCCACACGCCTCGGGTTCAAGGTCTATGAAGTCCCCATCATCTTCACCGACCGCGTCCTCGGCGTCTCCAAGATGAGCATGAAGATCTTCAAAGAAGCCTTCTTCGGCGTCTTCAACCTGCGCTTCCGCAACTGGCGCAACTACTGATTCTTCGTCATCCTCAGGCATGCCGAATTCAACTAATTTTAAGATAAATAGCGACTAACATATTTATGAAGAAAGTTTTATTGACTCTGGCGGCTGTGATGTTTGCCGCCACGATGATGGCGCAGGACAAACTCCTGCAATGGACTGACCTGATGAGCCGTGACCTCTACCCTAAGCGCGAGGCTATGAGCTTCATTTTTGCCCCCGACGGCAAGACCGTCACATACTACAAGGACGGCAAATCCTACGGCTTCGACGGCAAGAAGGAATTCGAACTCAGCGAGAAACAGCAAGAGTGGCGCAAGCCCAAGAACAACGACCCCAAGCTCGAAGAACGTGTAGAACTTAAAGAGGGCAACCTCTATGTCGACGGCAAGCTCGTGGAGCGTGGCGATGGCTACAACATCGTCCTCGGCGAGAGCGTCCACCGCAACGAGTTCGGCATCAACGGAGGCCTCTTCTGGTCGCCTAAGGCCTCTAAACTGGCCTTCTACCGCATGGATCAGAGCATGGTGGTGGACTATCCCCTCGTGAACACTAAGTCCCGCGAAGCCGAGCCCATGCCCATCAAATACCCTATGGCCGGCATGAAGAGCCACTGGGTGACTGTCGGCGTGTGGGACGCTCAGGCCAAGAGCCTTGTCTACCTCAACACCGCCCGCGACACCACCGTTCACGAGCGCGAGATGTATCTCACCAACATCGCCTGGAGTCCTGACGAGCGCTATGTCTACATCGCCAAGGTCAACCGTGAGCAGAATCACATGTGGCTCGAGCAGTACGATGCCACCACGGGTGCATTCCTCAAGACTCTCTTCGAGGAGACCAACCCCCGTTACGTCGAACCCTGTGAACCCATGATTTTCACACCAAAGGGTGACCAGTTCCTCTGGTTTTCAATGCGCGACGGCTACAAGCACCTCTACCTCTACAACCTCGATGGCTCGCTGGTCAAGCAGGTCACCACGGGCGACTATGAGGTCGAAGGTTTCATACAGTTCGACCCCAAAGGCGAGAATATCTTCATCTATGCCAACAAAGGCAACCTCGCCGGCCGCGACGCCTACCGTGTCAACCTCAAGAAAGGCACCATGGAGTGCCTCACCATCCAAGAGAATGGCCTGCACGGCACACATACAATCGCCCTCAACGAGCAAGGTACCGCATGGGTCGACCTCTGGAGCAGTGTCTCTGTGCCGATGCGCGCTGACCTGCGCGACCTCAAGCACAAAAATGTCGTCCATACCTTCTTCACCGCCGACAATCCATTGAAGGACTATGCCATGCCGGCCGTGAAGCTCGGCACCATCAAGGCTGCCGACGGCAAGACCGACCTCTACTACCGCCTCATCACTCCTCCCAACATGAAGCCCGGTGAGAAATATCCTACTCTCGTCTATGTCTACGGCGGTCCTCACAGTCAGCTCGTTACCGACAGCTGGCTCGGCGGTGGCAACCTCTATTTCATGTTCCTCGCCCAGCAGGGCTATGTGGTCTTCACACTCGACAACCGTGGCACCGACAACCGTGGCTTCGAGTTCGAGAGCTGCACGCACCGCCACCTCGGCGAGATTGAGATGGCCGACCAGATGGAGGGTGTCAAGTTCCTCAAATCGCTCCCCTATGTTGATGAAAACCGCATGGGTGTCGAGGGTTGGAGCTTCGGCGGTTTCATGACCATCACCATGAAGCTTGCCCACCCCGAGGTCTTCAAAGTGGGCTGCGCCGGCGGCCCCGTCATCGACTGGAAGTGGTACGAGATCATGTACGGCGAACGCTACATGGACACCCCGCAGGAGAACCCCGAGGGCTACGAGGCCACCAGCCTGTTGAACAAGGCCAAAAACCTCGAAGGCCGTCTGCTCGTCATACAGGGTGCCGAGGACAACACCGTTGTACCGCAGCACAGCACCGAGTTCATCGAACGCTGTATCAACAACTTCAAGCAGGTCGACTACTTCGTCTACCCCCACCACGAGCACAACGTCCTCGGACGCGAACGCCTACACCTCTACCAGAAGATGTTCCAGTACTATGAGGACTTTCTAAAATAGTCAGGAGAACTTCTGTTGAATGCATCGAAAAAAAAGTCAGAGCGGCGCATCTTGCGCCGCTCTGACCTTTTTAGTGCGTTGCCGTTGTTCTTAGAACGAGAAGTTGAAGCCCATCGATGCCGAAAGAGGGTCCGAATAGAAGTTACGGACTGACGAGCTCCTGTTGAAGAGATCGCTTAGCCAGGCAAAACCGAGTTTTATGTTCAGTTTGAAATTGCTGGTGCCGAGACGCAGCATAACTTGCGGCTCCAAAAGGAAATTGCTTGTCGTATAGTTATAGCTTGACCCCTCAATAGTGTTGCCGTCGGCATCCAGATTGCGGTAGTTGAAATCGGGAAGGTAGGCACCGCATTTCAGCCCGAAGGCGATGTCGATATGCGCTGCGCTGAGGTCGTGCCATCCGATATTGGCTTGAGCAAAAGGCACGATGAAGGTGCCGTCGTATGCGTAATTATTGCTGCTCGACGGCTCCGGTTGTGCACTCTCGTACCAAGTACCTCCAAAACCAATGCCGGCATACCCTTCAAGAACAGATTTCTCGCCAAGCGGTTTGTAAGCGCCCGGGGCGGCTTGCACATAGAAGTTCGCGCCGCCGTAGTTGGCGTGCAGTTGTCCGGCAAGCCAGTCGTTGAAACCGTGTGTGGCGGTGGCGTTTAGTGTGAATGTGCTGGGAATGACAAAAAACGACATAGCTGCCGAGGCATCCACTCTCGTGTCACCACTGTGGTTGATAAGGGGAATGTCCACCGATTGAGGATGGTAGATGCTGCAGCCTGAAGAAAGTATTGCCATCAGGCTGAGCAAAAATACGGAGTGTACGTTTCGCTTCATTTTTCGGATTTTTTCTACTTTAACGTTAAATGCAAATAATAATTGTGTAAGGCGATGCTATGCAATAAAAGATGTGATGCTCCGTTATACAAAAAAAACAGTCTTACTATGTTCACAGGAATCATTGAAACAACGGCCCGTGTGGTCAAGATAGAAAAAGAGAACACCAACTACCACTTCACGCTGGAGGTACCCTTCGGCGACGAGCTGGCCATCGACCAGAGCATGGCGCATGACGGATGCTGCCTCACGGTCGTGAAGGTCGACAAGGAAAAGAAACAATATGTGGTCACCGCCATGGACGAGACTATGCTCAAGACCAACCTCTCCACCTGGCATGTGGGTACCGAGGTGAACGTCGAACGCTCCATGCGCATGGACGGCCGCTTCGACGGGCACATCGTGCAAGGCCATGTCGACCAGACGGCCACCTGCACCAAGGTCGTTGACGACAACGGCAGTTGGCGCTTCTATTTCGAATACGATGCCAAGAATGCTCCCTCAATCACTGTCCCGAAGGGAAGCATCAGCATCAACGGTGTCAGCCTCACGGTGGTCGACAGCCAGCCCGGCATGTTCAGCGTGGCCATCATCCCCTATACCTATAAGGTTACAAATTTCCACAATTTCAAGCCAGGCACTGTCGTCAATATTGAGTTCGACGTCTTCGGCAAGTACGTCCAGCGTCTGCTGGAACAGTATATGGCTGCGCAGAAATAGTGTGGCTCTCTGCAAACAAAAAAAGCTCCGTCATCTATGTGACGGAGCTTTTTTTTGTATGATATGAGTGGGTTTAGTCCTCAGGGATGAAGGGGAATTCATAACGGACGCTGAAACCACCGTCGGTAGCTTCCTCAACCCACAGACGCACGTAGTGGGCAGCGGGGTCTTTCAGCTTATCGTTCTGGTATACATCAAGATGACCGTCACCCCATACTTTGATGACATAGCCGTGCTTCTCAGCTATAGGACACATCGTCTGGTATCCGCCTGTGGCTGTCATGAAGTCCTTGTCAGCGGGAATCTCTTCAATCTTGTAGAGTCCCTTGACCTCGCCGAGGTCGGTGATGGCTGTGGCGGTAGGCATCTCTCTGTCGGGCATGAAGTCGGAGATAAGGTCGCTGGTCAGACCTTCGGTGACAAGCTGTCCCGAACTGAGCGAAATCTTGAAATGAAGCTTGTAATTGACAGTGTTGTCTGTGCCAAAATCTTCGATTTCAATGAACTTGCCTTCCGAAAGGGTTACGCCCTCATAGGGGATGTCGTCATCCTTGTCGCCGCAGCTGACCATGCTGAGGGTCAGCAGGCTTGCCATTGCCATGGCTAAAAATTTCATTTTTTTCATAATGTTGGTATTAAATGGATTTATACGTCTATTTGTGGATACAAAATAGTGAGGGTTGAATTTTTGCTACTTCAAGGTGCAAAAATACAACTTATTTTTAAATTGTAACAAAAAAAACAATATATTTTTATAGATGTTTGATTTCCAGCTATGGAACGGGGTCGTAACCGGAACCGCCGAAAGGATTGCAACGCAATATTCGTTTCAATGCCAGCCACGAACCTTTAATTGGCCCATATTTTTGGATGGCCTCTATGGCGTATTGCGAGCAGGTGGGTGTGTATCGGCATGCTGCAGGTGTGAACGGCGAGATGCAACGCTGGTAGAAACGTATAGGCAGTAGAAAGAGTTTTGTGAAAAATCGTTTCATGGCTGTACCGCTGGTTCTGTTTTCTCTATCGCTTCAGCCAGTAGTCTGAGCATTTTGTCGAACGCCGCCTCCATGCGGTGGAAGTCAGGCGTGTGGTCGTGTATGTAGTTTACTGACAGCGCCATGGCGGTGCCTCTTGACCGTAACTGGCTGGCAAGGTTGTCTTTGCGCATACG
>Ga0247610_10002183_pt1 | contig 23061 bp, 20 predicted proteins | sample 174DNAGHGhighgp2_FD_193483 | JGI IMG/M metagenome (GOLD analysis project Ga0247610, IMG submission 193483) | Sheep rumen microbial communities from Palmerston North, Manawatu-Wanganui, New Zealand - 1742 DNA GHGhigh gp2 | ecosystem: Host-associated > Mammals > Digestive system > Stomach > Rumen...
GCATCCTACTCCTACTACCCCATCGTTTCGTCCGAAGTTTCCGCCAGCGGCGTCGGGTCGATGCTCTTCCTCGCCAACTCTTTCAGCGACGATTGGGCCATCACTCCCGCATTCGCCCCGAATCTCTCCTTCGACCGCATCCAACTGGATTTCAGCTACTTCCAGGAAGTTGGTGCGGTTCCGGGTTGGGACACGATGTTCATCGGCGTGATGAGCAGTCCTTACGATGCCGCCTCCTTCGTGCCGGTCGATACCATCACCCTCCAGAGCTGGGGCGTGTGGGAACCGCATTCCGTGCTCCTTGACCACTACAACGGCGACGGACGGTATGTGGCGTTCCGCTACCACTGCCCCGCCTATCTGGGCAAGGTGTTCATCGACGACGTGGTGTTCTCCGTAAGACCTGATGTCGGGGTTCCCGAGCGTGACATCGACCAACTCTTGCATCTCTACCCCAACCCCACGACTGGAAAATGTATCGTCCGCAACGAGCAAGACCTTATCGAACAGTTGGAGGTATTTGACATGTACGGAAAACGGTTAGAGCAGCACTTTGTGCGTGATTACCAAACCGATATCGACCTTTCCGCCCGTGCCTCCGGTGTCTATTTCGTGCGAGTGACCACCGAACAGGGTACCGTCACCAAACGGGTGGTGAAACGGTAATAGGCGGATATATTTTTCGGTTTCCCCATTTTGTAAGGACGCGATTCATCGCATTTTGTCACGATGAATCGCGTCCCTATATTTTTTACGCACCTCCACCACAGATAACCATAATCATTCAACAGCTTCAATAACCCATAACCATTAACACAATGACCAATAACCTATAACCACTAACCATTAAAAAATGTATCTTTGCGGCGCAAAACCAAACCTTTATGGAAAAAAGATACATCATCAGCGGCGGCGGCACCGGCGGGCACATATTCCCCGCGTTGGCCATCGCCAACAAGATTAAAACAGAAAACCCTGATGCCAAGATTCTCTTCATCGGGGCAAGCGATAAAATGGAGATGCGGCGAGTGCCAGAAGCTGGCTATCCTATTGAAGGACTGGAGATTTACGGTATCCACCGCGAGAAATCGCTCAATGGCTTGATGTGCAATTTGCGGCTGCCCATGGTGATGATGAAAGCCATGAGTAAGGCCAAGAAAATCATGCGTGAGTTCAAGCCCGACCTGGCCATCGGCGTCGGCGGGTTCGCCAGCGGTCCCGCGCTGAAAGCCGCCTCACAACTCGGCATTCCCACGCTTTTGCAAGAACAGAACTCCTACCCTGGAGTCACCAACAAGATGTTGGCCAAGAAAGCCAAGTCCATCTGTGTCGCGTACGACGGTCTCGACCGCTTCTTCCCGCCCGAAAAAATCATCAAAACAGGCAACCCCATCCGCAAGGAAATCTTGCAATTAGAGCGCAAATCACCAGCGGCGTATGAATATTTCAACTTCTCACCCGACAAGAAAACCGTGCTGGTGGTGGGCGGTAGCCTCGGCGCACGCACCTTCAACCAGACCATGGCCGCCAATTTGGACGCTTTCCGCAAAGCCGACCTGCAGCTGTTGTGGCAAACCGGCGAACAGTTCTACAAAAATATCGACCCTGAGCTGCTGAAACAACAAGACGAACACATCCATATCGTGCCGTTCATCAAGAACATGAACGACGCCTACAGCATGGCTGACGTCATCATCTCCCGCGCAGGCGCATTAGCATTGGCGGAGCTGACCATCGTGGGGGCTCCCACCATCCTCGTGCCGTTCCCCTACGCCGCCGAAGACCACCAGACCTTCAACGCCAAGGCTCTCTCCACAAAAGACGCCGCCCTGCTCATATCCGACAAAGACGCACCGGAGAAGCTGATACCTACGCTGTTACAGTTAGTCAACGACCCGCATCGGATGGAAACCCTCGGCACGAACATCAAAACCTTCGCCCTGCCGAACGCCATTGATTTGATATATGAGGAGATTGTGAAGTTATCTTGACCTACATTTGAACCTAACCCCTAACCTCAGAACCTTAACCCTTAACCCTTAAACCCTAACCCTTGAACCAACCATCATGAACGGAGACCCGAGATTATATCAATTACTGGATGAATTGCACATCCCATACGAATATTTAGAGCATCCGGCCGCACCGACCATCGAGATTGCCAAACAATACTGGGCAGGGCACGATGCCAAGCACTGCAAGAACCTCTTCTTCCGCAACCACAAGGGCAACCAGCACTATTTGGTCTGCCTCGATTGCGACCAAGACATGAATATCCACGACATCGAAAAGCAGCTGCATCAAGGCAAGTTGAGCTTTGCCTCGGAACCGCGCCTGATGAAATACCTCGGCGTGAAGCCCGGTTCGGTGACACCCTTCGGACTCATCAACGACACCGAGCACCATGTGCATCTCTTCCTCGACAACCAGCTGCAGAATGCCGAGCGCGTCAGTTTCCATCCCTGCATCAACACCGCCTCGCTCATCGTGAAACGCGAGGATTTCGAACGATTCCTGCAACACATGGGGAATCCGTACGAGTGGATCGATTTGTATTAAGGAGTGAACAGTGAATTGTGATTTGTGAATTGAAAAAGTCAAGCATTAGAAAAACACAATGGAAAATTGCAAGACGTTAATATCCCAATTAGAAGAAACGCAAATCCTTAGCAAAGAGGAGTTTGCCTTTTTGAATGCATCTCATTCCGAAGAGGATGCCCAGTACTTGTTCGAGCGGGCGCGGGTCGTGCGCGAACGCTATTTCGGGAAATCCGTCTATTTGCGCGGACTCATCGAGATTTCCAACTATTGCGCCAACGACTGCTACTATTGCGGCATACGTCGCAGCAACGAGACTGCAGACCGTTATCGTCTCACCGAAGAGGACATTCTCGCCTGTTGTGAAGAGGGTTATCAGCTGGGTTTCAGGACGTTCGTGATGCAGGGCGGCGAGGATGCGCACTTCACCGATGAAGTGCTGGTACGGTTGATTGGCAACATCAAATCTCGCTTCCCCGATTGTGCCATCACGCTCTCCTTGGGTGAGCGCGCGAAAGAGCGTTACCAGAAACTCTTTGATGCTGGTGCTGATCGTTACTTATTGCGTCATGAAACGGCTAACGCGCAGCATTACGCGCAATTGCATCCTGCGTGGATGTCACACGCGCGCCGCATACAATGTCTCTGGGATTTGAAAGATATTGGTTACCAAGTGGGTACAGGATTTATGGTGGGCACACCATTCCAGACACCAGAACTGTTAGCTGAGGATATGCTCTTTATCAAGGAGTTGCAGCCGCAGATGGTCGGTATCGGACCCTTTGTGCCGCATCACGCCACCCCGTTCGCTAACGAATCGGGCGGCACAGTGGAGCTGACACTCTTCATGCTGGGTCTTCTGCGACTGATGATGCCGCAATTGCTGCTACCCTCCACCACCGCTTTGGGCACCATCGACAAGACGGGCCGCGAAAAAGGGCTGATGGCGGGTGCAAACGTGGTGATGCCGAACCTTTCGCCAGTATCCGTACGTAAAAAGTACGACCTTTACGACAACAAGATTTGCACGGGCGACGAATCTGCGCAATGCGTGAACTGCCTCGGGGTCAGAATCGCATCTACTGGTTACAAGATTGATGTGAGTCGTGGCGATGCTCCAGGGTGGTAAAACCTTGATTAATATTGAAATCCTAATCTTATGCCGGCAAAATGATACAAGGCATCTTTTACGGCATTGGTGGAATAGGCGGAGTGGTCTTGCTCGTTAGGCTGTAGGATGGTATATCGAATGTCGCTGAGTTGCACTTTGTAACATGCTGCTATTACAATAGATAGCTTTTCGTTGAGGTTGATGCGCATACCGATGCCTGCTTCTCCCATTGGTCCGGTCTTAGTGCCATGGACCACCCGATCCATTGGTTCAGGGACGGAGGAAACGTACCATTTGAAACTGTAACCCAAGTTGGTATAGAACATGGGTTCGATTTTGGTATCGGTGAAATTAACCGTCAGGTTAAGATAGATCGGGATGAAGGCGGTGTGCTTCCAGATGTCAAATCCAGCACCCAAACCCAATTGAAAATATGGATTGAATTGATAACCAAGTAGTTGGTTGATAGAAACGTCGAAATTTTTGTTTTGGACGGTTTTGTTTTCCAGCACAATTTGTCCTAAACCGGTTGCGTACCCAAGGGAAGTCATATAGATGAACTTACGTTCTGGAGTGGGGCGGCGGTTTTGTGAATAGCCTGTGTAACAAACCATTATGGCGATGAGAATAATCAATATCTTTTTCATACGAATATATAATTGGTTATTTTTTCAATTGTGTGGATTTTAACATTTCACGAGCGGCTGCAACGGCCGATTCTGTGCGGTTCTCTCCACTCATCATCGTGGCAATCATCTGCTCGCGTTCTTGCATGTCTAATTGTTTGATGTTTGTAAAAGTTTGATTGTCAATATTTTGCTTGTAAACCAAGAGGTGCTGAATACCATGTGCAGCTATTTGTGGTAAATGTGTGATGGCAATCACCTGATGGTTGTGGGCAAGCAGCTGCATCATTTGTCCCACTTTAGAAGCTGTTTCACCAGAAATACCCGTGTCAATCTCGTCGAAAATAATAGTGGGTAGCAACATCGTGTCAGTAATGATTGACTTGAGACACAGCATGATACGTGACATTTCACCGCCAGATGCAATCTTGGTAATGTCGGCGGGTTCTACTCCGGCGTTTGCTGAGAAGAGGAAAGTGACGAGATCCTGTCCATTCTCCCGCAGTTCTTGAGTCGTTTCCATGTTCACGGAAAAACGGCTACTTGTCATGCCGAGACGGTATAGTCGTTCTTCCATCGCCTGTACCAAAGCAGGAACGGCCTCTTTTCGCGATAAGGTCAATCGTGAAGCATGTGTGCGCACATCGTCTTCCAAACGATTTACTTCTGCTTCATACGCTGAGAGTTTCTCCTTGTCATCGGTATAAGATGAGACTTCTTCTTGCAGCTTTTCAAGCAGGGAAATCAGAGCGGAATTATTATCAACGTGGTATTTTTTCTGCAAAGTATATAGCAAATCGAGCCGTTCGTTCAGTTGGTTGGTCAACGCAGGGTTGACTTCCACTGTGTCGTTTTTTCGGGACATTTCATAAGAGAGATCCTGAGCTTCAACCATCAGATTTTCAATGCGTTGTTTATAATTAGCATAATCTCCACCTAAGTTCTCCAAAGCCCGGCATTCTTGCTGCAACGATTTCAACATATATATAATATTGTCTCCTTCCTGTTCCGAAAGCAGTTGAGTGGCATTGTACAAATGCGTTTTAATCGTCTCTGCGTGAGAAAGTTCTTGTATTTTTTGTTCAATTTCTGTTTGTTCGTCAGGTTGCAAGCCAGCCTTTTCTAACTCTTCGATGGTGAATAGGTTATAGTCGTAGCGCATTGTGGCCTCTTCGCATCGTATTTTCAGTGCTTCAAGCGCATTTTTCTTTTCTTGCCAATGTCGCAAAGAATCCTTGTATTGGCGGATTATCTCTTGATTTTGCGCAAATTGGTCAATGAGTCGAAGTCGGAAACCGGCATTTTGCAGCATCAACGTCTGGTGTTGTGAGTGGATGTCCACGAGTAAAGAAGAAATGGCTTTCAGGGTGGTGAGGTTCACGGGAGTGTCGTTGATGAAAGCACGGGACTTGCCGTGTTCGTTAATCTCCCTTCGGATAATCGTTTCTTCCTGATAATCAAGGTCGTATTGTTGGAAAATGGGTTGAATATGGAGCGAGTGAAGGTCAAATGTGGCCTCAACGATGCATTTTCGGGTTTTGTCGAAAAGTACGTCTGTGTCGGCGCGGTTACCGAGAATAAGGGATAGTGCGCCCATAAGAATGGATTTGCCGGCTCCTGTTTCACCGGTAATCACGATCAAGCCTTGTTGAAATGGAATCTCTAAAGACCGAATAATCGCATAATTCTCTATTTGTAAGGAAGTTAGCATTGCGATTATTTGGATGCGGTATTAATGGCATCGTAGGCGGAAGAATTTGTCGGATCAATCTGTTTCATGATATTGATTACCTGAGTTTTTTCTGACGGCATTCCTTCCTTGAAAATATTGATGATTTCGTCTTTTTTGGTATTCAGGATGATGCGAACCACGGCCAAATTAGACTTCTGTGCGTTGACTTGTTGCAGGAGTTTGAGACTTTCGAGGATGACGGCGCGGCCCGCATCGGGGGTTTCGTTCATCACATCGAGCCCAAGGCGGTGGTATTGATAGTAAAACTCGTGAATTTTGCTATAGGTACCGTTGGTGAAATTCTCGGTAATCCAGTAGCGATTGTTCTGGCCGCTTTCTGCAACGTTCCAACCAACATCTTTAAGGTTTTGGTTTACAATGTTTTGGCATTTGCTAAAATAAGGGGAGCCGCCATTGGGGGAGAATGAATCCAGTTCCACAGCGATGAAGAGATTGAGGTAGTAGGCAATCAACGAGGTGATTTCAGAAAGGTTAGAGTTTTCGTCGTATTCCATCGGGTCGCCATCAGCATATCTGAATTTCACTTTCTTGTCTTGAAAACTCATCAATGTTGTCTTGTAACTGGCCTTGTACACAGGACGTTGCAAGACTATTGTGGCGGTACCTTCATATTCATCGCCCGACGCTTTTGTCAAATTGATGGTGATGGAGCATTCGATACGTTCGTTCTGTTTCAAATTGTATTGGCACCATTTGCGGTCGTGTACAAAAGTGTATAGTTTTTGTCTTAATTCATTGAATCTCTGCTTGTTACCTGTGTTTGAGATTTGGGTGGAGTTGACGGAGATGGAACATTGAAAGTCTTGTGCTTTCATTGTCCCGAGGGTCATCAACATGACGACAATAAGTCCGAAGATGCGTTTCATAGTTGTTTTTTTCTTAGTTATGAATATATTTCAGCGCCGTTTGCAATATTTCTTGGGCGATTTCTTGTTTACTTTTGAGTTCACTAACATATTCGTGGCCGTCCTTACTGTAAATGGTCACTTGATTGGTGGTGGTTCGGAAGCCGGCGCCAGCGGTTCGCAAAGAATTAAGAACGATAAGGTCAGCGTTTTTAGTATGCAATTTTTTCTTGGCGTTTTCCACCTCGTTTTCTGTCTCTAATGCGAAGCCAATCAGCAGTTGGTTGTCGCGTTTGATTTTACCGACGGATGCGAGAATGTCTTTCGTCTTTACCAATTCAATAGAGAGTTGGGCGTTGTCCTTCTTGATTTTTTCAGATGCCACGTGTGCGGGTGTGTAGTCGGCTACAGCGGCAGACATGATAATAATGTCTTGCTCATCAACTAATTGCATGCATTGCTGATACATTTCCTCTGCTGTTTTTACATTATACCGATGGATGTTCTGATGATGTGCGGTGCAACTGGAAGGACCGGAAACAATAGAAACTCGCGCTCCTCTACGGGCGGCAGCTTCTGCCAGACAGAATCCCATCAGACCAGAGGAGTGGTTGCCGATAAAACGCACGGGATCAAGGGGCTCGTATGTCGGACCTGCCGTAATCAGCACTCTTTTCCCTTGAAGAGTATGGTCGTCCGACAGGAATTCATCCACAGAATCGAAAATTTCTTCAGGTTCCTCCATTCGTCCGTTGCCAGTGGTACCGCAGGCTAAAAACCCCTCGTTTGGCAGTAAGAGACGACATCCATGGTTCTGTAGAATTTTAATATTCTCTTGAACGACAGGGTTTTCGAACATGTTGCTGTTCATAGCTGGAGCGACAAACACGGGCTTTTTGACAGCCAGATAGAGTGTGGAAAGTGCGTCGTCAGCGATGCCGTGCGCGAATTTGGCGATGATGTTGGCGGTGGCAGGGGCGACAACCAACGCGTCCGCCCATTCTGCCATGCTGATATGTTCGACCTCCAATGTGCGATGACTGTCGAACATGTCAGTGTAAAGTTTGTTTTGAGACAGGGTCTCAATGGTCAATGGGGTGACAAATTGCAAGGCGTTTGCCGTGGCGGTCACGCGCACCTCATAGCCGTTCTTCTTGAACAGACGGATCAGGTGCATGGTTTTGTAAGCCGCAATGCCTCCGGTAATGCCGATGACAACATGTTTACCCATAACAAACTGATTATTTTTCGTTTACGTCGTTGTAATAAATCTGATCGTTTTCGAATTCATAGAGGGCGAGCTGGGTGGGTTTGGGCAGCTGCTCGTACATCTTAGACAATTCAATTTGTTCGCGATTTTCATAAATCTCCTCTCCTGTACGATCTTGCGGAGCTTGAAGGTGGGAATTCTCCTGGAACTCCTGTTTCAACTCTGAAGCAATCTGGTCAGCGCGTTTCGACATGATGACGATGCTTTTGTAGAAATTGCCCGTTTCTTTGTCATATTGGCGGATGTCTTTTGTTTTGGCAAACAAATCAATTTTCAACTTTTTGTACTCTAAAGCTTTCATTATTAGGACTTATTATTTGATTTTTGAAGATATTTTTCCAATTGTTTGGTGACGTCTATTGAGATTTTTTCAACTTCTTTTGCGTATTTGCAGTCGGGGTAGTGAAGAGCCATTCTTTGGCAGGATTCCAAGCAAACTTTCAGACGTTCAGGTTTTTTGCGTTCGGTACTTCGTTTGGCATATTCGTAGTTGTTCAGCACCAGATAATAGACTGCTTCGGGCATGAGAGGGGAGTAGGCGTATTTGTTGAAAAAGTTCTTGGCCGCAATCCTGCATGCCTCGTATTGGTCGGTGTTATAGTACAACTTCATTATTTCCAACTCTTTACGGGCTAATTTCAGTCGAAGGTCATCCAGCATCAGGTTGCACTCCTCCACATGGCTGTTCTCGGGATACGCTTGCAGGAATGATTTGATCTGCTCGATGGCGTATGTGGTGTTCGACTGATCCAGATAATATTCAGGACTGGTTTTATAAACAGCCTGAATGCAGCGGAAGAAGGCATCTTCGGTGCGTTCGGAATTGGGGTAGCGGCGCACGTAATCGCGGAAATGGAAGGCTGCCATGTTGTAGTCGGCGTTTTGATAGTATGAGTCAGCGAAAAGGAAGAGGATGGTGTCGGCGCGGGGGGTACCAAGGGATAGCGGGTAAAGTTCTTCGAAAAGGCTTGCAGCGGAAAGCCACTGACCGTTGTTGTAGTACTTCAGGGCGCGTTCGTAGTTCTGATCAAATGTTTCGAAAGTGACCCGCTTATTTTGTACTCTGGTGACAGTGGATTTACCCTTTTTGGCGGGCTTGGTGTTACTTTTAGCAGGCTTGCTTGAGTCCTCCGTCGGCTTGATGGTGTCCTTTTCAATGTAAACTTTCTGCAAATCAGCAGATAGCGAGCCGCAAAACACGTCCGCATGCGCTTTCATCGCGAAGGCTAACAATATAAATATCAATATGTTACAAGTCTTTTTCGCCATTTTGTAAAATCCGCGCAAATATATACTTTTTTTTAGAATTCGGAGCTTGGAACTAACGTTAGTCGAAGTCGAGTTTCATAATGGAGTCGCGCTTGGTCTCGTTACATCCGGAAGGGTCGCCAATATAGGCACTGGGAATAATGAAATTGTAACCAGGTCTTGTATATCGATTTTCAGCTGTAACAATTTCATGGTAAGGTAGTTGCGGGTCGGCATAGACTTTGTTGATGAAGAGTCCGAACACCGGCATGGCAGTGCGTGCGCCTTGTCCGAGCGCGGTACTGCGGAAGTGCGCTGCACGATCCTCACAACCCACCCACACACCGCAGGTTATCAAAGGCGTGTAACCCACGAACCAACCGTCAGATTGGTTGTCGGTGGTGCCAGTTTTGCCAGCACACGGGAAAGAGATGCCGTATTGACTACGCAGTCGGCCACCCGTACCGTAATCCACCACACCCTGCATCAACCGAACCGTCTTGAATGCAGTGATTTGGTCCATAGCTTCGTTGGTCTTCGGTACTCTGGTATAAATCACGTTGCCCTCTTTGTCGCAGATATGCGTGATGAAAATGGGCTCCACATAGACGCCTTGGTTGGGGAAGCAGTTGATGGCACCCACCTGCTCGTACAGCGTCAATTCGCACGCGCCCAGACAGATAGAGGGCACCGCGGGGATATCGGAGGTCATGCCCATGTTGCGGACTAAGTCGATAACAGCGTTGGGACCATAGCGTTTCATGAGATAGGCGGAAACTTGGTTGAGGGAGTGTGCCAAAGCTTCGCGTAGCGGCATCATTTGCCCCTCTTTATAACCGCCGGAGTTGTGTGGTGTCCAAGTGCCACCTGGGACTTCGATGGTCACGGGCACGTTCGGCACCATTGTGCATGGGTCGAAGTCGCCACTCTGCATGGCCACGGTATAGACGTAGGGTTTGAAGGTGGATCCGACCTGCCTTTTGGAGAGTTTCACGTGGTCGAATTGGAAGTATTCGTAGTTGGTGCCGCCCACGTAAGCCTTCACGTGGCCAGTGGCAGCCTCCATGCACATCAAACCGCACTGTAGGAACGATTTGTAGTAACGGATGGAGTCCATCGGGGTCATCGTTGTGTCAACCATTCCTTTATAGCTAAAAACGGTCATTTTCGCCGTTTTGTTGAAGGCGGCTTCGATTTCGGCATCCGATTTGCCGGCGTCTTTCATCTGCGCATAGCGGTCGCTCTGTTTCACGGCACGCCAGAGAATATTGTGGGTCTGTTCCTCGCTGATATTGACAAACGGTGCATTTTTCGCACCTTTGATATGGTTGAAGAAAAGCGGTTGCAGATAATCGCAAACGTGTTCTTTCACAGCGGCTTCCGCGTGTCGTTGCATACGGGAGTCGATGGTGGTATAGACTTTCAGACCGTCGCAGTAGAGGTCGTAACGAGAGCCGTCGTTTTTCGGATTCTTGTCGCACCAATCCTTGAGCACCATGCGTAAGTATTCGCGAAAGTAGGTGGCAATGCCGGCAGTGTGCGCTTGCGACTTGAAGTTGCTCATGTCAATGGGAATCGCTTTGATGGAATCGAAATCGGCAGGTGTCAGATAGTTGTATTTTTTCATCTGTCCGAGCACAGTGTTCCGGCGGTCGAGGGCGGCCTGCGGATGGCGGCGCGGGCTGTATTTCGAAGGAGCCTTCAACATGCCGACAAGGAGTGCGGCCTCTTCGGTGTTGATATCGGCAGGGTCTTTGTCGAAGTAGGTGCGCGCAGCTGACTTGATGCCCACGGCATTGTTCCCGAAATCGACGGTGTTGAAGTACATGGCGAGAATTTCGTCTTTCGAATAAGCGCGTTCCAGCTTGGTGGCCACCACCCATTCTTTGAATTTCGTGAATACAATTTTGATTTTTCCAGCTTTTGGATCGCGCGGGAAGAGGTTCTTGGCCAATTGTTGCGTGATGGTACTGCCGCCGCCCTTTCGGTGGAAAGTCGCCACGCCCACAGCCACGCGGAACAGTGCCTTTACATCGACACCGGAATGGTTGTAAAATCGGGAGTCTTCCGTGGCAATGAGGGCATCTTTCAGCTCGTTTGAGAGATCGGCGTACTTGCAGTTGGAACGGTTTTCGCGGTAATAGGTGCCTAAGAGCACTCCGTCGGAGGAGATGACCTCCGTGGCCAGGTTGGAGTCGGGGTTCTCCAATTCCGCAAACGAGGGCATGTACCCCATCCATCCCAAGGAAATGAATAAGAACATGAGACACACCACACCGAACAGGATGAAATAGACTTTCCAGAAAGTCTTCGCCCATTTCGGCCAAGTGGTCTGACGTTGTTTTTGTTTATTGTCGTTCGGCGATGAGCCGGATTTTGCACTATACATATTCAATATATTTGAGGGCGCAAAGGTACATAAATTTTGAATACGTTACAATTCGATGCTGTAACTCTTGCCCGGTAACGCAAAAATCACGCCTTTCAGCTCCATGGTCAGCAATAATCCTGCCAGTTTCGAAGGTGAAAATTGAGCACAATGTTCTGAGATTTCGTCAATGTTTTTCTTGCCATGAAGCAAAAACTGGTAAATATGATCTTCATCCTCAGTTAGATCTGGAAACAGTTGCCTTTGAACCGACTTCGGGGCCGAATCCCAGTTCATCATCTCCAAGAGGTCTTTGCCGCAGGTGACCATTCCGGCGATGTTTTTACGGATAAGGTCGTGGCAGCCAGCATGCATTTCGTCGAAAATGGTTCCTGGAATGGCGAAAATATCGCGATTGTAGGAATTGGCGATGTGGGCGGTGATGATGCTGCCGCCTTTGGTGCCACTCTCGGCGACCAGCACGGCATCTGCCATGCCGGCGATGATTCGGTTCCGCGCGGGAAAGTTCATCCGGTCAGGACCTGTGTCAAAGTCAAACTCGCTGACGAGACTCCCCCCATTCTCCAAAATCCTGTCCGACAGCTGTTTGTTGCTGGATGGGTAGATGGTGTGCAGTCCGTTCCCCAGTACGGCTATTGTGGTGATGCCGAGGTTCAGCGATTCTTCGTGGGCCACTGTGTCGATGCCGTACGCCAACCCACTGACTGTAACTATATTGTTCTCTTTCAGTTCGTTCAGGATTTTAGTGAGACTTTTGACCCCGTATGATGTGGCGTTCCGAGTACCCACCACAGCGAGCATCCGCGCTGAGTTGAACTCACCAGGACCTTTGTAGTAGAACGATACCGGCGCGTCAATACACCTTTTCAAGCGCTGAGGATATTGAAGGTCCAAATAGTGACAAAAGTGTACATGGTGCTTTTCCATCAACCATAATTCTCTGTCAACCAATGACTTAATTTTGTCGGTTAAGTGAATATCCATAGCACAGCGTTTGCGGTTTTGCAGTTTCATCCGCCATGATTCTGGATATTCAAAAACGTTTTGCGCACTTCCAGCAGCCGTCAAAATCTGTTTGATTGTGGACTTTCCCAGCCCTTCGGTTTTGTTTAAGGCGATGCGATAATAAATTTCTTTGTGCATTTTGTTTTTGGTTTATAATTTTTGTTTTATTTTTGCGTTTTCTTTCTAAGCGGCAAAGATAAAAAATTAATCCAATATAAATGAAATTTAAAATAAATTTTAGCAATATGAAGAAAATCAGTTACTTTGCAGTGTTATTCTTGCTTTTGACGATGGTTTCGTGCCGTCAGAAATCAGGTACTCCTTCCATAAAAGTCGATAATTTCTCAACAGGTAAGGCCGGAGAAATGATTTTAGTCCTCGACACCAACTACTGGAGCACATCGGCCAAGAAGGCCATCTATGCGGTGATCCAGCAGCCACAGCCGGCCATCAACCAGATAGAGCCGATGTTCGATGTGATACAGTGTTCCAATTCCGATTACAAGGCATCATTTATGCGTCATCGTAACGTTGTTCAGTTTGACTATAATCCTGCGTATGTGGGAAATACGTTTGAGATTCTCCGCAATCCCATTGCCAGCTCCCAAGTGTTGGTGAAAATTCGCGGGTCGCATCAAGATTCATGTCTGGCACTTTTCCTGGCACATCAGGATGAAATCATCAAGACCATGTACGACAATGATATAGCACGCCTTCAAAATGCGCATCGCAAATTGAATAACGCGGTGATAGAGAAAAAGATAAAAGAGAAATTCGGTATCCGAATGACTGTCCCAGACGGATATTTTGTAGGGCGTGAAGAGGAGGATTTCCTTTGGCTCTGCTTCCGAACTCCAAAGAACGACCGTTTCGTGATGATTTATAAATCACCGCGTTATGAGCTTACAAAAGAGAATGTTGTGGCGGAACGCGACCGTATCACGAAAGCTTACATCCAGGGGGCTGTGGCAGGAGCTTATCCTGTGGTGGCCGATCTGGAAGGCTATCCGTTGGCGAGAATGATGCAGCTTCGTTATCATAACGGTTTGGAATTAAGGGGGTTATGGTCATCCGTGCGCGATAAGATGGGAGGACCGTTCTATAGTTTCACCCAAGTTTCATCGGACAGCACATTCTGCGTTACCGTAGATGGATTTGTATATGCTCCTCAAGAAACTAAACGTGACTATCTGCGTGAAGTTGAGGCAATTGTGAAGTCGATACAATAATTTTTTCATTTAAATGTGATAAAATGATTGTTTTATGCGTCTAATGTAATGTGACGGAAAAAGAGTCTGACATTGAGAAGATAGTCACCGGTTGTTTGCAAAATGATCGGTTGAGCCAACGGCAACTGTATGACCGGTTTGCCGCAGATATGTTTTGGGTCTGCAGACGTTATACCGATTCTGTGGAGGAAGCCGAGGATATTATGATGGAGGGATTCATGAATGTTTTCAAGCATTTGGATACTTTTCGTGGCGAGAGTTCTTTAAAGTCATGGATATCGAGGGTGATGATTAATGTGGCAATCAACCATTTTCGTAGTTCGGCGGGTAAGCGAATGGAGGTCTCCATTGAGGACATGGACTTGAAGGAGGAGGGTGATGTGAGTGAACGGATAACGACTACTTTGCAGGTTGAACAGGTGATGGAGCTGGTACGGGAAATGTCTAAAGGGATGCAGGTTGTCTTTAACCTTCGGGCGGTAGATGATTGTTCATTCTCAGATATCGCCAAGATTTTGAACAAAAGTGAGAATGCGGTTCGTAATACATATATGCGGGCGCGGCATTTTCTGATGGAGAGACTCAGGATGGATGATGTGGAGGGTCGGACTTTTGAATAATTGTTGCAAGAGTGTTTTTTTAGGCAAATATAATTTATGAATAGAATAGAAGATCTACTTAAGAACCATAGTGAAACCCCATCTGAGGAAGTATGGAAGCGGTTGAATGCTCGCTTGGATGCAGAGATGCCGGTGGTGAATCGTCCGGTTCAATCCGCTGGTTTTACGAAATTCAGAAGGGTGGCGATTGCGGCTCTCGTGGCTTCAGTGTTGATAGGTGGGGCTGTTTTGGGTTGGATGTTGCATCAAAAAAGCGAGCGTTCGCAAGTGTCTGATTTGGCCGCTACCGACACGAAAGTGAAAACGGAAGAGGTGGCTGTTGAGGATACGGGAAACACCGTGGTAACCGTAGAGGAATCGTTGCCGCAAGGAGTTCCCGCAACAATGGAAGCTGAACCGGAGGTTGCGAAAGTTTCCGCCGAGAAGGCCGCATCTCAAATCGTAGCCACCCCAGTTCATCATGAAATGGATACGAAATCAGAGAAAAAGTCCAATGTTCGGCAAGAGGTTCTGCCAGCTAATTCCACATTGGCCAAACAGTTGGCTGCTGACCCTGTGCTGAAGAATCTTTCCGACGATAGTGTGGATTGGTCAGTGCCTGCGCATCTTACCATTCCCAACCTCTTTACACCTAATGGGGATAATGTCAACGATCTTTTTGTCATTGAGGGACTTGAACAATATACTTCACCGAAATTGATTATTCGGGATAAGAACAACCGCGTGGTTTATCAAAATGCGGATTATCAAAACACTTGGGGCGGGGATAACTGTCCGGACGGGGTATATAATTACGAGTTCACTTTCAATTATAATGGTATAGAAAACCAAGCAATTGGTAAAGTTCGGATTATCAGGAGTTAAGGCTGTTTTTGAGCTTCTTTTTCCTTCTTTTTATAATTATTGTTTGGAATCTAAAAAATCTATTTTTGTATTTTCTTTGTCGAATTAAATAGCAAGACTAAGCGTAAATTTTTAGATTTCAAGTATTTATTTACATTTGTTGCTATCACTGTCTTTGCAGGATGCAACGTAGATCCTTTGATAATTTGGGCGTGGGCATCGGCTTTAATCTCGGGTATTCGAATGTCTATGCAGGTACGCAGAACATCATTGCCGCCTTTTCAGTGAAGAGTGCTTCGCAACTTACGGGCACTGTCGGCATTGTTTTCAACTGGGGACATTTCGATAATTGGCGGAAGAATAATCCGAAGAAATAGGGCTTACTTTTTTGCTTTACTTGCTGAGGAAGCCTGTAGGACTGAAATCCAATAAGCAGACGACGTGAGTCCCTGCATAAAAAAACGCCCCGACCAACTCGGGGCGTTTTCGTATCTGTAGAAGAAAGATTACCAAGCGAAGAGCGGACGGTCGTGCATCATGTCGTTGACCGTCTTGCGGGTCTTGGCGATGAGTTCCTCGTTTTCCACGTCGCAGAGCACGTTGTCGATCATCTCGACGATGCCGGGCATGTCGGCCTCTTTCAGGCCGCGGGTGGTGATGGCGGGCGTACCGACGCGGATACCAGAGGTCTGGAAAGGAGAACGGGTGTCGAAAGGCACCATGTTCTTGTTGATGGTGATATCGGCCTTCACGAGGGTGTTTTCAGCGACCTTACCGGTGAGTTCGGGGAATTTGGTTCTCAAGTCGATGAGCATCAAGTGGTTGTCGGTGCCACCGGAGATCACCTTGTAACCTCTGTCCACGAATGCCTTTGCCATAGTGGCGGCGTTGAGCTTCACTTGCTTGATATAACGAGCGTAATCGTCGGTCAGAGCTTCGCCGAAAGCGACAGCCTTTGCAGCGATGACATGCTCCAGAGGACCGCCTTGACAGCCCGGGAACACAGATGAGTCGAGGATTTGGGACATCATCTTGATGGCGCCCTTCGGGGTGGTCTTGCCCCACGGGTTCTCGAAGTCCTTACCCAGCATGATGAGGCCGCCGCGAGGTCCGCGGAGGGTCTTGTGGGTGGTGGTGGTCACGATGTGACAGTGCGTCACGGCGTTGTTCAGGAGACCCTTGGCGATAAGGCCGGCAGGGTGGGAGATGTCAGCCATCAGGATGGCACCAATCTTGTCGGCGATTTGGCGCATACGTGCCCAGTCCCAGTCGCGGCTGTAGGCAGAGGCACCACCGATGATGAACTTCGGCTTCTCGCGGAGAGCTACTTCCTCCATCGTGTCATAGTTGATGCAACCCGTTTCCTCGTCAACCTGATAAGCCACAGGATGATAGAGGATGCCGGAAGAGTTCACTGGAGAGCCGTGTGAGAGGTGTCCGCCGTGGTTGAGGTCAAGACCCATGAATTTGTCGCCTGGATTCAGGCAGGCCATCAAGACCGCCATGTTGGCCTGTGCGCCGGAGTGCGGTTGCACGTTGGCCCATTCGCAGCCGAAGAGCTCCTTCACGCGGTCAATGGCCAGTTGCTCGGACTGGTCCACGATCTGGCATCCGCCGTAATAACGCTTGCCGGGATAACCCTCAGCATACTTGTTGGTCATCACAGAACCCATGGCTTCCATCACTTGGTCGCTCACAAAGTTCTCAGAAGCAATCAGTTCGATGCCATTGGTCTGGCGTTCGCGCTCCTTTTGAATAAGATTGAAGATTTGTTCGTCTCTTTTCATATTGTCTTAATATAATTGTTTGATAATTAGAATTTTATATAATTGAATCTGAAAATGCAAAGATATAAATTTTATGTTATGAAAAAAATCATATTTTTGCAGATTATATTATAGAAATATGTCAAGATTGAAATTACCGATAATATCTTTCCTGCTTACGCTATTTTTGGCAGGTTTAATGCCGTTTTCCCGTGCTCAGGTTGATACAGCTTTTTGGTTTGCGGTGCCGAAGTTGTGTGATCATGCTCACACTCCTATCACGTTGGTGGTGACAACATTCGATGAGCCAGCCACCATCACCGTCACGAAACCGGCTTCCACTACTCCCGCAGTGGCGGTTTTCAACGTGGCCGCAAACTCATCAGGAACGCAGGTGTTGGTGCAGAATGATGCCGGCCTCGCCAATTTCGAATGCCCGCATAATGCCACCTCCAATTATGGTCTTTACATCCATTCCACTTCCAAAGTAAATGCGTACGTGGCTGTGCAGCAGAATAATAGCGAAATATACGCTTTGAAAGGTAATAATGGCTTGGGAACGCAGTTCTTCGTCACGATGCAGTATCAGTTCGATAATGGTTCCGGTACGGGTATCGGCGGTTATCCTCAGGCGCGCAATACTGCGGAGATTATTGCAACGGAAAATAACACCACTGTAACGATAACGCCTTCAGTGACTTGCGGTACTCATGCTGCCAATGTTCCCTTCACGGTAATCTTGAATAAAGGGCAGGTTTATTGTCTTGCTTCTAACTTTCAATCGGGTGCCAATCATCTGTGCGGCACCACTATCACTTCCGACAAGCCTGTGGTAGTGGATGTTAGCGACGATTCGGTGACCCCTCATTGTTCCCAGACAACGGATCAGGGTAATGGCAGTGCAGATTTGGTGGCCGACCAGTTGGTTCCTGAGAATATGGCTGGTGGTCAGTATATTGTGGTTCCTTCTCCTTCAACAGTCAACAATTATGCTCCCGCCAGTAGCGGTGGTGGAAACCATTATTTGGATTATGTTTGCGTCTTTGGATTGGAAGACAATACGACTGTGCATATATATAATAGCACAAGTCCTTTTGCACCAGAAACTTATACAATCAATCGTGGAGGCAAGCTGAAATACCATTTCCCAAATACCAATCCTATTTTCATATATGCTACGAATGCTGATATGTCGGAGGAGAAGAAAATTTTCGTTTTCCAAGTGACGGGCGCGGGCAAGGAATTCGGGGGAACTCAGTTGCCGCACGTTTATTGCACAGGTTCCACGGCAGTAGGCTATCGGCCGCTTCAATCTGCAAATAATCATACTAAATCACTGTATCTCACATTGTTGTGTGATGCTACATGCACAGGCGGTTTTCAGATTAACGGCAATTCCAATATCATTTCCGCCTCGGATTGGCATGATGTTCCAGGCGCACCTGCATTCAAGTATTGCCGGAAAAATGTCTCTTCCAATTTTTCACCATCGGCCACTAATATGATCCCATTCCGTGTGACTAACTCACTTGGAAAGTTCCACATGGGTGTGTTCGACATCAACGGAAGCTATGACGACTGTTCTATCAGTTACTTCAGTAGTTACGTTTCTGAGAGCTCTATCTCATGGAATACGACGGTCACTCTTTCTGATTATTGCCAAGGAGATACGATTCTCTTTGACTTTGATACAGTGGATGCCGAAATCATGCGTATTGTCGGTCCTAACGATTATGAATTAGATGAAGCACCCTATCAATTAGCAAATGTCTCTCCTGATTACAGCGGTTATTATACTGTGATAGCCAGCGATGCTCGTGGATGCATTATGGAGCTGATGAGGGATTCTATAGAAATCGCGATTCATCCTTCCGTGGAGGAGATGGTTTATGACACCATTTGTCCCGGTCAGGACTATTCGGGTTATGGTATGTATGTTTCTGCAGACCGCACTGCCATTCCCGGAACGATTTACGACTCTATTATAAACCAAACTGTTGAATTCGGTTGCGATAGTCTGCTCATACTTGCTCTCAATATCCGCGACAGTGTTTTCGGCGAATTTGACCATACTGCGTGTAATCAATATAGTTGGAACGGGCAAACTTATACCCAAACGGGTGACTATACCCAAACTTTTACAGACGTGAACGGCTGTGACAGTATTGTGACCTTGCACTTGGAAATAGAGGAACCTGCCGTTGAGATTGTCACTTCCGAGGACGATTTTTGTGAGTTTGGGGAGATTGTGCTGACAGCCGAATCGGAATATGGGGAGTATATTTGGAACACGGGCGAAACTACGCCGTTCATAACGGCCACTCAGCCTGGCATATATACTGTGACAGTCACGCAGGGTGAATGCCAGGCCTACGACCATTACACCGTTCCCACCTGTGAGTTCCACATCTATATGCCGAACTCTATTACCCCTTCGCGAGCTGACGGACTCAACGATTACCTTTTCCTGCCCGAATACGTGCACCGTTTTATCACGGAGTTTGAAATTGAGATTTATGACCGTTGGGGCGAACTGATTTATTGGAACAACGACATGAATTTCAAGTGGTACGGCGAAAAGGCACACGTCTCTGATACGTACGTTTGGGTGATTCGGGTGCGGAATCTCGAAGGGAAACAATTTGTGCATCGGGGATCGGTGACGGTGCTGTAATTAATTAGCAGTTTATAACGAAAAGCCCCATATTTAAAACATAATTCCTTGAAAGCCCTGTATGGGCGTCACAGGTCAGCCTAAGGTGAGCGCTATCGAGCCATAGAACGATGACGACGGATGACGATGAAAGGACGAAGAAACGATAAAACGATAAATATGAAAAAAAGCACAATGATTTTATGCGCGGCTGTAGTGATGCTGTGCGTTGGTTGCCAGCAGAAAGCAAAGACAACCGAACAAACTGAATGTGAAACTGTTAAAAGTACAACGATGGAAGATTTATTGACGCGCCGCAGTGTGCGCAGCTACACTGACAGTATTCCTCCTATGGAGGTGATAGAGGAAATCTGCAAGGCTGGCACGTATGCCCCGACCGGCAAGAACCGTCAGAGCCCGATTATCATTGCGGTGACGAACAAGGAGATGCGCGACCGTCTCAGCAAGCTCAATGCAGCTGTGCTGGGTGCCGACAACGACCCCTTCTACGGCGCGCCTGTGGTGCTGGTGGTTTTGGCTGACAAAAACGTGCACACCTACATCGAGGACGGCAGCCTCGTGATGGGCAACCTGATGAACGCCGCCCACGCCAAGGGTCTCGGCTCCTGCTGGATTCACCGCGCCCGTGAGGTCTTCGAGAGCGAAGAGGGCAAGCAGATCCTCAATGACCTCGGCATCGAGGGCGACTACGTGGGCATCGGCAACTGCATCCTCGGCTACACCGCCGGCGATTATCCCGAGGCCAAACCCCGCAAAGAGAATTGGGTATATTGGGTGAAATAATACATCCCCTTTCGTATCACGGGTTGTTGCCGGAAACGTTCAACAACCCGTTTGATTATGTACCGCATCCGGTGTGTGTGGCGGCAGTAGCGGATTTGTTGCCGCATGTTGAGGAGTTGATGCACGGGAACCCCGAAGGCAAGATGTTCGGGGTGCTGGTCGTGACAAAGGAGGAGAAACTGTATTATTTGGCAGCCTTTTCGGGACATCTGTACGACCAGTCCGTGCTGCCCGGCTTTGTGCCGCCGGTGTTCGATTTCCTCGCCCCCGACGGCTATTTCAAGGTTCATGAGGCGGAGATTTCCGCTATTAATCAAGAAATCGATAACTTGGAGTCTGATAGTCGGTATGTCGAATCTCGACAATATTATCGGCAGTTACAACTGGATGCGGAGAAGGCCATTGCAAAAGCCAAATCCATCATGTTGTCTGCCAAAGAGAAACGCGATGCCGAACGTTCCCAAAGGACGCTGACCGTCGAGGAAGAGACCGATTTCGTGAAGGAGAGCCAGTTCCTGAAGGCGGAGCTGCGGCGAGAGAAACGGCGTTGGACAGAACGGCTGGAAGAGGCAAAGGAGGCCGTTTCCGTTTATGAACAACAGATAGAAACACTCGCAAACCAGCGGAAAACGAAATCGGAGGCATTGCAGAACTGGCTGTTCGAGCATTTCGTGATGGTGAACTATGCGGGCGAACGGCGCAATTTGTTAGATATTTTCCGCGATACGGTGCAGCAATTACCTCCCGCCGGCACGGGCGAATGCTGCGAACCGAAGCTGCTGCAATACGCTTACACACACGGACTTAAACCCATCCAGATGGCCATGTTCTGGTGGGGAAAATCGCCCGAAGGGGAAATCCGTCACCATCTGCACTATTATCCCGCCTGCTCGGGCAAATGCAAGCCTGTGCTGACCTACATGCTGCCACCGGAGGTGTTGGCTGCAAATTCGCATCGCGACCTTTCCAAGCAATTGGAAATCGTCTATGAGGATACTGATTTGTGGGTCGTGAACAAACCTTCGGGGATGCTGAGCGTGCCGGGGAAGTCGCACCGCGAATCCGTAATCTCCATTCTGCAAGAACGTTGCCAAGAAGGCGAAACACCGTTAGTCGTTCACCGGTTGGACATGGACACCAGCGGGCTGCTGGTCGTGGCGAAGCACAAAACCGCGCATTACCGTCTGCAGAAACAATTCAGGGACAGGGAGATACACAAGACCTACGTGGCAGTATTGGACGGTAGGCCGTTGCCGATAGGGGAGGAGGGGCGCATCGAATTGTCGCTCTCGCCTGACCTGATGCACCGTCCGTTCCAGAAGGTCGATAAAGCGCACGGAAAACCTGCCGTGACGATATATCGTGTTGTGGACGAGCATATTGTGGAATTGCATCCGCTCACAGGTCGCACGCACCAGCTGCGCGTCCACTGCGCCCACGCGGAAGGGTTAGGTCGTCCCATCCAGGGCGACAACCTCTACGGTCGCCGTGCTGACCGACTCTATTTGCACGCCGCGCGGATTGCGTTCGCGCACCCGATGAGCGGAGAGGAAATGGTGTTTGAGAGGAAGTCGGCGTGGTGAGAAAAAACGATTTTCCCTCTTGACAAGCGGTCTTTTTTGTTGTATCTTTGCGGCAGAAAATTAAATACATAATGGCAAAAGAATATACTTCAAAAGATATTGAAAATCATGAGGTTAACGATCCTCAAGTTCAGTATGTCGCTTCCGCCCAAAGGACTTTACGCACCATCACCGAAGAAGAGATGGGGCGAAGTATGACTTTGGAGGAACTTGACAACCATTTGACAGAGTTTATTCATCAACATTACCATGCAAAATAATGAAAGTAATTGTTGATGATGTTGTTGTGAAAGAGATTGACAGTTTCTACTCTGCCACCATGAGGAGGCATATCACGTTGTCAGAGGAAACTGTTATGGCCAAGAAGAAAAGGTTAATAGAAGCCCTTGCGTCTTTAAGCGATTATTATTTCATATACCCAAAAGCGAGGTTAAAACGAAAGTGGATTGAAAACAATTGGCAGGAATACACTTGTGAGGATTTCCATTTTGCATACGAGATAGTTCGTGATAAGAATGGTCAAGAAATCATTTTTGTTCGTGATGCGGTGCATAGTTTGTTATACTATTAATCATGATTAATATATGGAACTCGATACAAAAAAATGGGCAATTCTGGATAAATTGGACAGCAATCCCTTGTCAATTGAACATGTTGAAGAAGTAAAAGAGTTGGCGAAGGAAGCCCATAGTTATTTGTTGTCCTTCCCATGGTGTCTGTCTATCAATAAGGGTTGGTTGGTCTATTCTTGTGGATATGTTATAGGCCTTTTCTGTTT
>Ga0247610_10002184_pt1 | contig 23058 bp, 28 predicted proteins | sample 174DNAGHGhighgp2_FD_193483 | JGI IMG/M metagenome (GOLD analysis project Ga0247610, IMG submission 193483) | Sheep rumen microbial communities from Palmerston North, Manawatu-Wanganui, New Zealand - 1742 DNA GHGhigh gp2 | ecosystem: Host-associated > Mammals > Digestive system > Stomach > Rumen...
TGAGTAACCTTAAATATTACTAAGAGGTAATATATCTATGATTACATATAAGAACATTGGCCAATCTACAAAAACTTTTTATGGAGTAACCTTTAAACCTGGAGAAATTAAAGAGGTCTCAGGTTATATCAACAGTTTATGTATGATCAGAGTATTTAATACTTCTGAAATTCAACTTTCTAGAGTTCCTAAGAAACGGGGATATTCAAAGAAACTTACAGCCGTTGAATCAAAACCTTTAGATTCGACATCATCTAAAATAAAAGAGGAAAATATTATTAAGGAGGAAATACCTGATGGCGAACATTAAGGTTAATGAAATTTCAAGATCTTATACTTACCAGGTACCTAATGCTGATTATTGTACAATAGCAATGCCTATTACGGCTTGCTGGGGTCCGGCTTTTGAAGATCCGAATAGTTTAGGTACAGATGTAGCTACAGAGCTTGAAAGCATTGGTTGGACAAGATTCCCTGCTACACAAGCTGGATTAGAAGCTTTTGTATCTACATATCGTGGCCCTTCCAGTAACTACAGAATTACAAAGGATTATTCATATCAGCAGGCTATGACATATCTTACATCTGGATATGCTGTACTTGCTTGTAGACTTTGTCCTGGTACTCATGCTTCTGCTAGTATTCCGGAAGTTGACGGTGATAGTTCTACTGGAGCAACCGGCACACTTGAACTTAAGGCAAAGTATGCAGGTACTTTCGGTAACAATTTAAGAGTTAAGATTACAAAGCAGAAGCTTGGTGCTACTACTTTCTATCTTAATCTTATCATCTATTCTGTAGATGCTACTGGTGGTCAGACAGCAGTAGAGAATAAGGTATTTGTATTAGATCCTGCTAATGCTACTGATACAATTCCTTCAATTGATGCTCTTGAATCTAATTTTATCACATTTACAATTAGTGGTCAGCCCACTGAAGATGATTTAGTAACTACTAGCAATGTTGCACTTGTTGGAGGTGCAGATGATTTTGCTCTTGGTGAAGCTCCTGCTATGGTTCAGGAAGCTATTGATCTGGCAGATGCAAGATTTGGAGATGCCGGTGAAACTTCTACTTATGTAGCCGCACTTACTTCGGTAAAGAATACCGCTACAGTAACAACAGCAGCAGCCCTTAGATTTAATGAGTGGGTTTACACACATTGCACGGGTACAAGTTCTTATCAAGGTGTATATGATCTTCTTAGGGATCAGCTTACATATAATCCTAATAGACTTGTATCTCCTTGGGATGACCAGAACATTCTTGCAATTAACCCGGATATGGTCATAACAAATATGTCTGTATCTCCGATGCACTCAAAGTTAATGGATATTGCATATGTAAGCAGATGTGCTACTGCTTATATCGACATTCCGAAGTCCCTTCCTAGAAATAGAGTTTGGGATGAAGATGAGAATAATCGCGGATATGCACAACAGCTTTCTGCTCTTGCTGAGGAGAGAAATGATACACTGTTTACTACTCATGCAGCATTATTTGCTCCTTGGGGTCAGTACACTTATGTAGGTACTTCTAGACAAGCTCCTGCTACTCCTTCCTTCCAGGCACTTATGATTGAAAGAGCTATGATACTTAATCAGTCTTCTCAGTATGAATGGGCGATGCCTGTTACCAGAAAGAACAGAGTCAATCTTGGTAAGCTTGATTACACAGTACCTAAGAACTTACTTGATCAGTGGCAGTCTTCTGAAGGTGTTAGAGTTAATGTTATCACAACAATGCCTGATATGGGGCCTACTCTTTGGGGTAACTCAACTCTATTCAATGTACCTCCTGCGACATATCAGGCACTTCAGAACCTTTCTACAAGAAAGTTGTTCAATGCTATCGAAGATGTTGTGTTCAAAGTTGGACTTGGAATTCAGTGGTCTTACAATAATAGTGAAGCGTTCTCCAAGTTCTATACAGGAACAACTCCTCTTCTCGATACAATGAGAGATATTGGAGCTATTGAAGATTACGCAGTACAGATGGCAGCAGACGTAAACGGCCTTGATCAGGTTAATGCTAACTCTGTAGTTGGTACAATCGTCATTGTTGTCAACGGAGTAATTGAAAATCTGACAGTAGATCTTATTGCTCTTCCTCAAGGCTCTACAGCCGCTGAAGGACTTGCATAAGCATAAATTTCACCTCTATATTAGTTACAAGGTAGCAGGTGTGCAGAAATGTACACCTGCTGCTATGTAAGAATCGTTATTTTGATTGAAAAATAATGATAATCGTTATATTTACTGGAGGTAGATATATATGACTGCTTCAGATCTCAAAAGAATTACAAAACATAAAGCTAAAATGTTATACGATCAGGGGAAGGTTATCTATGTACTTCCTGATAAGCAACATCCTACTGACACTTTATTTGGGATAAACGCAATCTCGATATACAAAAATAAGTACCCGATCTCAGATTTTGATCAGGTCATTTCTGCTCTCCATATACAGAACGTAGGAAAGACAAGTTGGAGCAGATTAAACTACTATTGTTCTGGCAGGGATAAACATAACCTTTTTTAATTTAAACATAAGGAGATTCAATATGCGCGAAATATATATTTATTTAGATTTACTTTTACCTTGTAAATTATGGGATGAATCCAGCCGTAGTAATCTTGAGGATTATATTGATGATTTGCTGAACAGAACTCAGATAACTTCTGAAACTCTTGAAAATATTACATTCAAAGTATCTGAAATCCATTGCGATTCTAATACTACTGTTATAGCTACAGTACAAGTTTCGGGGGTTTATGGGAATTTTAAAGAAGGTTCCAATGAATTTGAGGAAGATACGTTTATTTCGGAGTATTCTCCTATTATTAAATCATATATAGATAATACACTAGTACCTCAAATTAATGGAGTATTCCAGAGTGACGGTCTGTTGTATGGATTACCTAATGCCTACATTGTATTCCAGGATGATAGAATATTTGTAGAGTTAGGATACGGACAAACAGCTATTGATTTGGATTGTTATCCTGCTGAAGTTGAATTTACAGAAGATATAGAAGATCTAGTTTCTGATCTGTATTATACTCAAGATAGGTAAATAAGGATATGGGTATTGAAATTGACGATAGTCATTGCTTTGTAGGTAGTTATGAAGATTGGGAAAAAGTTGAGGCTTACCTATAAATGAAAACTATTGATTTAGCAGAGTTAGTTAGATATAATGCTAATACTCGAGGTACTCGTACAAGTGATTGTTCAGTAAGATCTATATCTCTAGCATTTAATAAAGATTATCGCGAAGTTAAGAAAATATTGAATGACTGTATGCGTAAGTCTAGAGGTCATGCATATAATAGTTCTAATAATATTAAATATGCCTTAATTCATGAGTTTAATGTATCAGAATCAAATATTTTAGATATTAGAGCTCAGAAATTAACTGTATCAGAATTTGCAGATCAGAACCCCTCTGGTACATTTTTAATCGGATGCAGTAAAAATCCTAATCCCTCATCAGATTATGTCTTCGGTGGTCATTTAGTAACTATTATTAATGGTAAAATATTTGATACTTGGGATAGTAGAAACTATTATGTATGTAAATGTATAGAAATAAAAGGTGCTGTAGCAAATATAGATAATCAAATTATTTCATTAACTGATTATATATCCAACGATTGGCTTAAAGATGAAAATACATCTCATTGGTGGGACGCTGCCTTTAAAGCTTCATTAAATCATTCCATAGACAAGAGCCGTAGATTAAAGAAGCTTGCAGAAGACAATGATATTACTATTACTATTAATGGTAATTGGAGAAAGGTAAGCTACTCCTCTCTTGTATTTAGTATCCCAATGAATTTTGAGTTAATTATTCCTGAATATGATATATCTCAATATTTTGATAAAACTCTCAAAATTCAATTGAAATCTACAGTTAAGCCAGACCATACTGCTGTAGAAGATTATTTATATACGGCACTAGATGAGAAGATATCTGGCATTATTTGGTCTATTGTTAAAGCTGCAGAAGATGCGATAGCTGGATATGAGCTAGTTAAAGATGTTCAGAATGATTCACCTATAGATGGCTTCTGGGGCGTTCAAGATAAGAAAATGTTTAATACTCTGCCTTACTGGGTCAGGAGATTAGCTACAGATTTTTATATTGATAGATATAACTCCTGGGGAGAAACTATACAGCGCATTGTATTGAGAATCAAACCACTGCCTAATGACACAGAAAATAAATCCGGTACTTTAAAATTTGATGCCGATGATAAAGGTATGCTAATGGAGATGTTAGAGCATTATAAAGAAACCGGGAATTATGAAGAAGCTTATGACATCAAATACACCTATTGAGGTATATAATGAAAGACAATAGACTTCGTAATACTTTTAAGTATAGAGGATATGATGTAACAGTAGAATACGACCCAGAATCTAATTCTAAGTTAACTTTCTCGATTCCTGATAGAAGTTTACCAAATTCTGCATTTGGGTTTGCATATTTTGATGATTTAGATAGATTCATATCTTGTGGACTTGATTGGGATAAGTTTTCAGGGAAGGCCTAATTGTATGAATAACATAGAAGAAATCGCAATTAAGGATTTTGGTAGTCAAAGCCCTGGCCCTGGGTGTACATTTATTGCCTCAGATGGAACTTTTATTAACATATATCCTAAGATAGATGATCACGAAGACTTAATAGGATATCTAACTGATAATTACGGGATTGAATTTGATGAACTTAGCGATGCAGATTGGTTTGTCAATAATCTTGGATGGATCAGATTAAGAAGTGATCCTTTCCATATCGCAATTATACTCGGAAGTGATCGCCCAAGTAGTTATCAATTTTTCGCTTTGGAAGAATGGTTAGAATACTGCGAAGAAAAATATCAAGATAATCCGGAAAAGATTGTTGTGTATTTAGATATATGTGATAATGGTGAATACACACATCACACATATAACTTTATGCGAGATGCCTTTGCAGAAGATATTGTTAAATATGTAAAGAGGTTTTACACTTCAGGTAAATTATACGCTTCAACTAACATGGGAGGAAATAAAATGATTACAAAAGAACAGATGATTGATATTCAGGACGAAGTATTCGATAGAATATATAATGATATTGATATAGTAAATTATTATGAAGATAAACTGGAATTTGAAGATGAAGTTACTGTAGTAGACGAAAATAACTGGGAGAAAGAAGTTACCTACGAAGTATCAATACCTCCAGAAGATCTTTGGGATGCTTGTATGAGTGATCTTGAAGCTTGGGGAGATTATGAAGAAGTTGCAAAATTATTTGAGACAGCTAATTCAGAAAGTGCAGAAACTTATTACACTTCTATATATGGCGTATATATGAAATTGGTAGATATGTGGATGAATGATAAAGCCCCTGCTCGTAATTTGAATACTTACTCTGATTTTGCATATGAGTTTTGTGTAGAATTTGGTGAACCTAAGGAATTCTATCCCCCGGAAGATTAAACTTAAATCGGTCATATTACAAGATTGTAAATTCTTAGATTATTTAAGAATTTATATGAATTTATAAGCATTGTCGTTATATTTATGATATAATGATAATGTAATTATGGTTTTTTGATCAATAGTTCTAATGAACGAAAGGAGCCTAATATGACACAGATTAAAGAATATAAGATCGAGGTTCGAGCATGGATGCTTAAAAAATCCTCTCCGGATTTCGATTTCATGGCCCACTGGAATAATGATATCCCTATGCCGTTGATGATAATGTATGGCTACAAAGTAGCAGAAACTCGCGGCATGATTAAGATGGTACTTCATGGAGATCTTAAGGATGAGATCACACAGAGATGTATGATGTGCGGTAAGGTTATCAAAAATCCTATTTCCAGATACTTCGGACTCGGCCCTATCTGTGGGGGTCATAACTATACTAATCCCTTTAATACAGAAGAAGAACTCAAAGCAGCAGTAGACGCTTTTAGGTTTAAGCTGGTCAATACTATTTGGACTGGCTGGATAGCTAAAAGCGCTATTGTTTCAGTGGATGATAATCCGATATCTAGCTGGAACATCTTTGATAAAATGGAACTTCATGAAGATCCTGATAAGGTAGATCATTCTGAAGTTACAGAATCTGAAGTTACAGATTCTGTACCTGTAGATACCACACCTAAGACCGAGGTTAAGCCTTCAGCTGATATTATAGCTACAGTAGATACTCCTACTCGTGGTACAGAAGAATATTCAGTATATCTTCAGTTTAGATATAATGAAGCTTGGAAAGATGCTATTAAGTCTCTTCCGGTAAGGTTTTGGGATAATGATCGTAAGCAGTGGGAGATCCTTTACAGCGAGCTTAATGATCTTCAAGAGATGCTTTACGGAGTAACTTTTGAAATTATCGGTGATGATAAGGTTCAGAAGTCTACTTCAGATATCCCGGCTGAATTCTCCTACAAAACTACTCCCTATAACCACCAAGTTGAAGGTTTGGAGTATGGATTAACTCATGATCGCTGGCTTCTCTGTGATCAGCAGGGTTTAGGTAAAACAAAGCAGCTCATCGATCTGGCTGTAGCTAGAAAGTTTACTGATGGATTTAAGCACTGCTTAATCATCTGCGGTGTTAATGGTCTGAAGTGGAACTGGGTAGAAGAAGTAGCTACTCATTCTAATGAGGGTGCATATATCCTCGGTCAGCGAAATATCCTTCGTGGTATTAATAAGGGTAAGAAGCGTATCGGTTCTACTCAGGATAGAATAGCAGATGCTAAGAACCTCAACAATATTTCTGAATATTTCATTATCACTAATGTAGAAACTCTCAGAAATAAAGAAATCGTAGAAGTTCTGGCTAAAGCTTGTGATGATAATATTATCGGGCTCGTAGCCATAGATGAGTTTCATATGTGCAGGAACTCATTTGCTCAGCAGTCTCAGGGTGTTCTTCAGATCCAGCCTAAGTATCGAGTAGGTATGACCGGTACACCTCTTATGAATACTCCGATGGATTTCTATCAGATTTTCAAATGGTTGGGCTATCAGCCTTACGGTTATAAGCAGTTTAGAAGTCATTTCTGCATTTTCGGTGGATATGAGGGTAAGGAAATTGTAGGTTATAAGAACTATCAGGATATCGAAAAAGTTCTTAATAAGATAATGCTTCGCAGAACTAAGGAAGAAGTTCTTGATCTCCCTGAGAAGGTTTACATTACAGAATATGTTGAACTCTCGTCAGAGCAGCAGAAGAATTACAGAGATGCTTTTGAGATCGCAAACGCTAAGCTTAATCTTGATACAGAATATAATCCCTTATCAGAAATCATCAGACTTCGTCAGGTTACAGGTAACTGCGGACCTTTCGAGAACTTTATGGATAATCCTAAGCTTGATAGATTGGTCCAGCTCGTAGAAGAAGCCATCAATCAAAATGATAAGGTGGTTATTTTCAGTCAGTGGACTGAGATGATCAAATTAATTCAGAAGCGTTTAGCTAATTTCGGTACTGTAACTATTACAGGTGAAACTAAGGACAACGAAAGACAGGCCATAGTTAATAAATTCCAGAACGATCCCAATACAAAGGTATTTATCGGGTCAATCGGAGCCGTTGGTGTAGGTATTACTCTTACAGCAGCATCGACTGTAATCTTTACAGATGAGCCTTGGACCTATGGAGCATATGAACAGTGCGTAGACAGATGTCACAGAATCGGTACAACAAAGACCGTTACAGTTCATACTATCATCGCTCACGATACTATCGATGAAGTAGTACATGATATCGTTACTACTAAAAAGGATTTGGCAGAAAGATTTACAGATAAATCCAACTACTCTATTCTTAAGAACTTCATTTTCGGTCAGAAGAAAGTAGCGTGAAAGGAGGTTTAACATGAAATATAAAAATATTACAACTACTAAATATCAAATCATTCAGCATATTATTAATAAATATGCTGAAAATCACGATAATGTTAAACCTATCTTGTCCTATGATGCGGATTCACACGTTTTAAGTATTGGTGGAATTTCTAAACCTATTAATTTTCACACTGAAGATATTGGGTTAGTACCTCAAGGGGCTTATGAGGTTGTAGCTCAAGCTATTCGATCTAAAGATGACACTGGTCATACATCAGATGATAGCATGACTATTTATGGGTCTGGTACAAGAATATTCAGTCTTGTAGACGATAATCAGCAAGATGTATTTGATTTTATTTCTAGCAATTCTAGATCCTCGTATTGTGCATGTTGCGGTACTAGTAGAGATAGGAATAATTTCTTTTATATCAGAAATATTGATGGGAATAAGCTATATCAGGTAGGTTCTTCTTGTATCAAAGAGCACTTTGATACTTCTTACTTCGATCTAATGAAGGATATATCTGATGCTATAAATAATGATGATATAGAACTTTAGCACAAGCTTAAAGATTATAATTTGGTGAACTATCTTGCATTATACAATGTATTTTCAGAATCTATGCCTACTATTACACAGACTCATAAAGCGGTGTTAGATACTATAGGTTGTCTCCCGACGGCTAGTATTGATCTGATATCTAAGTATCGTAACCAGCTCATCATTGATGCAAAGAATATATCAGCTATTTCTGCATTTTATGTCGCCTATCCGGACTACATGCAAAAAGATAATGTACTTGCTATAAAAACAATACAGTCAATGAATGATCTGGTTAACGGTAATATTAATGTTGATCCCTACTATTCGAAAACATATTGTATGCAGGCAGTTAAGCAGTATTTAGACGTTATGGCTGCATATAAGCAAGATCTGAAAAGATATAATTATGACTTATTCAAATACAATGCTAATCTTGCTCAAAATCAGCTACTTCAAATCTGGCGAGATAATGCACAAGCAGATTATCGAGTATCTTTCAGTCTAAATAATTATACTTTATCTGGTCGTATAAATGCAACAGATAATGCTACAGTAAATGCTTTAGGTATAGACATACAGTTATCTGATACTGGAGAATTTGTCGATGAGATTCATGCTATATCTGATATGAAGCATTTTATATCTACTATAAATGAGTTACTTACTGCTGGAGATAGGTGGTCCACTACAGTAAGAGAACTCCTGCAGTGGAAGACTCAATGCGTTGATCGAGTCAAAGCCGATAAACCCCAGATATTCGTTGAGAAAACTAATAGCAGTCTTACGCTGTATGATTATATTAGTAGTCCATTAATTATTACTTCAGATAAATCTGGTCAGCCAGTTAATGGTATGGATAATACTAAACAGCTAATCAGTGCTCTTGTTAATAATTCTTATTTGAGAAACGACTTAAATCTAGCATATAAGAAGTTTTCTACAAAATATTTCGGTACTGAAAATTATGCACATAAAGTTCCGAAAGACTTTAATCTGTCATTCAATTGTGAATACTTAAATAATAAATATCGCTCATCTGTGCCTAAAGCTGATCCTAAGTTTAATGCTTTTATTAGTAAAGATGCTTCTGCTATATTAATTGAATATGGTAAAGCTATCCCCTTGAAGTTTGCTACTACAAAGCTCGGCATTATATCTGGAGCAGATTATGATATAGATTTGAAAGTTCGTACTTTCATATGTGCTGAAAATGGCTTACCTTTACCTAGTAGAGCTAAACCTCGTGACAAGGTATCTGATGAAGTTAAACTTAAAAATAGACCGCAGAAATATGTGAAGCGAGCATTTGCATCTGGAGGTGTTTCATCAAAGATTTTACTGTCTGATAAATCTGTAACTCTTGTTAATAATGCAGAAGGTACTTGCGGTGTAACTGCATCTATTCCAGGTAAGAATAAGATACTTTTCAAATTCACTCAAGGTATTCCTGAATATGATAAAAATGATACTTCAGTATATCTAGGTAAAATCTATCTTGATGGTTATAAAGTATCTGATACCGGAACATTTGATCGCAAAACATTGATTAATGCCACTCATGCTTTAGAGTACTTGGTTAAACTTACTGATGACAGTAAACCTAAATATAAGAAAAAGGTTAAAGCTGGCAGTAATTCTATTACATATCGCTACTCTTATCCTCTTAGTTGCGGTAGATGTTCCGGTACATTAGAATTTAGCATTGTAGATATCGATGGCACATGTATTATAAAGTCATCTCCTAAATTTACTTTTACTGGAATATCAAATAATCAGCCAGTAACTGCATTAGTTAATCTTACTTTCACTGAAGAATGTTGGGATCATATACAGTCTGGTGAACTTGAATATACTGATATTTCTCTCAGCGGTGCTAAATATATCAGCGGGTCAGTTTGGATAGGTTCTACGGATATTCAGAAAATCACCAGAAAACTGTTCACAGATTTGACTGGATTAGCTGTATAATTTACAGATAATCGTTATATATTATATAAACATCATTATCGATAGTCCAGGAGGATAAAATTATGTGTAATAAGCGTGAATTTAATAGTAAGGTTAAGAAGTATAAGGAATTAAAACTGGCTAAAGAAGCTTTAGAAGCTCAGATGAATGAATTAAAAGAAGATATTGTAGAATATGTAATAAATCATGGGGAATCTTCTACAGATTCTACTATATATGTTAGAGGTAATAATTTTAAGGTGTCATATGTAACTGTAATTAGGGAGAATTTAGATAAGAATAAGCTAAAAGCTGTATTGGGTGATGGATATTCAATGTATGTAGTATCTAGTTCTTCTCATCAGCTGCGAGTAAATTAGCGGAGGTTTGGAAATTGTATTTCTTTACTGTGGTACTTGTATTACTTATTTTAATTTCAGCCTACATAGTGGCATATAGTTTTGCTGTACTCATATTTAGAATTTATGATTTTATAAATGATCTAGTCGTTAAACACTTTAAGAATTTTTCAATCTTACGAAGATGGAGGTAAATTATGCAAAATACAAAAATGGCCGATATCAAACGACATTTGCTTAAATATCGGAAAATTACTTCTTGGGAAGCTATTCAAAAGTATCAGCATACCAGATTAGCAGATGCTATCTTTAAACTTCGCAATCATGGGTGGCCGATAAAAACCCATAAAGTGGATTTTGTAGATTCTTATGGCAATAAGGGATCTTATGCTTTATACACTATTCCGGATGGTTGGTCAGAAGAGGATTTACAGAATTAGTTGTTTTTGATAAAATATCAATATAATTTTATATTTGGAGGTATGTCATTATGGCTACAGCTAAAAAGAAAACTACTCCTACTATTACAAGTTTAGTTGAAAAACATCTTATGCGATATAAGAAAATCGCTGTTGGTGATGTTGAAAATGAGTATAATCTCAGACCCGATCAGTTTTATAGATCTATTTATGAACTTAGATCTAAGGGATACCCTATTACATCTATTTGGGTAGAAAATGAATATGGTGAAAGATATAAGCTATATTCTATTCCTTCTAAGTGGTCTAAGAAAAGCCTTAACAAGTAAGCCATGACTAATTTAGATATAAAACGACAAATCTCCGATATAGTCGGTGATGATCAAGATGTGTTAAATCAAATCATCATTTTAGAAGGTGATGAATTTGCAGATGGGTTTATGGGTTTATCTACAGACAATCGGGCTGTGTATGCCTACGATAAACTTGTAGATTCTTTATCTAGATTCAATGACTGGTCTACTGATGAAGCCATTGAGTGGTTAGAATATAACACAATTAGATCATTACCTTACTTAGGTGATAACTCTCCAATAATTGTTCATGAGCCTGTGGAGTATGCTATTGAATGATTACTATAGTTCAAGATAATGATATCTATATTGTTAGGTTCCCATTTAGCCGGGATGTCATTCAGCTTATTAAGAATGTGCCTGGCAGACAATGGGACCCTGATCATAAATATTGGACTATACCTAAAGACAGGTTGGGGTTTTTACTTGCTCAATTCAAAGGTACTCCTTATGAAAAATTAGTAGATGTCTATACTGCTGAGCATATAGATGAAAATGCTTCATTAGACAATACTGCTGATATCCCTAATATTGATATTTCTAATATTAAAATGGCTGTAGCTGATGGCTGTAAGATCTTCCCTCATCAGGAGGATTTTATGCGCTATGCTATAGATCGACAAAATCGCGGATTATATAGTGGATTTATTTTAGCTGATGAGCAGGGTTTGGGTAAAACTCTAGAAGTTATGAATTTAGCCTTATATAATCGTAAAGTTCATAAGATTAAACACTGTCTAATTATAGCTTGTGTTAATAGTGCTAAATATAACTGGATATATGATATTATTAAACACTCCAACGGTAAAGAAACTCCATATCTTTTAGGTAGTCGCATTAAGCGGGATGGTACTATTAATACATCTACCGGAAGCGAAGAAAAGCTGGAAGATCTAAAATGCGGTCATATGTATGGTAATAAGAAATATGATAAACTTCCATTTTTCTTAGTTATGAATATAGAAGCCATGCGTATGCGTAGAGATAGACACTACTTAATTCGTGAGCAATTAACTAAATTAGTTAATAAAGGCTATATCGGTATGATAGCCCTTGATGAGATACACAAGAACTGCAGTCCTACATCGCAACAAGGGAAACAAGTACTTAAACTTAAGAAAGATATTACCGCTCGAGTAGAATGGGTACCTATGACTGGTACTCCTATAGTAAATAAACCTACGGATGTATTTTTACCACTCAAATTAGTAGATGGTCACGCTTATAAAAGCTATGGTGCTTGGAGAAGTGAATTTTGTGTATTTGGTGGTTTTGGTGGTTATCAAATCATCGCTTATAAGAATATCCCTCAGCTTAAACAGATGTTGCAAGCCAATATGCTGAGAAGACTTAAAAAAGATGTATTAGATCTCCCTCCAAAAATCAGAACTATAGAATATGTCGAAAATACACCTTATCAAGCTAAACTTTACCGCTCGATGCTTAATGATATGTTATCTCATCGAGATGAAATCATGTCAGCGGTAAATCCCATGGTAAAGTTCTTAAAATTGCGCCAAGTTAACGGAAATCCCGAGTTAGTTGATAAATCTCTTCAGATTGATAACAATTATCTGCTCAAAAACGCAAAAATGATAAGATTACTCGATTTAGTCGACAATATCATCGAAAATGATCAAAAAGTCGTAATTTTCTCCAACTGGGTAGAATCTTTACGCACAGTTTATAGATTCTTAGCTAAAAATTATAAAGTTTGCTGCTATACTGGCACAATGGCTCAAGATGATCGTGAAAAGCAGAAACAGCAGTTTATAAATGATCCTGACTGTAAGATCTTAATGGGTACTGTCGGAGCTTTAGGTACTTCCCATACTCTTACAGTTGCTAATAATGTAATTTTCTATGATGAACCTTGGAACCCCGCTACTCTAGAACAAGCCGAAGATAGATGTCATAGAACTGGAACTACTCAAACAGTTAATGTCTATAGCATTATAACTCGTGAAACTGTCGATGAAAAAGTTCATAATATCATCATGGATAAATTCGGAGTATCTAAATACATAGTCGATAATCAATTGGACTTCAAAAACAATCCGGATCTGTTTGACTTCTTGCTCGGCTACGATAAAGAGCATAAACAAGATGGTAGCTTAAGAATAGATCAAGTTTAAACCGTATTCGTTATATTTATAAACCTTCTATTTTATTAGAAATTAGGTGAATTATCCTAGTTAGGAGATCTAAGATGAAAAGATACATAAGAGCAGCAGAAGAAGCCATGTATGAATATAATGGTATGGAATTTAATGAAGAGCAGATGAAGCAAATTAATAAAGGCCTCGCAGAAGGTTTAGATGTAAGTATTTACGCAAACCCTAGCTTTCACTGGTTGGCGATGACCGAGATTCTTAAAGGTTTAGAAGAAGGTATAGATGTCAGCTGGTATGCTGATCCTGACTTTGATTTCACTAGAATGCGCTACATTAGATATGGTCTTGAGCAGGGCTTAGATGTTAGTACTTATGCTAAACCTGAGTTTAATGAGTATCAGATGAATGCAATATTATACGGCCTTAAAAAGGGTGTTGATGTTACTTGGTGTGCTAATCCAGAATTTGACTACCAGCAAATGTATGAAATTATATGGGGTCTTGAGCAGGGCTTAGATGTCAGTCTATATGCTGATCCCAAATATTCTGACCGAAAGATGCAAATTATTCGCTACGGTCTAAAGCATAATATAGATACTAGTTGGGTAGAACAGAATTTTGATAAAGGTCAACTATATTATCTTTATGAGGGTCTTGAAAGAGGTCTTGATGTCAGTCAGTATGCAGACTCGAGCATACCTGGGTCGATGATGGAAAAAATTGAGAAAAAACTTTTGCGTAAAACCTATGGCGGAGACTTCCTTAGCAGTCTCACATCTAAGAAGGTTGTTTCGGGTATAGCAAATGCTTTAAATGTAGATACCTCTATTGCTAAAATAATTGCAAAATGGTATGCTGAAGATGAAAATCCTAATGATTATAAAACAGTTAGCGAGTATGTTCAGGATATAGCCGATGGCATAGAATATCGTATGAATGAAATATACCTTAATGAAGGTATGGAGGGTCTCCGTGATATAGATCCTAAATACGCTGAAGAGTTTGTACGAGTAGCAGATGCTTTAGGTATTGAACTTGATGAAGAATGGTAAAATTGAATAATGTCGGTTGAAGGAGAACTAAGATGTATAGATATATTAGATCAGCTAATAACATTAAAAGTCATATTATATTAAATACCCCTGAAGATGTAAGGGACCTTGTGGAAAAATATATAGACGTAACTTGTACTAATTTTATAAAGCATGATGATATGAAATATCATAGTCATATAATAGAAATACCTTCAGATGAGCTATTATATGACTCTTACATCAAAGAAAAAGAAGAGTGGGGTGTGGAGGCCAGTTTATATAATTCGACCTTTTTATCTGCTGTTAAATATTGGGGCACTCCCTCATCTTATAAGAAGATTAAAGAACATTTAGGTAAGATTATTCATTATTATGATGGCAGAGATTTTAGAACATCTTATGATGTAATAGAAGCTTTAGCTGAACAGATTAAATCTAGTAAATTAGAACCTTATCCGATTAGTATTGAGGTTAAGCCCGCTTCTGTACTTATTAGATTTAGAAAAACGCAACTTAAGAACTTAGATTTAGAGCAAATTAACTCAAATATCGATAAGTATATAGAATCTTTAGAATCTTTACCTTTAGTAGGTAAGGTATATACAGATCACGCATATATAGCAGATGATTTTTTAACTGGGGTTAACTTAAGGCCTTACTATATTAAAGTTGTACCTAAAGCAAATGTCAGATAAGTTATTAATATGAAAAAATTAATATTTAATACACCTATAAACGCTGTTACTGAACGCACTCTACGATCCCATATTATATCTGGATTTAAGAAAGCTGGGTGTTCTACAGTCAATATTCTGCAAAAGACTGATATTTACTATAGAGTAGAATTGACTTTACCTAATGGAATACCTACTTCTATCTGCGTATGGTTTGATCGGCCTCAAAATCTAGCTACTGGTCATAAAACTGTTCAAGATCGAAAGTTTAAGGTAGACCCTACCTGGACATTCAATAGTTCTGGGAACGTATTCGATGTTAATGGTAATCTTATAGGTCGAGTATATGCAGTAGAACTTTTTACTACGCATACTGTACCCAGAATTAGAAAAGACTATGATAAGGATAGTATCGTCACAGATTCTGGTGATGTGGTGATAGATCACCCGGAACGCGCTAATACCTATGTAGATGTAGTAAATTCTCTTATGACTAGAAACATTACTTATAGATCTTAATATTTACTAGCCTTCTTTCCGTAGAAGGCTATTTTTGTGCTCATAGATCTTCACGCATAATCGTTATATATCTTATCAATAAAAAATCTCGGAGGATATCAAGATGGCTAGAATGTCAACTTTCGCAACTATAGGTACAGATGTATCAACAGCTACTACTTCTCATGAAGTACTATCCACAGCAGGACTTGACTATAATGTAGTTAAGAAACCTATGTTTTATGCTGATGATTTTGGTAATTATTCAGAATATCCCGATAAGGTATTTACTGTAAATGAAGCCTCAGGCCAGATTCTTGGTGTAGTTTCTGATAAATATGAGATCTGCCAGAATACAGATGCTTTTAGCTTTATCGACTATATCGGCAGTGACTGTGAAGGTTTCGAGTATGTAAAAGCCGGAGAAACAGGTAAGGGTCTTGTTTACATCATTGCTAAGATCCCTAATGTTGATATCCTTGGGGATTCTGTTACACCATATATTATCTTTCAGAACAGTCATGATGGTATGAACTCCGTAAAGGCTACAATTTCTCCTTTAAGAATCATCTGCCAGAATCAGTTTAATGTATCTTTCCGTGAAAGTGCTAATACAGTTAGAATAGTTCATTCGGGTCAGATGGATAATAGAATTCTTACAGCCCGTACAATGATGAAAGATGTAGCTGGTTATATGGAAAATTTTCAGTCTAATGCTGAAACTCTCGCTACAAAGCATATAACTCATGACGAAGTAGTTAAGATCTTTAATGAAGTATTCAAATATCAGCCTGAAAAGTGGACTTCTAGACAGCTTCAGAATTTTGAAAATAGCCGCGGAGAATTCCTGTCTTGCTACAATAATGATGATAATCAGAATTTTGTAGGGACTGCATGGGGAGTAATTAATGGCGCAGCTGATTACCTTACTCATCATAGATCAGTAAGAAAAACATCGGATGATGCTATTTTCGTTAATACCACTATTCTCTCAGCTGCTCTCAGTAGGATTTATCAGCGAGTAGCAGTATAAAATCTGATCTAGCTTAACTATTTCTATTGTACATGAAGTTATTGGTGTAATATAATGATAATGTCAACAGAATTAGTTAAGTAGAGGTCTATATATTTGGTGTAACATAGTCTTCGGGCTTTGATACATATAAACTCCATATACTTAATTATTTCTGTTGACGCTAAAATAATTAGACCTGTATGGAGTTTATTTATTGCAAAGGAGATAGATTATGAAAAAGTTAATTAATTTACCAATAGAATTTGATATTGTAGTTACTTATTTTCCTGAAGTTATATCAGATAATACTTATGTAGCTGCCGGAGAATTTATGAGTTATCATCTCCCAGATGGACCTTTACTTCCTGGAGATAAAGATGCTGAAATTAGCGAGCAGGATCAGTCTAATTATAATGCTTTTATAGAAACTCTGGAGGATTTCCTCACTGATACTCATGACTTGGAATTAGTCTATAGTAATAATCCTACAGAATATTCTCACTACTATTCTTTCTTCGCTAAAGATGCTAATGGTAAAGTTCTCTTTAAGTTTAAAGTCAGATTAAGAATTTCTAACCATGACCCGCATCGTACAGATGAGCAGAGAGCTAATAAAGCTAAAGAGAAGAAAGCTGTCAATACTTGGATAAAGAATCACCCTGACTATAATGGTAAAACTAAACCTACCCCGTTAACTTATATCATCAATGTAAATGATAGAAATCCAGCATTTACTGATTATACAGAAGCTTTCATATATATTTACAATGAAGTTAATCGCTGGTTAGAAATTATGAGAAGATAAAGGAGGTTAAAAACTATGAGACTTCAACCGAATTGGTGTGTTATAGTAAAAACTGATGAAGGCGATGCTTATATCACAGATCGAGAAGGTGATTTCCGGGTAAGATGTAGACCTAATGCTAGACCTTCTAGAATGTTTGAACCTTATGCTAAAGAAATTGTTGACGGACTTAAAATTTTAGGTCTAGATGCTCGTATAGATCATTTCGAGGAATCAATCCCAGATCAATTTTTAGAAATTGAAAATGAGCATGTCTACTACTGGGATAAGTTAAATTCTTAAATAATTTAAGAATTTAATTCTATTTTGCCATTCTGAGAGCAAAAGTTTTTAAGTAGTTGAAAACCTTTATTATTCTTGAAGTGGAGGAATAAGCTCTATGGCACTTTATGATGATGTATTAAATGTATTATCAGATCTTAGTACTGGAGATTTGCTCGCTATTCATAATAAGTATTGCGAGGAAACAAAGCAGTTTGATAATTTAATATATAGTATGTCAGAATTTGACGATATTATGAATAGCTATACTCCTACTGATCTTGCTCTGGTTATTGTTAATGGTGAATTTAGTCCTTATAGTGAATATTTTACATTTAACGGTGATGGTAATTTAGTATCTTTTGGAAGTGAAGATATTGAGGAATATATCTATATTACAGATATTGCTAATGAAGTAGTAGCTAGATTAGATTCATTCGGTAACTATGACATTCAAGAAATATTAGATAATTATGAAGGTGAATACTAATGATAGATCAGGTAGCGGTAACTTCTAAAGATATTCAAACCAAATACATTAAACTTTATAAGTTTTTAATGCAGTATTTATGGGAATATTCTACAGTAGAGGCCTTAGCTAATTTGGAGCTCGAATGCTATAGAATGTTCCCAGATAAGGAGCTCATGCTTAAATATTTGAAGGAGCTTAAGTGTAAGATAGAATCTACTTATAGTGAATTAACCGAAGACGATAAGCCTGAGTTTGAAAATATATTTACTCAGTTTGAGAAGTTGATTGAGGATTACGATCCGGAAAACGCTGAAGCTGAATTATATTCTGTTAATGAACCTATAGAACTTTCAAGTTCTGATGATAATTCAGATCGTAAAGATCGTGTATATAAATTCGGTAATATTGAAAAGATAGAATCTGAAGAGGATGAATCTGCTGAAGAAGCAGAGGAGCCTGAAGAATCTGTTGAAGAAGATAAATTAGCTAATCCATTTGAGGGGGAATAAATACCGGGAGGTTTTATGAAAATATATATTAATGTGGGTGCTTCTACTAATATATCTGCCGCAACTAAACCGAAACTCTGCTTCTTGAAAGTAGATCGTAGTGGATATGTATCTTCGAGGAAGCCTACTATCTGGATAGGGACGATTGACTCCCTAGTCAAAGCTTTCAGCTATACTCTGGAAGTAGGTGCAAGTTGGCAACATGAGAAAGGTAATCATAAGATTAACCAGAACCCTAAAAACATTGATAGTTTAGCAAAGAACCTTCAGTGGGCTAAGGATAACGCGGCTAGAAACGGATATTCTGGTACATACTATACACCATTAACTATAGAGGACCTGGATAATTACACGGATGAGAATGCTAATTGGGCAGGTTCTATAGATGGTAATCAAATTACTCATAAGCCCACACCTGATGAGCTTGGATTATAATATTTAGGAGGAATAATACAAAATGAAACAATTAGCACAGCAATACGGACTATACGATTACTATAACGGTTATGGGGATAATATTATTATTCCATTTAACGAATTTACCTCTGTGCAGAATTTAGCTATTGATTTAATCCTTAATAACCCTGGCACTTTTCTGGGCGTTGAAGACGACGGAAATGGTGACGGGGATGATAGTTTATGTGTATTTATTACTGATTGGGTGGAATAATTCGTAAATTGAGGAGGAATAATATACAATGAGAATTTCTAAATCTGGAAAAACAAGTGTAGAGGCTTCTAAAGAAGTTATTTCTGCATCTACAGACAAAGCACTTCAGCACATTAAAGCTGCTATTGATATCCTTGGCAAGTCCGGTAATAAAGATGCAGTAACAAAAGACAGTATTGCTAATCTTGCCACAGTGATGTTCGATATTAAGGGCTCCCAAAAGTCATAATTTAGCCAGAGAATATCTTATAGATACCTCTATGAACCCTACTTGATTTATTTCAAGTAGGGTGTTTAGTTGATGTACCAATTTGTACCCATCGGATATTGTACAATACAATTACACTAAAAATATATCGAGGAGGTACAATAGCATGAAGAATCGTGAATTCTTAATGACATTAGACGATGAGTACTTGGAGTCAGCTATCTATCATTTGGGTCATGATCACTTTGATCTGGTTGAGGAGATTCAGGATCCCACAGTAGCTTTAACTAAATGGCTTTCAGCGGAATATGATCCTAAAGATAGCCTTTGGCAGAGAGTCAATGATGAGAATGATGATGAATGGTGGGCAGCTCAAGGCTTTTGATACTTAATTTATTATACCCTATCGCAAGGTAGGGTATTCTTATGTTATCTAAGATTTTGACCTTATATATTATTACAACTTAATATAGAAGGAACGATTTCTTGATGGATAACGTACTCAAAACCGTTGGGGCGGAGCCAGAAGATAATGATATCTCTCTCTTTGTAGATCCCCTTACAGCTAAACAAAAATCACATACGGATGAAATGAGATCCGCATTATTATCATGTAACTTTGGTGATATAGCATCCACTAAAGCTGCTATGCAATATATCACTTTACGCAGAGTACTTCATCAAGTTGAGCGTATAATCAAATATACAGAAATGATGGATAGGCTTGAAGATAAGCTCTATGCATCAATAGATGCTAATTTAGCTCAAATGGATGAATTCGATCCCACTACAATGACGCTATTAGCAAAAATGCAAGAAACATTGCAGGAAAATATGATAGCTTCTCAAAAACTTCTTCAGCCCTATCTGGATATGGATATATCAGCTTATATGTCTGTTCAATCTGAAGATACTCAAGATTCATTTATGGCTAACATTATTCCTCAATCTTCTAGAAATGCTATTAGAAATGGTGCACAAGCTTTACTTACTGAACTTAAGAAGAGAAGTGCAGCACCTGTAGAGGAATTACCTGACGTAGAGGATGATTGCTTAAATGGGACAGTTGCAAGCGGAGAATAAATCTTATACATATTCTTGTCCAGAAGAGGATGTATTAGCTCGTATTAATGATATTTTCGACGCATGCTCCCCAGCTGAACAACAGCAATTTATTAAGATTGTAGACGAACTGTCTACTAAAGGTTATTCTGAGACTCTCGAGCAGATTTATCTTGTAGATTTTAAAGAAGTTCCAGTTAGTATTGACAGATTTTTGACAGATTCATACTATTTAGGAGAAACTAATGGTAATGGTAGTCAAATATATCCCGGCTGGTGGGGAGTATATAATGATGTATTTGATAATACTCGAGACATTTATGAAGTAATTCTATCTGGTGCTACAAGAATAGGTAAAACATCTACCGCCGTTTCGATGATGGCTTATATGCTTTATCTTCTTATGTGTTATAGAAATCCTCAAAAATATTTTGGACTAAAAGAAGTATCAAGAGCAACAGTAGCCTTTGCTAATTTAACTAAAGATCTTGCAGAAGGTGTAGCATTCAGAGAATTTAATGATACACTTAAATTATCCCCGTGGTTTAATGAGCATGGTACATTTACTAAAAGTGCTGCTAGACCTATATTTATTCCAGAAGGTAATCAGGTAGAATTAGTTACTGCATCAGATGCTGCTCATGTATTAGGTATGCAGTTGTGGGCTTGTTTAGTTGGTAATACGAAGATATTAACAGCTAATGGTTATATTACATTAGCTGATGCCTGCGATACCGAACAAGAAATTAAGCAGATAGATAATAGAGGCAGAATAGTTTTCTGTACTGCTACTATTAAATTTACTAAATATGTTAAAGAAACTATCAAAGTTAAGCTGAATGACGGAAGTATTATTGAAGGTACTTCTGATCATAAAATCTTATTGGAAAATGGTCAATATAAAGAATTAGGGGAACTTACAATATCTGACACGCTATTAGCCAGAAGTGTATCTTACTGTGGTATATATAAGAATACCCAAATTGTTAAGATAAAGAAGTTCATATATGATGAACCTATACCAGTTTACGATGTTATTAATGCAGGTGAATATCATAACTTTATGGTACTAGCCGGAGAGTCAATACTTATTGCTCACAACTGCGTCATCGATGAGGTCAATTTCGCTCGTGCTGGAGTCAAGGATTTAAATATTTCAAAACGACATATGAACCATCTCTATAACACCGCTAATGCTCGTATTACAGGTACATTTCAGCTTGGAGGTAGAATTTATGGTAAGATGTTCACCTGTTCATCGAAAAATAGTGATAATGATTATCTTTCAGAACATATAGAACAGCAATTAGATGCTGGTAATAATCATATGTATCTATTTGATAAGCCGCAGTGGGAAGTACTTCCAGAATTTAGATTTAGTAAGGGAAGATTTCATATTACTGTTGGTGATAGATATAAGCGTGGTTTTGTAGTACCTGATGAAAATGATGATCCCGCTCATCTTAAAGCCTATGAAGATGAAGGTTATCAAGTATTAGAAGTACCGGATAACTATAAGCCTAACTTTAGAGCTGATTATGATGTAGCATTAAGAGATATAGCAGGAATTTCAGTAGTAGGTTCTATGGGTTTCATTACTCAGGAATTAATTACTCCAAATATATCTCAAACTAGAAAAAATCCCTTCTATGAAGATTATATTGAAATAGATGGTAAAGGTAATGATACTATTGAAAGACATTTCCATGCTGAAGCCGTACCACCGACCCTGAAGAATCTTCAGATGTATATTCATTTGGACTTAGCCGAGGTATCTGACCATACAGGTATTTGTGGAGTGGTGCAAGACGGTACTATTAATGTAGTAGATGCTGCTACGGAAAAGAAAGTTATGATGCCATATCTTAAAGAGGTATTTCAAACTTCTATTGGAGCTCCCAGAGGTGGTAGAATGTCTTTTCAAAAAGTAGTTAATTTTATTCTCTGGTTGAAGCGAAGTGGTTTTTGGATTCAGTTGGTTACTACTGACCAATATCAATCATCTTATGTCAGAGAAACATTAAATCAGCAAGGGATTGAAACCGAAGTTTTGTCTGTAGATAAAACTATGGATCCTTATATGAGCTTAAGAAATCTTTTATATGATCAGCGACTTGAACTTATCAAATGTGAACTTCAAGAAGTTGAAATGATTAATCTTCAGAGAGTAAATGATAGAATTGATCATAAACCCCAAAGTAATTCTATTAGTGGAGTACCTTCACTATCCAATGGTTATAATGTCCGTGGC
>Ga0247610_10002185_pt1 | contig 23058 bp, 26 predicted proteins | sample 174DNAGHGhighgp2_FD_193483 | JGI IMG/M metagenome (GOLD analysis project Ga0247610, IMG submission 193483) | Sheep rumen microbial communities from Palmerston North, Manawatu-Wanganui, New Zealand - 1742 DNA GHGhigh gp2 | ecosystem: Host-associated > Mammals > Digestive system > Stomach > Rumen...
ATGCGTACCTCTAACGTGCAGCCGTTGCATGTAACCATCGTGTAACTGTAACACCACAAAAGAGAACACCCCGCTCATTTCGAGTAGGGTGTTTTCTTATGCGAAGTAGTCATCGACTACCGCCATGAAATCATCCAGCGTTCGGACTACCTCGACCTTGTTGCCGTAGGACCGCAGTCGCTCTATCATGTCCTTCTGATAATCGGAAAGCCTGCCAGCCTTGCCGTTCTTCATCTCGATATAGAGCGAAGCATAGCCTTTTCGTGGCACAGGTATATGCAAGTCCGGGATACCGACAGTCATGCCCTCAAATCGCTTGATAGCGCCCTCCGTGAGTGTTCTCTTGCCACCGTTAGGCACGGCGTAAATAATGCCGTCTTTCTTATGCGCCAATCGGAACCACTTGACGCACTCGACTTGCAGATGATGCTCTGTGCCTTCTGCGCCCATTATCTTGCGCCGCTTGGACGCTGCCAGGGCTTGAAACTGTGCAGCAGATAAATTACCTCTCATAACTATTTCTTCGGATCAGGAAATACCTCCGTTAATGAATTGGTTACAGTCGGAATGATAGCCGACACCGCAGTCGGATATCTTGCGCTCTTGATAATCTGCGTATAGTACTGGCGCAGCGGCGACCGCATCTTTGTGTTCTGTGCGGTTGTCAGTGATCCGTCATATACACGGCGCTGGAACACTACACTATCAGTCGGACCGCACCTGATGAAGTTCTTTAGACGCTGCAGCAATTCGGTATCGGCTGCGATGCGCCACGGGCGGAAATAGCCATAGTGTCGCAGTACGCTCTTCCGGAACATGCCGATGCCGTGGGCAATAAGCACCTCGTGGTGCCAGCGGAAGTCGAACTCATAGAAGTTTCTGAACTTGAACCGCACAAAGTCATACGTATTACGCAGATTCATCGCTTCCTCGATGCAGTTGGCATTCATTATGTCATCGGCATCAAAGCGGACTACGTAGTCGTATTTCGTGAGGTAGAATAGCGAGTTAATGGTGACGTATGTGCCTTCGTTGGAGTTCATCATAAAGACGCGGATATGCCGGTAGTTCGGCATTATCTTGCGCAAGTAGCGCATGGTCTTGGGATCGTTGTCAACTCCAACCAGGATTTCCCAGTTGTCACGCTCCCTAAACCATGTCTGCTGCTCTATGGAATCAAGGCATTCCTTGATGAACCGCGTAGCGTTATAGGCAGTGATACATATAGAAACACCAAATGTATTTGCCATACCTTACAGGATTGCTACACCGAATACACGAGCTACCTCGTCCTTGTCGAGATAAGCCTTATTCTTGACATATCCGGGGAAGATCAGTCCGGAAGATGTGTTCTCATGCCGTACCCAAATAAATGCGTCATTGGTGTAGTTCGGCTCGAACTTGACTAACGAAGGCTTGATGCCACGTGCCTCCAATGCCTCCATCGGTCGGGTGTGATTCCATTTGTACGGATGGATGCCTACTACCTCCGAAACAGATGTCTTTACAATAGCCGATTGGAAAATAGACATATGTCCGCGCTTCTTGTACTCCTGATAGAAAGCCATGATGCTCGCGTCGCCTTCTTTCCATGCGTAGCCACGGTTGTAGCCGTAGATATAGAGCGGTGCTTTGCCGATACGTGACTGTGCGTCTGCTACGGCGCCATTCCAAACGAGATCGTCGTAGTCGATACGGGAGATGATAAGGTTTTCCGCATCTTTGGCAGCTTCCGCTACGTACTCATCGAACTTGTTAAAACGTACTACCTCAATGTGCAGTTTGTCACTCATAGCGAGGAACTTGCGCTTGTAGGCTCCGAGGTTCAGTTTCGGATGTACCAGTACCACCAACTCGAAGTTCTGATTGGTTTGGTTCTCCAGCGTCGGAATAAGATAATTAGACATGAGATGCAGACCCATGTCGATGTACTCCTTGGAGAGCACTTTATCCCCAAGATTGCCCTCGAAACACAGGAATCGAGTGGCGATGATGTGTTTGATTTTGTTCATATAGATTGTTGAGTTATGTGTTGTTTGGCGTTTTAGCTTAATATATAGCTGCATAGCAAGGTCGTGATGATAATCAGGACAGCTACACGGCTCATATCGCTCATTCAGAGTGTCGCAAAGTTTGCGCAGGTAGAATTTGTCAGCGTCGCTTGTTTCGCGCTTTATATCGCTTAATTCTTCAAGCCTGCATAATGTTTCTTCGATGTTTAGCATACCAGCAGATCGTATTCACCACCAACTTTGTTAACAAGGTCATAAAACTCATCCTTGCGCTTTGTGCTGTTAGACACCCAATCAGGCTGCTTTGGATTGTAGTCGCCGAATAGCGGACAGCCTTCTGTATTATCGGCGTGGTTCCCTGCGTGCATACGTGCTCCAGAGAAACCAGGTACATTCAGTATCTCCGGCATCATCTTGCCAAAACGTGGACTCATTGTCATCTTGCAATGATAGAAACCGCGAGGAATGGCCGTTTTCCGAGCTACCTTAATAGCGGCTATTTCCTCAAGGCTCATCCACTGATGAAGACCACGGTCTTTGTCCTCCAGCATGTGGCAGAACATGATGCCGTTCACCCATAACTCCGATATAGTGCTCTTCTCTGTGAACACCAATCGCTTGATTACTGCCAACAGTTTGTCGCCATGCTTGGCGTTTCTGATTAGTTCTTGCTTTGTCATAACTATTCTTCGTTTTCTTCTTCTATTCTATCCGGAGAAGGCATTTCCTCCAACCGTATAGCCTTAATGGTCTCTGCGCCATCCAAAATGGCTTTACACAAGCGATGGTAGCCATCTGCTATCTGTCCGCAGTCATCAAGGATAACCGGGTACTCCAGAGAACATTGCTTAACTCGTTTGCTCTCTAATAGGAACTCGGCAAGTGTTCTGCACTCAAACGGACTATCAGACAGATCGACCGCCCATAGAGGTAAGTCCATTACCGGATATTCCTTGGCCTTGGCAAACAGATACAATGTCTCAGCCTTCCATATCTTATTCCCTCTGCGGAACTCGCTTAATGAGAAATCTATATTCTCTATCGTATCTAATACTTTCATACGCCTCTCCTTTCTTTTACCAGTGATACCCCCATCCATAAACGAGATGCACGCCTATCTCCGGAGCTGCATAGATTGTTGCGCCAACTCTTGACGGATTAGCAACAAATGCGGCTCCGTATCCTACGCCCACGCCAATGCCAATGAATTGCCCCCATCCATTCTTCTTCACTATTGTCCGGGGCTGGACTGTATATTGACTCTTAATGTCGATGCCGTCTATCTGTGCGTGCCAACCGCTGAACCGAACACCAAGTTCAACGCAGCTGCTGTCAGTTGTGAATGTATCCCTGTATTCATAATTTGTAATCGGAATATCTACAGGAATACTGTCAGTCATTCTGCTATCACATACGGAATCCGTGCTATCACAATGTATTTCGGGCTTCGGGAGCCACAGAGTGTCGCGTCTGATCACATACTTTGGCTTGGTATGTTCAGCCAGCCACGCGGAGTCTTGCACCTCAATAGTGTCGTGTATCACTTTGGGAGGCAGGGCTGGCTCTGCTGGCTTACTGCTACATGAGCGGAAACCGGCACCGAGCACTATGCCTGCTATCAAACAAGCCGCCCCGAAAAATATATGTCCTTTATTTAGTTCCATTTTTATAACCTTCGCTGTCTAAAATTTCATCAACCTTATCCTCCGGCACATGCAATTTATTTGCAATCTCGCCTTTTAATGCTGGCCGTAGTAATTTGAAAAACATAAGCTTTGGGTTTACAATCAGTATGTTTGCACTCATCGAAAGTAATTCCGTGCATACCATAACTGTTGCGATAATGCTCACGACGAAGAAACTATCACCTGGCAGATTCTTCTCCGCGAGAATGAACATCAGAAGACCGCTCATGTATGCCGTCATCTTCGATATGGTTTCACGCATAAGTTCTGACTTCGCAAACTTACCACGTACGATTGAGGCCCAAACACCCCATATAAGGTCGAGCGTAATGGCTACTACTACGGAACATATCGCTAATTCGTACCCTCCCACAAACTCAATGATCCATGCCACAATTAGCAGTATCTTCCCCCAGACCGTATCTAACAGACACGTTAGTTTATGTCCTATGGCTGTTAATAACTTACTTATCATTTGATTCTATTTGTTTATTAAACTCCGCTACCAACTTTCCGTTATCTGTGTACACAATTAGTCCTGGAGAATGGTAGATTACTTTACTCGGCTGTATCTCCATAGCCGTAATCAGCCGGATTAAACGGCTCGTCAATGTTATGCACACGGCAGTACTCCTGTTGAAGCCCTTTGAGAGTTTCTACAGGTGGGACGGTGGGGAATAACACCTCTCCGACCTTACTCAATCCACTGCCCGGTATCGGCTCAAAACCGAAACGGAATAATACACCTTGTGGCATTGCAGCCTTACGCGGCGCGTTGCTTGGTACTACATTTTGATTTACTACTGTATTCATATTCATATAATTTTTGATGTTCTCTTATTTCGTGTAACTCTTTGATTCGGATATTCTTCGGCTTGTACTCATTCTTTACCTCACAGACAATTCTCCCCTTCCGATCCTCGAAATAGAGCCATTTTTTGTAGTCACTATCGAGCACCATTTGCATAAGCATCTTCTGTATATTATAAGACCTACAATGACACATGAAACCCACATATGAGTTGAAACTGCATTGTAACTTGTAGGCGTTCTCCAATGAACAATGCTCGACAGCAAGGCGTATGCTATTCTTACAGGCTCTGACTGTTCTATTACCGATGTACATTCTATCTGCGTATATCACACGCCCGCAGAATTGCACCCCGTGACGGACTGGCTGAATATAGAACTTTGTCGGATGTAGCGTCAGACCGAGCGAACTCAATACGCGCTCCGATTCCTCTCTTACCTTACGTATGATGTCGGCATTCGCGGCAACTATACACATATCGTCCACGAACTGCGTAATCTTACAATCGAGACCAAGCGCAAGTATCGCCATCCCCCATACCGCAAGCACAAGGTTTGCAATCAACTGCGAGTAGAAATTACCTATCGGCAAACCCTTGCCATCATTCCCAAACAGCGATTTGTTCTTTGCTACATTATCCCATGCAGAAATAGGACTATGACGCAAGCAATCACTTGTGGGGTCGTGCATGATGAATATATACAGCAGTCGCAGCAGTTCCGTTACTTCATCATCCGAATACCCGGTTGGCACGAACTTCTTGCTGAAATCGACAAACACGTCATAAGCCATGCTGCGCACGATATTCATAAAGAAACCGCTTACGTCCATCGTAGCGACTACTCCGTCCGGGTATTCACGCAGGTTCTTTTGTATTTGCTCGGCGGCTGTCTGTGCGGAATGATTGCACCTGTTACCGTGGCTGATATTGCCATTGTGCTCATGTACCTTCTCCGATACAGAAAGAATGAATGGAGCGATAAGGTGATGACCTACGCGGTCACGATATTTCGCCGCAAACACCTCTCTGTATCTCGGATAGTTGAGCACAAAGCAAACACTTGTGCCGGGAATGTAGATGTGATTCCGAATTTTATCCTCTAAATCAAAGACCTCTTTGAGGTTGTAATGAAACCTCGCGGCGTCGAAACGCCTTTTCTTATTCCTCCAACAATCGCTCTCTGCTTCAAATAACAAGTCCAATAACCTATCTGATTCGGCGACTGGCACAACTGCGTATGTGTTGTTCTTGTTGTTGTTGTTCACGTTCGCTGACGGAATCGTCACATAGTACGCGTTGTTGGCATTGTTCTGCTGACAACTCCACGAGTTGCCCGTCGGCAGAGTGCTGTGGTCGTCAAGACTCGCTGTAGGTGTAACTTGGTTATCAAGTGGAGTCTCCATTATATAGATTATCGCACGCTCATTTCTCGTCCGTGGACTTAATGACTCTGGCTCTTGGTGGCTGCAATAGCATGTAGTTGATTTGCGATGTCATCACAAATCATATCTAATTCAGCGGACACCTTTTCGCTCCATCCGCGCAATTCCATGATAAGATAGCATTGCGCTTGTATTTCTTCTATCAGTTCGATAGAACGCTTGAGATAGTCCTTCCCTTTTAGTTGGCGCATGGCATACGTAAACAGAACGCCTGCTTTTTCAAGTAGTGGATAGAAATAGCATCTGCGGATGTCAACCGTCATCTGCTCCTCTCCGGCGGCATTCTTTCGGTTGCGACCATGCGGCAAAAGCCTACCGTAGTAGGCTAACTGCTTATTGAGGTAAACTACCCTGTTGATGATGGGCGTTTTTAATGCTGACTTGTTACTGTATTGCATGAGAGCGATTGGGAGTTAATGATACAACGAAGCCCCGCCGTGCCCCGCACGGCAGAGCCTTTGGCTATAATGCGGCGACTGGCACAACTGCGTAGGTGTTGCCCTTGTTGATGTAGTACACGTACGCTGACGGAATCGTCACATAGTACGCGTAGCTGGCATTGTTCTGCTGACAACTCCACGAGGTGCCCGGCGGCAGAGGGCTGCGGTCTAATACCGAAAGGCACGTGTTGATAGGCGTATAGTACACGTACATCATCAGCAGGTGGTTAATCGTCGGTAGCGTCCATTGGTGCGTATCGCCATCATAAGCAACGTGCGTCCATGCGTGCTTTGCAGCGGGCGAACCAGTTATGTTATTCGCTACGCGAGGGACAACGAAACGCTTGGTGTAGCCGTTGCCAGCCCAATAGTAGCACACATTCGCTGTTCCGTCCGTATCTTCCGTTACGATATAGACCTGCTGGTCATACATAAGGTGCTGACCGCTGTTCTCCATTTCGGCATGATTGGCAAAGCGAATACAAGCGTATGCGCCATAGTCTTTGTCCGGGTCGTTAGGATCGTAGTTGATGTGCGGCAAAACCTCCGGATCATACCACAAAAGCATACGGTACGTGTTCTCAAGAGAACGGAAGTTCAAGGAGTTCTGCAATACGTTAATAAACGAACCTGTTTGCTGACCATACAGACCGGTCACGTTATCGGTCGTATTTCCCCACGCTAAACCTTTATATCCACCCTGTCCGGCTGGAGCAATGACAAATGAGTGGAAAGGCGTGATAACGGCGACCACAGCACCTGTCTCCGGCGTTGTACCGTGTACGCGCTCATACTCAAGCCACTCGTCTGCGGCGTAATGTGTGCCAGACTTTCCGAGAATACATACCTCATAACCGCTTGCAGATATTTGCCGCACGAGCGTTGCGTATTCAGCAAGTGGAGTTTCATCTGGGATAATCGCCCCTGCGCTGCGTAGCGCACCTGTAATTGCGTCGATGCAATTTATAAGATACTGGCATTTCTCCGCCGCAGTGGTGCCTATAACTGTCCTGTTCGCTTTGTCAAGTTGAGCCTTGATGTGCTTCATTATTTCAGTCTTATCGACATTTTCCGTAGTCCAAGACTTTACGGAGGAGATTGCCATAAGCACCAAGTCCTCCACCATGCCGAGGGTTGGCGCGTGATTCTCATTGTAGGTCTCTGTCATATTATTCTTCTGTTATTGGGGTTAATATATTTTCGATTTCTGTTTCCATGTGTGACTTGAAGGCGGCATATTCTTCTTCTGTGGCTATCTCCAAACCACCACCGCCACCTTCCTCGTCTGTGTAAGCCTTAATGAGCAGGTTGCCCTCGATGGACTCATGCCCGGCATTGAGGATGATAGCCAACTCCGTTCCGGCATAGCTGACGGTCGCGACACCGTCCACCAATGGCGAGTGTACAATGCCTTTCGTGGTCTTGTTGATAATGGCGAGGATGTTCTTCTTCGTCAGTCCTGTCGGCGCATCGGTAATCGTGATAACGCCAGCGTCTTGCGCTATGGTCGGTTGGAAAATATACTCTTTCATATCTGTGTTCCTTTCGTTTTACAATACCCATCCGACTACTGCCCAGTCTTTGGCTTCTTGTATAGCAGCCATGAGGTCTGCTTGGTTGTTTATATCGCCGCCGATACCGCCCCAGTACATGCCGTTGGCGATTGTCAACTGAATAGGCTTCGGAATCTGGATGTTCAAGACCAGCCCGGACTCCAAAGTCATCTTCAAGACGGTGCTCTCTGTTCTGATATTCAGGTCCATGTTATGCCTCCTCTTCTTCTTTGCCTGCAGGAGCATTCTTGGCCATGAAGTTCGACTTGGTGACACGGAACCGTCCGTACAGAACACCCATGTCTGCATGATCGCTGCGATACACTTCGAGGTCGTAAGTGCCCACGCTCATCCACGCCGTACCGTCCTTTGCGCCCTCGTCCAGTTTGCCGTAGTCCGGATCGCTTGCGTTATCCACAAGACCGCTCGGCCATGCAAAGTTAACATTGCCACCTGTCTGGGTGGCTACGGCATTATAGCGCATGTCGGTGCTCGGATTTACCAAAGCCGCCTGCCAGGTAACGCCTGTAGGAAGGGTGGGATAGGGACTGACATCCAAGTTAAACTGAAACGCCTTGCCTTGTTTGATTTCGAATTGTGGTGCTGTCATATTGCTTTCTGTTTTTCCCCTTTCGCCTGCGGAGGGTACGCTACCATTACTGGCTGTCCCTCGGCAGACTACTCGGTCACAACACATGCAATGCGGGACACGTCAAATCAAGGGTAAATACGCATCCTGCCTTTGGTTGGTTGTTATTGTTCTTTCGTGGATTTCTTTGCCGTCTTGACCATCTTGCTCTCGATGACAGTAAGTCTGTTGCCAAGCGTGCCTTCGTTGGCATAATGCTCGGCGTTCTGCTTCTCCAGAGAGTCATATCCGGCATTCAGAAACTCCATGTCTTTCTCCAGCTGCTCCATGCGCTTGTCGAGACGTTTAGACATGATTACCAGTACTACCAATGCGAGTACCGTAAGAACTAAAATGATGATTGAAACGGTTGTCATATTGCGCTTGTTTTTAATTTCGGGCGCAAAGGTAATGTCTTTCAACCAATGCACAAAGAAACGCCAATGTAAAGAATTTATACATTTTTTGTGAAAATAATTTGCATATATGCGGATTTTTCCGTATCTTTGCAGCGTTTTTTGAAATGTATTATGTCTATGAAAAAGCTAATCTTCCTCATGGCTGCTATTGCCATTTTTGCTTCTTGCAATCAGAATGAGCCTACGCAAAGAGGTATAACAGACCTCTCCGGTCGCACATATTTCTTTCTCCAAAAAGGAGAACAATACGACTTGGAATACTATCTGTTATTTAAGCCGGATTATGTTGTCGTTGATTCGTCTGCTATGAAATGGCACGTTGAACCAACAGGAATAGATGCTACCTCGCCGGTTATATGGACTTATACGCTTGAGGGCGAACTTCTTACGCTACATAACGAAAACAACTACCCCTATGCGGACTATAATTACGCCACGTATAGGGATAGTGTTATCTACAAAGGAAACCTAAAATACTCACTTATACCTTGATCGCAAGCGATCCGTCCGACTTGCGATACATCTGTCCGTTGTCTGTTGCTGAGTTTGGTAATCCTACGAGACGAATATAGTTATTGTTTTCGCGGTTACGAAACTCTGTAATGCCACCTCCGGAAGATGTTACTAATATACCATTCTTCCCGACTATAATACTATCGTCGCTCTGAGAACTGAATAGTATATTGCCGTTAGTCCAGGCACTATTGCTAAGTCCATTTCCGAAATACAAACCATCGATTCTCGTCCATCCTGCATTTTGCCAATTACCTTTGTAATTGATCATTCTTGCGCGAAGATTCCTTACAGTAATATTATAAACGCCTTGCGATATGCTATAGAATTTCGAGATTGAAATATATAGGTTAACATACATGGAGCCATCACTAAATACGGTTGTTGTGTTATACTGACTACACGTGGCTATTCTTTTTTCTCCAAGATAGATATCAAAGTATATGTCATATCCAGTAGCTTTTACGCCGGAAGCGGCATACAGGCCCATAGAAAAACCTGCTATCTTGATATTATTTGCTCCATTGTATGTAACGCCATAAGAAGCAGCTGTGCTTAAATCAATAGTTCCGATAACCAATCCGTTCTCAAAATTACGTGCTATATCCCAAGAATACTGATCAATCTGCTTGCTATCTACATTAAGAGTTGGCAGTGGATTTCCGTTAATATCAATAAGACACTCTCCGTCTGTATCATAGAATTTAATTGATGGGTTTTGCGAAGCATTGCCTGCGTCGATAACAATTCTACCCCCATACTTACTAACAACCTCAACGGCCGTATCAGACAATACACGGAAACAACCGATATTACTACCAACGCCTGTCTTCGTTAACAAAACTGGGAGTAATGATGTTAACTGATTGAGCGTACCAAGTGCGGCAGCTTCGGCTTGAGCAAGCGCTTTCTCATAGCTACCTCCACTAAACAGAGTAACACCGTGGTTCTTTATTACACCATTCTCAATCTTATAATCCCTCAGACCAGACATACCTGCTTGCACATTACCATCCTCGTCTTTTAGAAAAATCAGATTAGTCATTGTTAAACCACCAACGACATCCGTAGTGCCTTGCAGAGCATCTGCAAGGTGCTTATAAGATAAAGAGTAGTTGCCAGGCTTATTGCCAGAAACGATCATGCCATGACAAAGCGTAAGAGATACAGATTCCGATTCGCTCAAGTGCGGCTCGATATACACCATGATTTCTGTTATCTTGCTCACATTGACATCTTCGTCATTCTCTATATCAGATTCTATGCTTTCCGGATTGATGCTGAATACATACTTTCCATCCTCTCTAATAGTAACAAACTCTCCACCACCGTAATCGTACCAGAACGTCTGCTCCTCGTTATTACCATCTATGTATTTTACGCGGAGCGAGATGTATGTATAGCCTCTTTCTGTTCCATATTCTTCACTCGGGCTGTAGTTCTTAATCTCGATAGAACCGGTGAACTTATCGCCTCTGTTGAAGTGGTCGGCAAGGATATATCCGAGAAGATACGTCTCGCGGTCTGCTAACGTAAGATTGATCTCCTCGTTAACCGGCCAGAGGTTCGTAAACTGTTCCGATGCACTCGCTGCAACTGCCTGCTCTATTGCATTTAACAAAGCGATTTCTGCATCATAGTAGAGTTTCCAAAGCTCATTGAACTTGGCAGAGTTGATATCGGAGAAAGTTCTAATAGCAATGCCTTTTGCAGTAACTTTATTGCTGCTCGGTCCTTGTATATAGAATACACAAGCACCTCCAGCTCCAGTTCCATTTACGCTAAGGTTTTTCTCCGTGGAAACCCATCCTCCAAGAGTTCCATGTGTATGACTATATCCGCGATCTTCTACAACTGCGATGGGGTTAGCATTACCTGTTTTTGATACAACAAAGAAGTTGTACTTAACACCGCTTGCCATTGTTACTCCAGTACTTACGCTTAAAGTGCCAATAGTTATCGGGTCAGTATTCGTGTACAGATTAGTACCATACGGCAAATTCATGTCGTAACGTGGTTGGTTGTCATACGTCTGGCCATCATAGGTTCCCGTAAAATTACCGCCGATATACGTGTCGTTTTGAATGTTGCTACCATCAATTTTGCCATTACTACCAGTACCGAGCACAATCTTCAATGCCGCATACAAATCCTGAAATGCCAAGTCCAATGCAGTGTGATCTACGCCATATTGGTTAGCCTGCGCAATCGCTTTAGAATACGATCCGTCCGCACTTTCACCATCGCGGGTATTGCCTGCGATAATGATAAACTCACGGTTCAGTTCTTGCTTCTCCGTACCTTTGCTGATGATGCCATCATTCGTGACATTATCCACGGCTTGCTGTGCGGCATTAGCGGCTTGTTGAGCAGCAGAAGCGGCAGCAGCGGCAGCTTGAGCCGCGAGAGCAGCTGCATCTGCTTTGTCATCAACAAGTCCTAATTGCGTCAGCACATTCTGTATATCAGAGTCTTTCGCAAAGCCGTAGATGGTAAGTACACCATTGATGTACGTCAGACCCTCATGGTATTGCCCATGATTATCCGGGCCATCTTTGGAAAGCACGAAGTTGCCATGCGTCAGGTCGAAATACGAGTTGCCGGCAAGTGTGCTAATCTGTCCGCAGATAAGGTTGTCGCCATACATATAGGCATTACCGCGCGTCTCGGTTAACTGATAACGACCGTAGTCCGGGTCTTGCGGATCATCGCTCACCGGCACAAGAATACCCCAGTTGAAGTAGTAATAGTCATCCAACTCATTCACCTTGTGCTGTATCGGCTCACATACCCATTCGCACACACGGGAATCGGTCTTGGAAGCCTTGAGTGCAATGAAGTATGTCGGGTATATCTCTTGTTCCTGTCCTTCCGGAACTATCTTATGCAACGGGAATTGCTTGTTGCGGTCAATAGGATACCACCGACCGCCCGTCTGCTCTTTCGTATAAACATAGTGATCCAGCACCTCCTCGGCGTTTCCAATGGCGAAACTATCCTTATACGCCTTACCGCTAACAGGATCAATAACCTCTTGTGTCTCTTGGTTTACGCCGCAGTTGGATGTCTGGCCGTTCATGCCATAATGCGTGTACTTGAGTTGGTAGTTCATACTGTCTGCACCAACCTGCAACATCATCACCTGCAGGAAAGTGTCTTTGCACGTTCCGTCCGGGTCAAAGATGTTGTTCTTGAGATTCAGCAGTTGGATATAGTGCTGACGTGCCTGATTGACAAGGTTCTGATAGAAGTCAAGCGTCTGGTCTTGCAGTATCTCCGCTGCGTCCATCCGTTGCGCCAACTGTGCCCATGCAGAAGCACGGCTCTCCTCCTTCACGGTAGCCGTAACCTCACGCACCATCTCTGTCTGATTGGTAGTCAGACGCTCCGGCTCCTGACCGTCCTGCAATGATACACCTGGCTCACGGGTGTTGTCGTTAAAATTGATAGTTACGGTATCAATCGCCAAATCGACATAATTCAGTTCTCCAAGGTGCTCATCGTCACGCTCAAGAATAGACCACAGACGGACGTGTACTGCCTCCGTCTCTCCGTCGGACTGATAGAGAATAGCGGGGTAGTAGTCCTTGCTATCGTCAAACTCATCGGATAGTGTAAACTTGTATAGTACGCTCATAACCGGAGAACCTTCCTCGCTCTTGATTTCTGCGGTATATTCCGGCGTGAAGATAGTCTGACCGTCACCAAGACCATTCACGAGAGCAAAGGATGGTATGCCATTCTTCTTTACGGCCAAATCAGGCTCCATAGTATCAATAAGCACCTCGTAGTACTTGCTCGGCTTGAACTCTGTGAGATTGACAGCCGCACAATACTTGCGTACTCCTGCAGGCAATACTGACTGATCCGTCTGCGGGGTTAAGGTCTGTTGCTTAAAACTATACTCGACATGCCAATCCCAATTCAGCCAATCATTTTGATGTATGCCAAGGAAATTGACATTATGCAACCGCAGTTTATGCAAAGCTACGGTAGGGCCGCTACCGGTATGCTCAATCGTCTTTATTTCATCTCGGTCAATATGGAACCGTATAGGCCTTTCGTTGTAGTCAAAGTACACGTCTATGCCATTCTCATAATACAATTCTTTATTAGCGTCCTGTCCGAGAGTGTCAAAGAACAGATACCACTCGCCATTGGTTGTGTCTTTTACAATATGGTTGCCTCGTATGCTTGCGCCCAATATGTCATCTCTGGTCCTATTGATTACCTCATAGTCGATAATCACATCCGTTTCTATCCGGATCATTGATTCTAAAGACACAAGACCGTCTTTATCCTCAAACAGCATATTCTCCTTGTTGACAGTGCCGACATCAAGGTCGTCATCAACAACGCGCATAATAGCGCCTTCTCGCATCTGGATTGCAAAGATAGGCTGCTCATTCGGACGCACCTTGTCAATATCGAAACTGTATTGGATATCGCCATCGTCATTAGCATCGAGATATTTCTTCGCTTCTTTATGCAGGCGTTGCTCTGCCACGCGAACATAGATGTCCGGCATGAATATATCAAGGAAGACTATATGGTCGCCTTTTGACGCATTAAGCATCACATTTGGCACATAGTACCGATCCACCTCGGTCTCTTGGCGTTTGGCTACAATACGCCAGAAAGCACCATTGGCATATGCCTCATGGGCCTGCGTTGGATTGTCTGCCAAGTCAAAGAACTCGCTATTGAGACTTCCGTCCGGTTTGAGCGCAGGTACGTAGATATCGCCGAGTTGCGCTTGATCGCTCTCTGCAGGCATCTCGAAGCTGTAACCCGCCAACTTGCCATCCAGGAAGTTGATATGGCATGTGTCAAACAAGAATACGCGGTCGCCAAACCATGTCTGCTCGTTAATCTTAAAGCCGACATCGCGGAGATAAATATCAAAGGTCTGCTGCTGTTGACATTGCGATATATTAAGGTCTGTATCCTCGATATAAACAGGACCGACATCAACTACGGAGTTCACTTCGATGTTGTCAGACTGGCTGTTTGGATAGTACTTATTCACTCTCGGCCAGCAATACGCAGAGTAGCCTTGGCGGTTGAAAGTCTGCTGATGGTAGTCCGTGAACTCATACACATCGGTAATCCAATGATCGTCAGTATAGTGAATCTGATGGATAGAAACAGCGTTTTTATATTCGTCATACGGACGGTAGAAAGCACCATCTTTATCCGTGCTGATTGTGTCTGCATCCGTGAACCATGCTTCGCGCAGGTTGCTATCCGGAAGATTTGGATAAGATAATGCAGGGTGGGTGTGTCCGCACTCAAAATGCTTGTCTGAAAGTGTCGGATGCCCGTCATGTACGGCAAAACAAGAACCAACAATATAGTCAGTACCATTCAGAGAGCGAGTCGGTATTTTTCCATCTGCTTCTAATTGCCGCTGAATAGATGTTTGACCATTCTTGTCTGCGTACAGCACAACCTTGACTACCTTGCCTGTAGCATGACAGAACACAGCCAAATCCACTGGTGGAGCAGATTCTACGAGTCGGTTAATGCCTGTATGTACCGTTTCACCATCTACGATCTTCGTAAGCTCCTCTACGCGATAGCATTGTACACGCGCAATAGGGTAGTTATATACTCCTCCAGACTTGCCTCCAATGTGTACATTTCCTTTGTTGATAAGTTGGTCTGCCTCGGCTACTGTAAGCGTGTAGTCCTGACCGCCGACAGTAATGACGACTTTTGCGGTGTTCGTGATGCCATCATATTTTGCGCGATCCACTTCTGCTTTAGCGCGCTCAATCTGCTCCGATGTGAGTGATGCTTTTGCGATAGAAGTGCCGCCATCATAAACGCCATCAGAGTCGCTTTCCAATCCACTACCCATCAATTTGATGCAATACTTAACATCACGCAGGTTGCCGTAATAGAAGAATCGCAGAGACGGATAGATATTATCAAATGTCTTCGTCCCTTCACGGATTCCAAACTTGGCTATTCCCTCCGGAGAGTCGATATAGTCCGTTCTTCCGTCATTCTCGAAAGACGGAAGCATGAGTTTGTTCACATAGCGGCCTGTCTTGATACGGTCAGAGCAATAGAAGCGGTGCAGATTACGGTCTGATCCGTAGGCATACAAGCGTGTAATCGGAGAGTTTGTCCCATTGGCTTTGGTTAAAGTGAATAAGTTACCATGATTGGTACTGCCTGGCAAATGTGACGTCTTGCCATACATGAACTCAAACGGGATAGAACGCTGGATATTATTTGCATCTACTCCAGTGATATATGGACGCTTGTAGCCCACGTAGATCATGCGCTCATTGATGAAGAACTTGGTGTTGATACCTTCTGCATCGTTTAGTTTGAGAAGCGCATCCATGACACTACTGTCGGAGAAGTCGAACTGGAACTTCTCAAGCGCAGTATTCAGGTCTTCATTGACTCCATCGGCAATCTGATAAGACCAATAATCACGGCCGGCGATGCCTGTGCCTGGAAAACGCTCATTCAAGACAGCCATAATACGCTTCATTAACGTATTGGCTCCGCCGTAGAAAGAAAACTCGTCATACCCGGTATAGATTACGCCACTTGCTACTTCCTGCAGCACGTCGCGCATCTTGACTGTAGCAAGCTCATATTGGCACGGATAGAAAGTCACGGTGTGCTGGAATGCCTTGCCATGAGAAAGCGGACTTGCTACCTTCTTTACTGTCGGCTTGGTGTAGATATAAAATTTCTCCAATCCGTAACCTCCAGCTACACCATTGGCACGCAAAAGGTTGGCTATTTCGAACTTAACATAGTCGCCAATCTGAAAATCTATCCTCGACGGAAAGTCTATCTGCGCAGTTATGGAGCGTTCGCCCATATCCTTGCCGGTATATGTGCCCTTCATAATGTTGTAGATAGGTATGGCTTCGTACTTTGCGACTTCCGCATCTGTCGCAGGCTTCCATACGGCAATCCATACATTTCCTTCATACGGAACTCTACCATCGTAGATGTAATAGGTCGAAGCACTAATGACCATTTCGTTACCTTCAATTATACCGTCAAAGTGCTCGTCGTCTGTTATCCCTTCAAACTCCGGTCCTGTATAGATTATCGTATGTGCCTGTGGCTTGAATGCAACCTTATTGCCGTATTGGTTAGTCCACTTGCCATTTTTATAGAATAAAGGCAGGTCGCTAATGTGACTAACCATAAATCTGTTATTGCGATAGACTTTCATCTTATATTCTTGTTACAATGTTAATACTACATCTGTATTCGGATCATTCACACGGAACTTTACCTTGAAATACACATAATCGCGTATGGCAGGCGTTCCGTTCTCGTCCAGTTCACGCGTCTGTATCTTGCGACGCTTGAACGGTGGATCGGGATCGAACTCTGATACATACACACCATTACGCCCCATCTTTGTATAAGTGTCGTAAATCTGCAACCACTTACCCTTGATCTCATTTGCGAAAGCACGTATGTTTTCAGTAGCCATTCCGTCGTCCGCATAATATATAAACTCAGCATCAAAATCATATGCTTTATTCACAATGCCTGTCTTCGGCAACCATACGTCCTCGCCGTTCTCGTCCGGCCAGTCTTGAGTGACGAGATTCTTGATTTGCGGAAATGCTTTGTATGGTGCATGTTTGATAAACAGCCCATATTTTTCCAGCGTATCAAACGGCTTTTGATACACCATACTTTCCTTGTAACTACCTGCCTCCCCGACAGCAATCAGGAAAGGTTGGTAGTCCTTTGGTCTTTTAGCGCTACTTGCCATAATCAGTCCTCCTTTACTCTGTTACTGTGTTGTTTTTGGATGCAGCCATACGCGCTTCATCTTCACGTTTTTTACGAAGACGCTTCAACTCAAGCTGCTTATTGGAGACATTGCGGTTCGCTTCCACGATAGCCTCATCGGACATTCCGATATCAGCCCAGCGTGAAATCTCCTCGGAGTTGTCGGATTGACCTACAGCCGGGTCTTGGTAATTGTGGCTCAACTCCATAGTGCGGAGAATCTTACGATCTTCCGGATAAAGCGCAGTAGCCATAATCTCGATGATAAGACTTGCGTCACGCTCAAAGAGTTCATCGTAAATCTCCATATTGATGAGACGCTTGATATAAGCGATGATATTGGCTTTCGTGATTGCTTCGCCGGAGAGAGCGCCAAGACCCTTGACGTTCTCATACGAGAGGTCCGGGGTGAATGTGCTGTTGAGTATGGACTCTTTCAGAACGCTTTTCTCCTTATCCTTCAAATCACTCGCGTCCGGAGGAGTGACATACTCAAACACATCGTCCTTGTTGCCGACTTGGATCACCTTGCCGACCTGCTTCGGGTCCATCAGACCGTTCTTCACAGACTTCGACATCTTGAGCATCGGGTCTGCAAAGTACTCGTTGCAGTCAGCGTTCTTGGAATCAAGCCACTCGTCACGCTCGATACGCTCCTCTGCACCGGCCCATGCCTTCTTTTGGCGTGCATAGATGATAGGTATCTTACCAAACGGATTTACCTCGGTCTCTACCTTCCATCCCGGAGTTTCAGAACCTACCTCGTTCTGTGTACAGTGGTAGTACATCTCGGACGTATAGACATCCCAGCGATGCAACAGATTGCCTTCGCCGTCTTTCACGTCATAGCCAACAGCAAACGCTTTGAGGTCGCCGTAGAGATTGAACAGAGGACGCAACTTGTAGCCTTTGGAACGGGCCAATATGACGATACGCAGTTTCGCCTCGCCCTCGTCCTTGTAGTAGGCATAGAGTTTCGCACACTCCGTTTCGGCACCGGCCAGACGCTTGAACTCGCGAGTACGGGAATCATAATGCAGTTTCTTGAGGAGCTTCTTGAACTTGTCAAAAGCCCCCCGCAACTTTTCATTATCCTCCTGGTCGTCGTTAAGCATCTCCCACTTGATACCGTTAGCCAACAGGAAGTACAGCTCAATCTCGTTGATGTACTGTTGCCAGTTGCGTGGCAGTTTCCACGTACGATAATCGGACTTATCCTTGCGCACTTTATCCAATCTGGCCATAATGGAATGCGACTTGGTATTGTACTCACGAATGGCTTCCTCAACCTGTTCCGTGTGGTTCTCAAACAGGCTTATAGCATCATCAACATTGCCATCCATAATCTTGTTGATTACGATGCTTTTGATTCCCTCAATAGAGCGTGGCGGTTGCTCAATGATACTTGCCACTTTTTGTTCGTTTTCTTTCATAATAGCGCTATAGTTTTATGTTGTCAATTTTTACATACGTTCTTATCTTCTTCGTCTTCTTGTCGAAGTACGGAAAGAGGTCGATGATGTGCGTACTCAATATCTCCTTGGCGTTCATCACAAACACATCTTTCGTGTCCGTCAGGTCGCTCACCTTCTTCTCCACATACGGGATCAGAGTGCGATGTACTCCGAAGGCCATTGCGATGTACCTGGTGTCATACCCACGCATTTTCAGTTTCCACATAGCCACCATCATTATTGCATGAGGTTTTGGCTCTCTACTACGGCTCCGCAGAGCCTTTACAATTTCTCGTGTTGTCATATTCCCTTGATTTTTATTGTTATTGCTACATAAATATGTTGAGGTCCCGCTTCGTGACCGGTCTGTCATTTGCAAAGTAACTATCTTCGAACCTGTCAAGTATCACGTAACGAGCTGCGTCGATGCCGTGGTTGAATTTGTCAATCGGCTCCACATTAGTCTGAACCTCGTCGTGACGATCTTTCTTATACACGTAGTTGCGGAACTCTTTTATCAGGTCTGTACTGCTTGCACAGATATGAATGTGTCGCTGGTTCATCAGTCGAATACCGGTAATAATAGTGTTACCGTTCTTCTTTGTCGGGAACAGAAGCGTCACGCCTGCCGCCTCCAATTCTGCCACAAGACGCTTGTCGATATCACAGTGCTTATTCTTTCCTCTCAATCTTTCATGGTTGAGCAGATTCGCTATGTCGCCTGATTTTAGTTCGTACTCCCGGAAATACTCTTTCAGATATATGTCATTCCCGACGATACAAACGCCGACGCATACTGTCGGATCGGGGAAGAAGCCCCAGTCAAGCCCTAACTCTTCCTCGACCTTGTAATCCGGGTATTCATCATCCGGAATTATATCCCAGTTATCTTGCGGGAATACAAGACCGTCGATTACAGCAAACTGGCCCTCTCCGTAAATCTTCCATAACGCAGGGTGTGTGTCGCGATAGGATTCAATCTCATCAACTGCTGCCTGCGGGAGAAAGATGTTTTCTTTGTATGTTGATATGAAGTGGTAAGTACGGCTGTCTTTTATGAGTGGGAATAACCAATGCTCCTCCGTAAAAGACGGGTTATAGTCAACAATCGCATACTCGTAAGTACGCATACGTAGCTGCGAGAAAGAATACTCCTCTATCTCATTCGCCTCGTTTACGTACAAGATATGTCGAGACGGACCACGAAGTTTCTGCTCGTCATCGGCAGAAAAGAACTCCATCTGCGCTCCGTTATCGAATGTATAAATCCAATCTGTCTTGTTCATGCGTCGGTCGTTCCAGACGCCCATTGAAATCATGATTGTCTTGAAGTCACGATATGCAGAACGCTTCAATACAGGCAAAGACTTACGAACTACACTAACAAGCAACGGCTCCTGCAGGATCATCGTCTTTTTGGTAGCAGGGTCGATGATTGTACGTTCGCGTATTGGGCGTTGAAGGCACTCCAATACCAGCGTTTCGAGAATGTTATATGTCTTCCCGGAACGTCCAGAGCCTTGCGCCATTATAAGCGTTTTCTTGAGTTCAAGTCCACGCATGATGTTATTGTAAATGTTCGCAAGGATATTTATTTGTCTGCCTTCTGCCATGCTATCCTACTATTTGTGCATCTTCCGTTTTTACCATTCGAGTATTACCAACGATATTGATAGTTATATTACCAGTTTTGTTCTTATCCTTGTCCTCATCTTTATTCTGCTGCTTCGGAGCCTCCAGGCCGAGAAGACGGATTACGCGCTCACGGACATTAGCGATATACTTCATGGCATTCAGGTCGCCAATCTGCTCTATCGTTTCATCAGTATCTTCTTTGAGTTTATATGTGGTGAGGTCTGTTCCGTCACTATCTGCTACATGGTGCGTATTCTTCTTCTTCGGGTGCTTAGATTTCTCCCAATAATCTTGCAGCTCACGCAGCTCCCACTCGGCGTGCATCAACTCCTCAGCAACCATCTCATCTTTGTTCTTTGAGATTTCAGCCATATACACGGCACGTACAAGTTGCTTCATGTGAGAAACTTTGCTCAATGGTAACGGCTCACCGAAATTAGCCTCAAAAGCTGCGCTGATCTCACTATTCGAAGCATGTTTAACCATAAGGTCCGACACGAAATGTACCTTGATGAGCATTGCGTCATCACGGATAATATCATTCACACTCAAAGCGTCATCCACTTTTTTGAGTGGAGTGGATGCCCGAAGCCTCATTTCCTTCAACTGTTTCGCCGTCGGCTCTGTCTTGATTTGTTTGCTTTTTGCCATAAATTGTGAATTTTGCGCTGCAAAATTACTGACTTTCAACCAACCTTGCAAACTGTAAACCTATGGTTTACAACGTCCGATTAAGCAAAAAATTAAGATTTTGTTTAAGACAAATTTGCATATTTCAGAAAAAAGTTGTAACTTTGCGGCAAATTTCACTAAAAACACCGGAACTATATGGAAAATCAGGAATTGATAAAAGTAGAGATTGATTTTAACGACCTCTTTAATGCGCATTTTGATGCAGAAGAAATTCCGTGCGAACGCGGAAAAATCTATCGTGAAAAAAATTTTGAAAAAAATTTATCAGACCTTGCTCATGTTACGCTTTTTGCACCGGAAAAGCGCATCATGCTACGTATAGGTGTGATGTATTTTCCGTTCGTTGTAAAGTCCGGCAACCTCGATGTCTTCAAAGGTCATTACGAGATTGTCTATAACGGACACTGCGGAACCGCAGACGTTGTAATCGAATAAAAAAGGAGGGGTTATTTTGCCCCTCCTAATTTACTACGCAAGTAAGCACCTGCGTTTATCTTGCCGCCGAAATTAGCTCCAAGACCATGCGCTTTGACGCGCTTCTGCATCTCCTTAGACTTTCTCGTCGCTTCCTCGACATCTTCTTTCGTGACCTTATCCGGGTCGATATACTCAACTCTCGGAAGATCAGCCATCATTATCTCTATTACCGCAGACGGTGTGTGGTTATACGTCCAGAATGGTATCGTAATAAGACCACCAAACAGAATTAGCGGCTGGCCGAGAAACGGAAACTTCTCTATTGCTGCTGCCCTCTTCCCGAGTTTAGTTCTCGAAGGAATGCTTCTGCTTCTTTTTTCGTCATCATCGTCCAGATATCGGCCATAGTCATCGAGAATGCCATAGCCATTAAGTACTGTGGCTCCTGACTTTTTTTTTTGGCCTCTTGTATGATGCGCATGTGGTCTTCGCCGGTAACCTTCCAGGTGTAATATATGATACGCCATTTGATCCACCAGAAAAAGAAAAGCTTTGCCTGGTCATTAAGGAGGATAGCAGCTGTGATCTTCGCGAAGTGCTGACGGGTCTTTTTGTTGGCTACCGCTTTGCTTATCTTGCCTTCGTTGATAAGTTTGGCGACCTCATCATGCTCTACGATGATGGAGTCTATCTTATCATTGGTAACGGGCATCAGCCAGTTAATCTTAACTTCCTTGCCATTCGATAGCTTGACAATAATAGGCTCATTATCCAACATGGACTGTTGGGCCTGTTGCGCTTCGTGATTTGACTGTTTCGGTGCTTTGATTTCCATGATTTATTTGTGTTTGTGTTGTGTTCTTTTTGTAAGCATAGGAAGTGATCGGCCTCCTATGCCTGTAATGTTTGTTTCAGTGAATAGTTACGCCGCTACGCTACTTAATAAACGGATAAGGGTCGGCGATAATATCTACTGGAGAGCGTCGGACTTTCTGCGCGTTAGGCGGTCTATTAGTGAAATGCCTATCAACCTCGAATATCAGTCCTGTACCAGTCTCCTTGACAAAACCATTAAGCCATAGGTCGTATGTGCCGGAGCCCGATGTAGCCTTGAACTGTTCGGCAATCGAGTCATTAGCTGCTTTGAGTGCGGCCAACTGCTTCGCCGATCCATGTTCGATAACTTCCGCTTTCGTGGTGACTTTCTTTCCGAAGAACGGCATAGTGTCGCCAACATTGAGATAGATGGTTGCTGTACCATCCATAGCGTACTGACCTTGGGGAAAAGTGACCTCCACCCGGCCGTCACCATCACCCGTTACCTTGACTCCATAAGCCAAGCCGAACTGCGTGTTGCACGAACAGAGCGCCAAGCACGCGATGATTGCAAAAAGAAACTTCTTCATTGTTGTGTTGTTTTTAATTGGTTGTTTGTGAAATAAAATAGAAGGGACTGGGATTTCCCAAATCCCCTCTATTGTTTCTATTCACCTTCCTGGGCAGGTTCTACCACAATGGTGACTTGCTCGGTGATTTCCACTCCGCTGTCATCCGTAGCTTTCGCGGT
>Ga0247610_10002188_pt1 | contig 23032 bp, 28 predicted proteins | sample 174DNAGHGhighgp2_FD_193483 | JGI IMG/M metagenome (GOLD analysis project Ga0247610, IMG submission 193483) | Sheep rumen microbial communities from Palmerston North, Manawatu-Wanganui, New Zealand - 1742 DNA GHGhigh gp2 | ecosystem: Host-associated > Mammals > Digestive system > Stomach > Rumen...
TGCGGTTATGGTGACGTCCCGTCAGCATCGGTCAACTCCTCCCAGCTTGTCGGCCCAACGCTCGGTGTAGAAATCGTAATAGCTCCGGCCGTAGCCGGGGCGGAAGATCGCCGCCCAAATCAGTGACGGGATGCCTATGACGAAAAGGTACAGCGGGCCCAGGATCATGGACTGCCGGCTGTGTCCGTATTCGTGCCACTCCGTCCGCTCGGTAAAGTCGCGCATCGCGGAGCGGACGATGATGTAGCGGCCCAGGGAAATCCCGCCCCGCATCCGGGTCGCGTAGTAGAGCCGCGCCCGGTTGAAGTCGTAGCTGTCCTCCGGCTTGAGGATGGACACCAGCAGCAGCCCCAGCAGGTTCTGCGGGAGCTGCCACAAGTAGAGGAGAGCTGCAGCGAGTTTGGTGAATATGACTTTCATAAAGTTGGTATGGAATTAGACGATTTCGATGCTGATCTCTTCGCCCCGGTCGGCGGCCGCCCTCATCAGCTTGTACACCTCCTGGAAGCAGGCCTTGCTGTCGGTCAGCTTCCCGACCTTGGTGTTCTTGCCCACGAGGATGCAGCCGCGGGTGTCCAGCGGTCCGTTGCTCCCTCCGGGATGGATGAGGATGCCGTCGAAGCCGGGCACCGCCAGGAGCCTCGGCATCTTCCCGCGGCAGAACTGCCAGTACCAGGCTACCCCGGCGTACTTGGGCGAGGTGACGTTCATGGCGACGCCGTAGGTGCCCTTCGGGATGGCCGTCTCGCCGGCCACCTTCTTGGCGGTGATGTAGGCCAGCGGGTCGGTCTGCTTCAGGCCCCGGTCGCGGTCTTCCAGGGTGTTGCAGTAGTAGATGCCGTCGATGTACAGGCGGCCGATGGTGTAGGTGGGCTTGGGCCACCGGCGCTCGATCGTCAGCTTCATCAGGCGCCCTCCCCTTGGTGTCCGTCGATCAGTTGGACCTCGGTGTCGCCCTTGACGATGCGAAAGTCATAGCCGAGCCGGATCGCGTGGAGACCCGACGCGAGGGCGGCGAAGGCGAAAAGTTCTCCGACGGCGGTCAGCACCGAGCCGTCAATTTGCCCCGTGGGCGGGACGCAGAACCCCCCGACGATGAGGCCAATGGACACCGCGAGGGAGACACCGAAGATGATCTTGCACTCCCAGCACTTCCGGTCCATCCGTTGTAATTGCTCAAGCCGTGCTTTTGTTTCCATAGATATTTGTTCTTTAAGTGGGGCCCCGGAGGGCCCCGGTTAAGCCAGTCAAGCGATAGTCCAGTCCTCGCGGAAGATGTCCACCCAGGTCGGGATGTAATTTGTGGCGATATACCGCTCCTGCATGGAACTCCACCACACCAGAAGGACCTGGTCTTGGTAAGAGATCTCCGAGCCCTTCATGTGCTCCTTTGCGCTGTCCGGAAGTGAGGTCATTTTCGGGACAACCTCTGCCGGGACAATCTGCGGAACCTGGCGCACAATGAAGGCGTTCATGTGGAGAGGGTTGAATTGACGAGGCGTTCTCCGTTGCGAAGGGCCTCCAGAACTTCATCGAATTTCATAATATATCGGTTTTATAAGTCAGTCAGTTATGGCTACCGTTGACTGCGTGATGTCAGTCAATTCGGGCCGTTAAAAATTCCTGTTCGCATAAATAAATGCGGTCATTTTATTTGCGATCTGTCGGAATCCCTTGTAAGGGTGTACGCCATCAGTATCAAGGAAATATTGACTAAAATTAAATTTATTCCAACCAAGTGTGTGATACATATCGCAAACGGGTATACCGTTTGATTTAACTTCGCTTGCAATACCATCAGAAAATTCTTCAAGAGTTCTTCCGTTGACCTCATACACTCCGCCCCAATTTGCATTTATCCTTTCGGACAGGTTAGATGCGATCCATCGAACAATTGGTGTAAACCAATAAATGGATAAATGCGGATAGGCAGTTAGCAATGTTTGGATTATATAATTTATACCACCAAGCACGGACAATTTAGATATATCTCCCGGATTGCCATATTGCCCCCATCCATACCAATCATTTGTGCCAATAAAGAAAGTAACAATATCAACCTTTGACCAATCAATTGCTTTCAACCTCGCAATAATAGGAGTGTTATCATCGGATACATTGTTTTTGACCCACAATGCCCCGGCATCCACGATTGTAAAATCTTGTGTTGCCACCGCATCAATAAGACTTGGACAATCAAGGGCGGCATATCCTTCCGTTTCATTTGTGGGGATTAAAACAGGGGACACCCTACAACCAAGCCTTGTCCCTCCAATACCCACATTAATCACCTCCGCGCCTGTTATCTCCGCGATGTGTTGCGGATATGTTTTGTTGTCATACGCACCCTCAAATTCGGTCAGCGAATCCCCGAAACATACCACCCGTTTCCCGGTTAGGGATTTAATCAAGGGTGTAAACCCATAGACGGAAAGTGTATCATAGTAAATATTCAACTGTACACCGATATACCGCCCACCATCGGGGATAATCACATCCATTTCATAGGAACCGACAAGCCGATGCCCGTATGCTATCGGCGATGTTCCCGGTACATCGCTTTCATAGATTGCATAAGCACAGAAAACACCCGATTGTGTCAACGGGGAATCAAAACTGATATGAACAATTTTTTGTCCGGACACATCATAATATCGGACGAAAGCATTGTACCCGGGAATGGGACCGACAACACCAACCCGGTCAATGACATATTCATCCATTTGTTTGCTATATCCAAGTATCTCCCGGCTTTCCGTATTACTACGGACTATTGCAATTTGTTTTTCGTTGTTACTAATACCATTAAAGTTATCGGTTATTCTTTCCGATAAAACTTTTTTAGATACATAATATGACGGGACGGATGTGTTGCTTGAATTGACAATCACGGCAACTGAATTGGCAGGGGCAACAATTTCCAAGTCAGTTCCGGTTGCATTGGGAGATGCAACCGACAGAATCCGATTTTCTTTATCAACAACCCCCCACAATCTTTCAGTAGTACCGCCATTTCCGTTGATTATAATTTTATCGCCCTCATTAACAGACCTACGGCAATAGTCATAATCGTAACTTAATTCCGGTTGCGGAACAACAGACCCAACCCCACCGGATAAATCCACATACACACCGGGTTCAAATTTAAGGATTTCCCGGTCTTGATTGTTGATATTCGATACCTCTTCATTGATGGAATCAATTTCATCTTCTATGTTTTCAATTTTTTGTTTAATTCCATTAACAAAGATTTCCGTAATCTTTTCAACCTTATCGGTTTGTGAATTGTAATCGGATAAGTTTACATATAAAAATGCCTCTCCCTGTTGTATTGTAATTTCGGCAGGATTTGTCCTATAATCAATATCCGTTGATGCTTTTCGTATTGCATAGTTATCACTATCCGTTGTAGCATAAAGCAACACATATATTGTCCCACTTCCGTTTCCCGTTATTCTATATTTTTCACCGGGAACAACGGGTAATCTACAACAATAATTCCCTTGTAGTGTGGCAGTTTCATAACTTAACGGACTATTATTTGTATTATAATAACTATTAGCCGTTAATGGTTGTTCTATCGTTTCCTCTTGTGTCGCTCCGTTAATGCTATCATATAACTCATCCACTTTGGCCTCCAATTGACTGACTTCCGTCTCCGCGTTGGTGAGCCTGGTGTCGTAGCCAGCCATCACCTCGTGGTCGTCCTGGGCCTGCTCGTGGTCCTCCCCGGCGGTGACGTGGTCGGCGGCGGCGAGGGTGTGGTCCGCGCCGGCCTGCGTATGGTCGGAAGCTGCCGTCGTATGGTCGGCGGCCGCCTGGGTGTGGTCGGCTGCAGCCTGTGTATGGTCACCGGCGGCGACGGTATGATCGGCGGAAGCCTGAGCTTCGCGGGCGGCCTCGGCGGTCTCCCTGGAGCCCTCGGCAGTGACACGCAGAGCTTCGGCGGCTACCCGGGCAGCCTCCGCAGTCTCGCGGGCCGTCTCGGCGGCGGCACGGTCATCCTCGGCGCCTTCGCGGAGATCCTCCGCAGCGGCTCGGGCATTCTCGGCCACGACGCGGGCGTCCTCGGCGGAGACACGGACGGCCTCCTCGTCAACCCGGGCGGCTTCAGCTTCGGCGCGGCCTTCCTCCGCCTCGACCCTGGACTCCTCGGCGGAGACACGGAGAGCCTCAGCGGCCTCCACTTCTGCCTCGGTCTCCAAGACCTGGCCCTTCGCATCGACGGCCTCCTCAGCCGCAGTGAAAGCGGCACGAATGGCCTCGTCCAGGAGGGAGCTGGAAACGTCCTCCACAACGATCTCCACGTCCACCACCGGGTCGTCGATGGTGACTTCCTCGCCGTCCTGGTCGCCGGTCCAGCGGACGAAGTTCCACAGGGGCTTGTCGTAGGTCTTCTCCGCGCCGTCGTACTTGCACTGGAGGATGATCTTGTTCACGCCCAGATACTGCGGTTTCTGGGCGCTGTAAACGCACACCAGGCGCGTCCCGTCCTGCGGGTCCACCTGCACGTCGAAACGGCCGGAAATGGCCTTCTGATCCACCGAGTAGAGCCAGGCCTTGATGTCGGTCATAGTGCTCCACTCCATATAGACGCCGCCGTCTTTCAGGCGGACACGCGCCCGGTCGGTGCCGGAGACGCGGAAATTAGGTAAGGTAATTGTTCCCATAGTGTTATGAATTGTATTTCACCACTTATCCTATCTGTTTGATGTAAAGCTGCGCCTCGAGGCCGGTGGCCGCCGTCTGCAGGTTTATGTAACCGTCGCGGGGCGCGGAGCTCGGCAGGTCGTCGCAGTAGATGCAGTAAACGCCAGGCGTCCAAATGGCGCTGCTGTTCTCGACGTCCGGGTCCTCGAAGTGGAGCCAGACCGGGGCGTCGATCTGGACGTAGAGGTCATCCTCAGGGTCGAAGTTGACCTCAACGTAGTAGATGCCGGTCACGCCCGGGTACTCCATGTTCTCGACGTCGCCGCCAACGCTCGTGATGGTAAGGCTCGATGCCTGGCTCTGGTGGGTCACGGAGACGCTGGCCGTCAGGGCGTGGTCGATGGTCTCGAAGACGATGGTGCCGGTTCCGGTGAAGGTGCCGCGGGTGATCACGACGTAGGCGTTGCCGGTTCCGGAGGAGACGCTCGCGGTCAGCCCGGCGGGGATGCTCTTGATGCGCCAGCTCGTATTGCTGACCACCTGCAGGCCTTCCGAGGTGCTGTTGGTGAGGTTGATGGCGCTCGGGCTGACCGTCAGGTAGTTGGCCACGGGGCCGTCTCCCCAAAGCTCGGACCAGCTCCGCCACGTGCGCATCGTCACGCTGTAGAGGGTGTTGCGCAAAATGTCGAGGGCTCCGCTCTGGATGATGTATTTCTCGCCTCCGTAGCTGTAGATGTTGTTGAAGGAGAGAACGCCGTCGGTTGCGTCCTGGATCTCCGCGCTCAGCTGCTTCTCGGTCCGGGAGAAGTATTGCAGCATCTGCTGGTGGATGAGGACCGACAGGCGCAGGTTGTCCGTGGCCTTGCTCCGCCAGTAGAAGACGCCAGCGGCGGGGAATTGGCCGTCGGCGCCTTTGACGTACAGGCCGTTCTGGATGACCCTCGGGGAGATAACCTCGGAGACCTGTCCGAAGGAAGGCTCCCGGTCGAGCGTCACGTTGTTCTTATCGCTGTAGTTTGTCAGGATGTGGTATCCCTTCCAGCTCTCGTCATCCTGGGTGATCTGGAGGCCGTTGATGCGACCGTGGTAGGCGCCGTCGCTCAGGCTCGGGGCGGCGTTGTTCGTCAGGAGGAAGGGTTGGAAGATGATCTCGAGCATCCCGCTCGCGTTGTTCAGCCGGATCTGCTTCTCCACCTCTGCGGAGTCGGAACCGTATCGGCCCTGGGTGCTGCTGTAGCCCTGGGTGACTCCGCCCTGGAAAACATATTGAGCGGACTGGAAGACGCCCTGGTCGTTCAGGTAGAGGCGCGTGGTGCCGTTATAAAAAGCGATTATGTAGCGGGCCGTCATCCCCTGGCTGTAGTTGCCGTCCGGGCGGCGTCCGCGTCCGGGCGTGGCGGTGAAGATGGCGCCGCCAGAGATGTAGTCTCCGTCCTTGGAATATGCGCCACGAATACGCGGAAACGCATCGTAATGTTCACGCCTCCTTCCACGATTGGGATGGAGGCCTTGATGGTTCCGTAGCTGGAGACGCTGTCGGTGCTCTTCAGCGCCGTGATGAACATGTCCGTTCCTTCGTAGTAAATGGACCCGACGCGGGGGTTATAGTAATGCCCCGAGAGCGGGTCGATCATTCCGATTGCGCCGGTCCGCCTGAAAGGGTGCGCACCGACCGGCTCTTGGACCGTGCGGGAGCTGCCGCCCATCGTGACGGTCGCCTCCTGGTAGTCCGCGCTCTGGGTGTTCACCTCGAGCACTCCGCCATAGTCGGCGTCGAAGGTTTCCTCAATGCCCCGGGCCGCCGGCACGAAACGGCGCCGCCCGGAGCCACGGAGCATCTTGAAGGTCCGAACGGACCCGGAGCGGGTGCCGTCCAGGTACTCCGGGATGATGCCCATCTCAGCCAGGTAGAAGGTGTTGTCGAAGGCGTAGCGCAGGGTGAGGCCGGTGCTGTTCAGGACGCTCTCGAGGACCTCGAGCCAGGTCTTCCCACGGCAGGCGCTGATGTTGACGTAGAGGCTCTTGAGGTTGACCGCCGTGAGCGCCCGGTCCGCGTCTTGGCAGAGGATGTGGTTGCCGTTGTTGAAATCGGACGTTATGCTCTTGAGGCCCATCGCGCCCACCTTGGTGAGTGCCTGGGAGACGAGGTCGCCGACGCTGATCATGCCGCTTCCGCTCTCGCTCTCGGTGCCGTCGAAGTTCAGGTCTCCCAGGTGGCCGATGTTGTCCCGGATTACGACGCTGATGGTGCCGTGGTAGATGAGCTGCTCCTCGTAGCTGTCCGGGGTGATGTAACCGGTCCAGATGGGCGTCACGGTCGTGCCGCTCACGGTGGAGAGGACGACCTTGTACTTGGTCGCGTCCGGGGTGAAGAATTCCTCCCAGTTGCCCTGCTTGATGTTCATCGGGGAGGCTGTGACGGTCGGATTGTCGGAAACGTCCACCAGGGTCAGCTCGATGGAGGTCTTGATGATCGGGGTGAAGACGTCGGACTGCTGGCCCTGGAAGATGAAGTTGAGCCCGACCAGGCCGCCTATCTCCATCGGGTAGCCGGAGCCCGGGGAACTCGTGCGGTTCTCGTAGATGGCCAGCCGGTAGGTGATGCCTTCCTGGTTGGTGATGTTCTTGCGGTATTTCTCGTGATATGCCATGGCTATCTCCCCCATTTGTCAAGTGTCTGCTCTCCGGAGAGGACGATGTCTCCGCCGTCCAGCTTGCCGCGCACGTAGATGGTGAGCTCGGTGCGGTCCTCGACGTTGTTGTAGCTCCCGCCGGATCCGGCGGCTGCGGCGGAGGTCGCGGCGGAGGTCGCGCCCGCTCCGGTGGAGGCTCCGCCGGCGAGGGCCTTCAGTCCGGCCTTGGCCGCGGCGCCGACCGCGACGAGGGTCATACCTGCGGCGATGGCGGCGTAGCCGTTCAGTGACTCGAGCGCCTTCTTGCAGGCTTCGACGCCGACGCCCTGTGCTATGAGGATTTCGCCCTCCTTGATGGCCATATCCGCGAGCGGGGTGAGGAGCGCCTGGACCACCTTTCCGGGGTTGATTTCCTCCAGGCCGGAGAATTGGTCGGCGAGCTCCTGGACGGCATCGGAGAAGCCGCCGATTGCGGCGTCCCGGAACTCCGCGAGCACGTCCTGCATCCGCTGCACGTCCTCCTCCCATTTCGCTACGGTCTGCGCAACCGGGTCGTCCGCTGGGTCTATCTCAAAACTGAGGTCCACCACGATGTCGTCCAGCTTCTCGGCGGCCTCCAGCGGCACGTCGATAATCTTCTTTATATTGGCCGCATACTCCTCGGCGAGGACCGTGGTGTCCATCCCCAGCGCTTCCATCAGCGCCTTCTCCTGGGCGTATTTTTCATTGAGCAGCTGGAGCTCGCTCTTGTTGAACTGCGCGAGCCGCTCTTGGATGCGTTCGGCGGCTTTCAGCCTTGCATCCCCTTCCCCGGTCCCGCCGCCCGCGCCGGCCTTTTGCAGGGAGCCCAGCAAGGCGGTCGCCCGCGTCTGGGCGTGGGCCGTCTCGGTATCGACACGGATAACGGCTACCTCTGCCTCCGCCATGCCCTTCACCAGCTCGTCGTTCCCCTTGTCGTATAGCTGCGTCAGCGCCGCCACGTCCTTGATGCTCTGGCTTGTCGTGCGCTCCAGGTCATTGAGCGCCTGCTGCGCATCGTCGCGGCGCTTCTGGATGGCCGCGTAGGCGTTGGAGGACATGGCCCCGGTCCCGTAGGAGCTGTTCGCGGCGGACAGCTCCCGTTCCAGCCTCGCTCGCTCGGCGAGGTACTTGCGGCCCTGGTTAATCGTTTCCCGGTTCTGGTTGTACTCCTTGACAAGGAAGTCGATTTGGTCGTTGTTCAGCCCGGTCTGCTGGGCAAACAGGCGGCGGTTCGCTTCGGCCTCGTCCGTGTAGATTTTCTTCTTCGTTTCGCCCAGGACATTCGTCAACCGGATGATCTCCTTGTTCGCGGCGATGCGCTCCACGTCGCTCTTGGAGCTGTCACGGGCGATGAGTTGCAGCTGGGCGATCTGCTTCTCCGTTTCCGCTTCCTTGTAGGAGAAGGAGGTTTTCCGCTCGAAGATTTCGTCCAGGGCTGCGGACACCTCCTTCGACACGCGGTAGGCCTCGCGCATATTGGCGAACAGGTTGTCCCACCCTTCGCCGCTCGACAGCTGGCGGACGAACGCCGAATAGGCCCCCTTGATGCCGGCCATCGTGTTGTTCCACTCGTCCCCCCAGCGCTGCGTCATCTTGACCGCATCCGTGGCGAATTTCACCACGGCGGCAGCCACCGCGGCCCAGGCCACCTTCGCCGCCCCGGCCATCGTTTTCATGCCGCCGGCGAACCCTTTGACCTCGCCGTCCGCTTCCTTTATCCCTTTGCTGAACTCGTCCTTCTTGAGGCCGAGCTTCACCCATAAATCGCCTATCTTCATAGCTGGTCTCCAAGCACTTCTTTGATTATCCTGTCAAGTTCTGCCTGCTCCTCCTCGGAGACGTGGCAGCTGTCTCTCATCGCGTTCGCCTCCTCCGCGGTCATCTCCTCCCATGGGAAGCGGACATATTGGCGCGGCGTCTTCGCCTTCGGCGGCTTGATGTACGGGTTCTGGCTGTAGATGTGGAAGCAGACCCAGCGGGCGACCTCCATCCGCTCCTTCCGCTCCTCGTCCTTCCCCTCGCGGAGCAGCCTGTACTCCCGGAAGGAGGTCAGCCCCGCCTCCCGTTCCGTCTTACCGCACCGCCCTACGAGGAACGCCTCAATAGGTGCGTAATCCGGTAGAGCCAGCATCTCTTTTTTTTTACCGGCTCCGCCGTCTCTTCGCCGCCGCCCTTCTTTGCCGCCTCCTTTTCGTCCTGGCGGCGTTTCTCCTCCTCCGCGACCAGTTGGGCCGCCGTCTTCCCGGTGAGGGCGCAGACGGCGAATTTCACCCCGTCCGCGAAGCCCTTCGGGTCGGCCAGCATCCAGCCGTGGAAGCTCCCGCGCTTGACGGGGAAGTCCTCGGCCGTCCCGTGCCCGTCCAGCTCCCAGGCGTTAAGCGCGGCGAAGTACATGATGTCCGCGTACCGCTCCATCACGGGCACCAGGCCGGCGTCCTTCGCCAGCTCCGGAAGCGGCGCGACCGTCTCCTGGTATACGGACAAGCGGGGGGTGAAAAGCAAATCCACCTTCACCCCCTCGCTGATCTCCACCGTCTTTCGTACCGGTACCATTACGAGGTCAGGGACGGGTAATGGGTCAGGGCGCCGTCCACGGTCAGGGACACGTTGCGGGTGCTCACCGCGCCGAAGTCGTTGGTGTCGTTGATGGCGGTCACGATCGCCGTGCCGACCTCGCCGTCCGTCGGGGTGGGGTTCGTACCCGTGCCGAGCTGGCCGACGAAAAACTGCACCTTCTGGCCGTTGTACAGGCCCTTGAGGACCTCTGTCTGCGCGTTGTCGCTGTTGTCCGCGAAGATCGTGGCCTCGATGGTCGCGCCCTTCTTGCCGCCGATGAACTGCGCCCAGTCGGTGGACTTGTCGGAGACCTCGATGGCCTCCTGGGTGCGGTTCACGTTGTTGCTCTGCTCGCCGGTGAGCCAGGTGTAGGTCGTCGCGCTGCCGACCTTGACGTAGAACTTGTTTACGTTTCCGAGTTTTGCTGCCATAGTTGTATGAATTTTTATTCGTTGGTTTCTTCGTCTTCAATGGGTTCGCCCGGCTCGTCCGGGACAACCTCCGGCGGATCTTCCGGGATGGGCGGCTCCACGATGACCTCCTCCTCCGGCTCGTCAGCGGGTTTCACGCGCTCCACGAAGGCCGTAAAGCCCTGGAGCAGGCGGTAGATTATCTTCGCGCTGTCGGCGCTCTCCGTGAGGTCCTGGAGCTGGTCGGGGAGGACACCCAGGCACAGCCACCCGTCCGGAAGGACGAGTTCCGAGGTGAGCAGCTCGATGTTCTCCTCGTTCATTTCCGTCGTGGCCGCCAGGGAGGCGTTGCCGATGCTCTCCACGGTGAAGGAGAGCTGCCGTACCATCCCCTCCTTGTCAAGCCGCTCTCCCTCGGTGATGCCGTGGACCTCGACGCGGGGGTAGTGGGCCGTCTTCCCGACGCGGACGCCGGTCCGCTCAAGACGGGAGACTACGGCCGCGTAGAACGGGCCGTAGGCGCTCTCGTGATGCTCCGGTTTGCGTGCGAACAGTCTGCTGAAAAGTCCCATGTCGTCAGTTGTCTTTCGGGGTGTTCCTGATTCTCCGGCCCTCCGCCGCGAAGCGGGCGGTGGCGCCGCGCAAAATCTTCATCACGGCCTTCGCCACGGAGCCGGCCACGCCGCTCATTTCGCCGCCCTTCGTGCGCTTGTTCACGGCAGGAACGAAGAACGGGTGCGGGTCCGTCCCCTCGACGGCGATGCGCTTGGCGATGGCCCAGCCCAGGGAGTTGGCCGCCTTCCAGTCCTTGAGGTGGAAGCGCTTGTACACCCAGGCCGCGATCTCGTCCGGCGGGGGCATCCGTCCGGCCCGGCGCCCGAACTCCAGGTACAGGGCGTACCCGCTGTTGCGGTTGGTCGTGTCGAAGAAGCCCGCGGTGATGTCGTTGCCCTTGCGGATGACGTGGCCGCTTGAGCGCAGCAGGCCGGTGACGTTGTTCCCGTTCTGCCGAAGGTTGTCCTTCGCGTCGTTGATGATCTCCTGGGCGGCGGTTTCGAGACCGTCGAAGGCCGCCTTGACGACGGCCTGGTCCGCGCCGGCCAGGGCCTTCACGACCTGGTCCACGCCCTCCAGGGCGATGTATCCGTTCCTCTCGTCCGCCATCACTCCTGCTCCGGGTTGTCCACCTGGTACCAGCCGCTCAAACGCACGTACCGCCCCCGGTTGTCCAGGACCTCCGGGGTGGGGAAGTGGATTTCGTGGCCGCGCCATGTGGCGCCGTTGAACTTGACCGCCGGGACGCGGAACTCCATGTCCACGCCCACGACGTCCGCCTGCTGGAAGGTGAGCATCGTCTTCGTCGCGCTCATCTGCCTCACCTCCGCGTACACCTCCAGCACCGGCACGGCCTCGCCGAAATGGGCGTGGCCGAACTCGTCCGAGACGGCCTCCGCCCAGGTCAGCGTGATGCGGTCGTTGTAGCGTCGTGCGCCTCTCGGTGTGCGTAGCATGGGTCAGAAGGTTTCGCAAAGGATTCGGTTCAGTACGGGCTGCTCCTCGCCGTCGTACAGGGCCGTCGCATAGCGGAAAACCGTCGGCAGGAGCCGTTCGCGGTCGCCGTCGTTCGGGACGGTCTCATACGTGATGCGGACGATGCCGGTCCGGACGAAAAGCTGGACCTTGCCGCCGGGCAGGGGGTCGAAACGGACACTCTCACCGTCCCTGTCCTCCAGTCCCACAATGTCGCCGCCCCCCATATAGAGGCGGACGACTCCGGAAGCCGGGACAGCGGCCGTCACCCGATAGGTGCAGGCCGCAATGGGCGTGTCTGCGAACTCCTGGACCTTCAGCACGGCAGCCTTCAGGAGCGAGTTCAGCAGGGCGTCCCGGCTGTCGTCCGGGACGCTCGCGTACTGCTTGAACTGCTCCAGGTAGGACCTGCAGAAGCCGTCGTCAAAGGATATGAGCTCCAGCCGGGGCATCGGTTAGGACTGAGCTGCGGTTACCGCCTTCGTCTTGATGGCGCCGTCGGTTGTGTCAACGGTGCCGGCGATCTTGGTGACCGGGCCGTCGGTGTTGATCGCCGCGATGGCGGAAGCCACGCTGGCAACCCAGATGATGCCCTTCTTGTCCGGGGTCTTGACCTCGGTCTGGAGGCTCTTGCGGACGTACACGTCCCAGCCGTCGAGCTTGGCGTTGCGGACGATCTCCAGCTCGTAGGTCGGGCGCTCCTTCACCTTGACGGCGGAGCGGTCGATCAGGAGCATGGTGTCGGCGGTCATTGCGCCGGAGGGGACGATGGTGACGCCGTAGATGGTGCCGGTGGCCGGGGTGTAGATGTCGCGTCCGTTCAGGTCCTTCTCGCCGATGAGGCTGGCGTAGTCGGCCCACGGGACGAAGCAGTGGGTGAGGGAGTAGCCCTCCTTGCCGGCCTGCGCGATGGCGTCACGGATGACGTCGGAGCGCTTCGCGTCGGTGTAGGAGCCGAGGCCGGAGAAGGCCGTCGCCTGGGAGACGAGGCCGTACACCTTCTTCTTGGTGGTGGCGCTGGTGTCCGCGCCCGCGCCGTTGAAGATCTCGGCGTCGGCGAACTCGCGGATCTTGTCCTGCCTTGCCGCGAGCCCAGTCGTACAGGGCGGTGAAGAAGTCGGTCACCTCGCTGGAGAACAGCAGGTGGGCACCGAACTTCGCCATCTTGCGGGTCTTCTCCTCGGCCTTGGCCTCGGAGTCGGACATGGCGGCGAGCTCGTCCACGTAGGCGGTCGCGTCGGTGTAGGTGCCTTCAACCCAGTTGATGGACAGGGCGTTGACGGTATCCTTCGCCAGGGTGTCGTAGAAGGCGTTCCGCGGGGCCGGGGCGGCGGCGATGGTCGGGTCGAGGGCTGCGCCCCAGGCGATCCGGGTGATGTCGTCCGCGACGGTCACGTCCGCGTCCTTCCGCTCGTCGAAGTCGAAGTCCATGCGGAAGGTGCCGGACTTCTTCTCCAGGAGGGCGTTGATTTCGTCGCGGTGCTCCTCGCAGGCGGACTTGAATGCGCCGAAGAAGGTCTCGCGGGCCTTCTCCTTGAACTTGTCCTGCAGGGCCTTGATGGTCTCCTGCTGGTCCTTGATGGTCTTGTCGAGATTCTCGATGCTCTTTTCCTGGGCGTCGATCTTCTCCTGCTTGGCCTGGATCTCCTCGATCTTGGCCTTCAGCTCTGCGGCAACCTTCTCGGAGGCCGCCTTCTCGATGCTCTCGCGCATCGCCTTGATCTCTTCAGGGGTCATAGAATTTTGGGGTTTGGGGTTGATGCTTTTGTGATTCGGGTCCGCTTTCGCGCTGATGATGACGGCCTTCTTGTTGGCCGCGATGGTTACGGGGCTGACCTCCAGCACCTCGATTTCCTCCAGGATGCGGATGTCGTAGTCGTAGCCCTCGCGCTTCTCGTAGTGGTACTTGGTGGCTCGGTAGCCGATGGAGAACTCCTTGACGGCCCCGGACTTGATGAGCAGGGCGGCGTCGTTCCCGGCGGTGGTCTTGAGGATGTCCGCCTCGATCCACATCCCGTAGTCGTCCACGCCCTTGCCGGTGATGATGCCGATGGGGGTGGAGCGGTCGTGCTGCCAGCACAGGGCCATCCGGTCGGCGTCCTCGCTGGCGAGGAACTTGTCGCAGGCCCCCGGCAGGATGATGTCGCCCCAGGAGTCGATGTTCCCGAAGGCGAGGCCGTAGGCCTTGATGTGGAGCGCGACCTCGTCGCGGCCCTCGGCGGCGGCCTTGATCTCCAGTCGGGCGTCGCCGTATTTCTCCTCCAGGGCGAGCTCTCCGGCCTTGTATTCGATGCGTTTCATTGTGCGTTCCGGGTTGGTTTCGCACAAAAGTAGAACTTTTGGCGGCGTATACCATACACCGCCCTCTCGGTCATTTCGTTATGGGGCTATCGTTTCGGCCGACGGATGCAGTCGCAGGCGCAGTTGATGATCTCGCCGGCGTCGGCTCCGAGGGACGTGTCGTGGGGGTACATCATCATCCCGCCAGGAAGCACGAAGGGCTCGTCCTCGTCCACGGTGACGCCATCCATAAGCTCATGGCTGGGACGAGTGTTCCCAAGCCCGGAAATGCTCCACTGCTTCGTGAAATGGATGCTCAATGTCTTCGCAGCGTCGTTTGCCGCCTGGGCCATCCCGATCATTGACTCCGTCTGCGCGATCCGCCGGCACTGCCATTTCTCGATGGTTGCGAGGTAGCGCTGGTACAGCTCCTTCGTTACCTTCTCAATGCCGCGGCCCAGGTCCTCGGCGAGTATCTGCCGGACCAGCCCGACAAGGGTCTTCTTCCAGGTCCCGGACACCACGACGATCTCCTGCCCGGCTCTCTGCGTTGCGTAGTTGCGTAGGCCGGTGAGCCATACATCCTCCTCCCCGGCGGCCTTCATCGCCCGGAGGTCGCGGGCCGTCGCCTTTGCGATCGGAAGACCGGCGTCTACGATGAGCCCCTGCCACCACTTCCCCAGGTACGGCGTCTCGTCAATCTGCCCTTCAATGAGGGGCACAATGGCGATCGGGTCGTTGTAGTCCTTCGCAAGGGCGAGCACCCGGCGCAGCTCCGCCCGGCGGTCCTTCGCCAGGCGTGTCTCATAGACGGAGGCTACCTGCAGCGTCTTGCGCCGCAGGTAGTCCCGGTTCCGTCTTTCGGCCGCTGTTATCTTGCCCTTTGACGGCATCCTATTCCTCCGGCTGGTTCTCGTCGATGTCGTTCACGCCTTCGCCGCCGAACATCGTGCTCATGGGAAGCATCGGAAGGTTCGCCCACGGCTCCGGCCGCTCCTCGTACCCGTATGCCTCGCGCAGCTCGTTCAGCGTCGCGTGCATCTTGTTCAGGTTGTCCAACACGTCGGAAGGGTCGTCCTGCAGGACGCTGATCTTGTCCGTGTTCACGGTCAGACGGTACTCGCCGTCCATCTTGAAATGCGACAGCAAATCGGCCGCGAACTCGTTCGCCAGCGGGATGGCGTTGGTCTCATAGAGGGCCTTCTTGGCCTCCTTCGCGTTCTCGTACTTGCTCTGGCCGTAGTACAGGTCCACGGGTAGGTCGTACACGAAGCACAGCGCGGTGATGGCCTCCTTGTGGGAGGCGAGAATGCCGAGGTCAACGGGGGAGACGCCCAGCTGGTGGAGCTCGATGGCCGTGCGCAGGGCCTTGATCTTCCCCTTGACGTCCTTCCCGTTCAGCTCGTCGGTCACCTGGTCCGCCGTCGCCGGCATCACGCCCAGGTTGTCCGGCTTCGGGGTGACGAGGGCCGTGGGGCCGCCGTTCTCCAGGGAGACGTTCTGCCGGGCCATGCCCTTGTCGATGACGGACAGGTAGATCGCCGCCACGACCAGGGGGCTGGTGCCGTAGAAGGACGTGTCGTCAAGGTTGTAGTTGAAGCTCATGAAGAAGTCCTTCGGCTCGATGAGCTCGCCCTTTCCGTTGCCTGTCACCTTGATACCTTTCATTGGCGTCTTGTAGCCGCCCTTCTCGATGCTGAAGCGGTGGCCGGGTATCAGGTACATTTCCTTGCCCTGTCCGAGGTCCTTGCCGATCTCGGGGGGGGCGTACACGGCCGCGTCGCCGTACACGAGCCGGTTGATGGTCCACCCCTCGCCGAAGCGCTTGCAGTTGTAGCGGTCGTTGGGGTGGCGAAGTAGGTCCAGCAGCCAATGGCTCTCGACGTCCTTCCAATTCTTCCCGTCCCACCGCTGGAGCTCAAGGAAGGTGAACATCTCGCCGACGGCCTTCGCAATCTTGTTGATGACGCCCCAGGCCGGGGCGTTGGTCTCGTAGGCGTGCTTGAGTTCCGAGCGCTTGATGGAGGCGTTGATGTCCTCCATGTCCGTACCCTTGAGCAGGTCCGCGATGGCGGCGAAATAGGCGTTGTTCGCCTTCTTGTTCTCATAGTAGCCCTTGATCTCCGTTTCGAGGGCGTTTATTTTGGCCTCCTGCGCGTCGAGCAGGCTTGCCCTGACCGTCTTGTATCCGAACATAGTTGATTGTGTTAGCGGCCCCAAAATAGGCCATTCCGGGGAAATTCCGACCGCCCCGGCTCTCGGTCTTTCCGTTATGCGCGTCCGGGCAGGTCCCCGTCGTCGTTCGGGATGGCGAGCCGGCGCAGGTGCGTCGTGCCGTAGCTCGCCGCGTCCATCGCGTGGTCGCCGCCGTCCTGCGGGACGTTCGTGAACACCTCCGGGTCGTTCTTGTCGGGCTCCCAGCTGTATGTGTCCGCCTCGTCTCCGATGTTCTTTCCGACGTAGCGGACCTTGAAGCCCTGGAGGTAGCCGATGCGGCCCACCTTGTCGCGGTTGATGCCAGGAACGGCGTTGATTCCGTACTGCATCCGCAGTTCCTGGATGCTGTCCGGCCGTGCAGGGTCGCAGTACACCAGCGCCCGGTCGCAGTCGGCTCCGCGGGCCTCGCAGTCGCGGCGGACCGCAGCCGCCACGTCTCGGGGGAGCTTCCCGGTGGCGTACATCACCTCGACCAGGTACAGGATGCGGGTGAGCGGGTCGAAGGCCATCCGCAGGAGGGCGTCCGGATCGTTGCTGTAGCCCCAGTCGTTGCAGTACCACCAATCAAGGCCCAGGGGAATGTCCGCCGGGGTGCAGGGCTCCCACCGGGGGTAGATGAGGCCGGAGCGCCGCACGGACCAATCACCCAGGTACAGGTTGGCGTACTTGTCCGGCTGCTCGCGCTCCATCTTCATGGCGTTGTCGATGAATGACTGCGAAAGGTACTCGCGGACGTCGCGCCAGTCGGTGTGGATGTAGCGCACGTCGTCCACAACGCCGTTGTAGTCGTATGGGACGCCTGGCTTGCGGAAGAACCGCTTGTATATCCAATGGTGGATGTCCGAGGGGTTCAGCGCCAGCCAAATCTCGTTCGGCGCGTCTTTCAGTCGTATGGAGAGGTCTATCGTGTCAAAGTCCGTCGGGTTCACTTCCTGGGCCTCGTCCAGGAAGAACTTGCGTAGGTTCGGGATGGACTTGAGCTTCGCCGTCTGGTTGCCGGAGCTCGTCTGGATGCCCCGGAAGATGAGCCGCCCGGAGCTGCGCTTGTTGATGATGATGTCCTTTGTGATGGCGAAGTGCTGCTGCTTCCCCAGGAGGATTATCTTGTCGTTGTACTCCGGGATGATGGAAATCTCCGCAGATGTCATTGTCTGTCGGCTGTACAGGATGGTGTTATCGTCGCTGTACGTGTCGCACACCGTCGCCGTCGAAACGGCCGTTGACTTGCCCGATGCGCGGCCGCCGGTTATGACCGTATAGCGCGGGCCGCCTCTCCGATCCCTTCGGAAAAGCGGCTCGTACTTCGGGTGGAATATGATCTCCCGCTGGGCCATCTCCTCAATCCTTCCCTTCCTCCTCCTCGCCGGCGCCCGACTTGAACACAATGACCGGGGCCTCGTCCAGGTCCAGCGACAGGTCCGCCGTGATGGAGCGGTGAGGCGTCCCGAACAGGCGGTCAAGGATGTCGCAGACCGTGAGCCAGCCGGACTTGCTGATGAGCGACTTGAGCGCTATCTGGAGCATAAAGCCGTATTCGCCCAGGCCCTCCTGCACCTCGTCGCTCTCCAGGTATTTCCTCGCCGCGTTCACGTTCGGGAGGCTGATGGCGTGGTGCAGGACCTCGTACACCTTCACCTGGGCGTCCTTCGGGATGCTCTTGATCTGGTTCGCAAGGGACGGCGGCCGCCCCGCCGGGTTGCCGCTCCGCCCCTTCTTGAAATTCTTGAGGTTCAGCAGGGATTTCGGATTGTAGCCCATCGCTATTTCCCTCCCTTGTACTTGTAGATGAGGTTGCCGTCCTCATCCTTCCCGGCCGGCACCACGACGCCCTCGAACATCTTGTACGGGTTCTGGCCGTTCTGCGGGTTGTTCCACAGCCAGCGCATGTAGTCTGCCATCGTCATTCCCTCAAAGTGGGCCCGGTTCTCGCTGCTTTTCAGGTTGTACCCGCTGGCCTTCACATACGGGAACGCAAGCAGGCTGTCAATGTCCTTCCGTATGTCCGCGTACCTCACCTCGCCCTTCGCCTTCGCAATCTGGAGCGCCTGGCAGAACTGTCCCCGGCTGTAATTCCACCCCTCCGGAAGGCCGCAGCAGCTCCCGTTGCAGCACAGCTCCTTGAAATGGGCGTCCGACACGTAGAAACGCATCCCCAGCTTTTCGCACTCCGCTTTCATATTCCGAATGAACGGTTCCTTCACGCGCCGGTTCAGCCGGAGGTAGCCCGCGCTCACGCTGTACCGCTTGTAGAACTCAAGGAAGTCGAATCCGCAAAGCTCGTTGAATATCGGCATGTTGTCCCGGAGGACCTTGCTCCGGAGCTCAACGCACATGAACTCCGTGCTCAGGGCGGTGGCGCCCCTGGTGCCAGCCTCCCGTATCAGGTCCAGGTAGCTGGGCGTGCTGATGCCGATGATGAACGGGCGCAGCCGCAGCGTCGCTCCGCCGGCGTCCGCCTCCGCTATCCTCTGTATCGCCTCCAGCCTCTCCAGCGGCGTCGGAACGCCCCGTTCCATCTGCCTGGCCTTTCCCTCGTCCAGGGTGATGATGCTGAACTTGAAGTTCCAGTTTTTCTGGCCCCTCACAAGGTCCATGTACCGTTCGTCCTTCGTCCACCACGTCGCCTTCGTCGAGAAGCACAGCGGGTAGTCGATCTCCTTGAAGAACCGCAGCAGCTCCAGCGTCTTTCCGTACTTCCTCTCGTACCCGTCGAACTCGTCCGACAGGCCGCCCCACTGCATCACCCTCCGCTGCTTGATGTACGGCGCGAATTGTCCTGCGTGGGCGTCCGGGTCCCGGAACATTCGTTTGATCTTGTCCACGTCCACGGCTCTCACGCTCTTGCTCAAATACGCCTCCTTCGCCTTGCCAAGCGCCCGCTGGAATTGCGAAAAGCAGTAAAGGCAACCGAACGAGCAGTTGCTGTACGTGTCAAAGGTCATCGGCATCGAACAGTCCGCGACCTCGTTCGTCCACCTGGGGCTCCCGTAAAATCCGCCGTTAATAGGTGTACCCATATCTCTTTCGTACTTTTCTGAAATCGACCTTGAAGTCCGGGAAATTGCCGATTTTGTGCGTTTTGTGCAGGATAACCACGTCTTTGCCCCACTTGTCTATCAGGTAGCTTGTCGTCTGCTGCATGATGGCGTCGTTCTGGTACACCTCCGAGCACCCGCCCTTGTCCTCTGCCGCTTTGTTCATCGGACAATGGCGAAGGACCTCATTGCACCGGAGGAACGAGAACCGTTTGGTGATCGCCTGCAATATCAGGTCACAGTCCTCCATCCGCTTGTACAGCTTCGGGTCGTAGTTGATCTCGTGACAACGCGGGCTGTTGAATATCGTCACGCTGGCGAGGCTCCCCGTCCGGAGTGTCTTTTGCGTCTTATTCCAACAGAACACGCTATCCCCGACGCTCCCTATGTCGAATCTGTTTTCACGGCAGAACCTGTCCACGATGGCGAACCACTTGCGGACGCTTTCGTCGCTGTTGCACGTCACCAGCTTCGTCGGTTCGTCGAACCTCCGCAGCGTGAATATGGTGTCGTCGTCAATCATCATCACGGGGACGCCCCGGTACCGCTCCTTGATCTTCTGCCGGACGTACCCTATACCAAGGGCCTTGTCGAGGAGAATGATTTTCGTTTTCTCGCTCTGCAGCCCCCCGTAGTCCTCCATGTCCTTTTCATGGTCGAGAACGATCGTGAACGGAATCCCTGCCGAAATGAGCTTCCGGATTACCGGAGCGTTCGGGCGCTTATAGCTCGGTACGTAGATATCAATCATTTTCCTGCCCTCCGAGTTCGTTCACGGAATACACGATCCGGTCAATTTCGTTCAGCCCCAGGATTTCCGCGAGGACTTTTTCCTGATCCTTCGGGTAGATGATGATAATGCGTTCCGGCGCCTTCAGCGTCCCCGCGCCGGCGCCTCCCTGGTTGCCTTCCCCGTCCGTCGCCCCGTCTCCTTCCTGGGCCTGGGCGTCGCTCACCGTCGAAGGGACCACCCAGGCCTTCACGCCCCAATCGTTCAGCGGCTTGTCGTCCCAGTTGTTCGCAAGCTCGTCATAGTCCCAGCTGCCGAATTGCCCGTTGTCTTTCAGCACTATTTCCTTCATCGTCTGGACCGGCGTCCCCTGCGGAATGATGTGGGCGGACACGTCCTTCCAGCCGAGCGCCTTGACGGCCGCGTATCTCATGTTACCGCCGAGGACCACGTACTTCCCCTCGTGCTGCGCGACGATAAGGCCACGGGCCTCCATCAGTTCCGGCGTCTCCTCGATGCTTCGCTTCAGGCGGTCCAAGTCTTCACGGTCCCACTTCCGCGGGTTTTTCGGAAGGCCCTCGATCTGGCCCCGGTTCGGCTGAATGTCAGCCAGCTTGATTTTCTTCGTCTCCATGCTATTGCTCATTCCTTTTGTTGATAAGTTCTTCGAGCCGCCAAATCACACGGGCCGTTACGTCCTTCACGCCGATAAGTTCCTCCAGCTTCCAGCGCTCCTCATCCGTGAATGTGATAATCACCCTTTCCATCGGCGTGTCGTCGTCCCCGACCAGGTTCTCCATTCCCTCCGGGGTGAGGTCGATGCCCTGCAGCTCCGCCGGGAGGGTCGCCGGGTCGATTTCCGGCTTCGCCTCCGCCGGCTGGGCGTCGTTTCCGTCCTGGGCCGGCGTCCCGCCCGTCACGGCGTTCTCCGGGTTCCACCTCACGACGCCGAACTCGTCCAGGTCGAAATCCTTCCATTCCTCCATCAGCGCCTCTGCGTCCCACTCGCCGAGAGAGCCGTTATCTTTGATGGCGATTTCTTTCAGCTTTTCCGGGCTCGTTTCCTTCGGGAGGACATAGCAGGGTGCGCTCGATTCATCCATTTCAAGCAGCGCCATATATCGCATGTTCCCCCCGATGACGACGTATCTGTCCTCCTTGATCGGGTACACAATCAGGCCCCGCGCCTGCAGGAGCAAAGGCGTTTCAATGATGCTCGTTTTGAGCCGTTCCAGCTGATCCCTTGTCCAGCTGCGCGGGTTCCTCGGAAGCCCTTTAATTTGTCCCTCGTTCATCGCAAGCTGCGACAGGAGAATGTGGGTCCACTCTTTCATTGTGCTATGGATTTAAGATAATACATGATTCGTCTCGCGCTGTCGTAGCGGACGGGGATGTTGTTGGCGGCGTGGTAGACGGTTTCCCAATGGCAGCGGGTTCCGCGTGCGATCTCTGCGATGGTGAGGCCGGACGCCTTGATGGCGGTCGAGAGCTCCGCAAGCCCTTCCGCGAGGTCGGCGGCGAACTCCGCCTCCGGTATGCGCCTTTTCTGGTTCATCGCAGCCCGGTCCTCCGCTGGTAGTCCCGGCGGAAGCGCCGCCGCGCCGGGCCGGTCCCGTATGTCATAATCTTCAGGGCGTCGGTCAGCAGCTTCTCCTGCTCGGCGTAGTTCTCCGGCCGATCCTGCCCGTCCTTGAGTTTTCGTAGGGATTCCAGGCGGTACTCGATGTACTCCTTGAATTGCTGATTAGTCATTGGTTTGCGTGTTGGTCCTGCCGCAAAGGTAGGAAAAAAAAGAAAACGGCGTATCAAATACACCGTTTTCGCTGAAAAATCGTTGATTTTGGCCGATTTTTATCCTTTCGGCATCAGTTCAGAGAACGTCATCCAGCCCACTACTCCACAAAGCCGGAATCCTGTTTTATCCCTCCAATCCGTCCCGTCCCAAGTAGCGGAGTAGGTATTATATACGAGCTTCACGCGGCAGCGGGTTCCGACAGGAGGCTTTTCTCGTAAATCGTCGTGCCAGCCTTCAGTGTCAAGGGATTTTCCTCGCCCTGCGGCCGGCAGTCCCATGTACTCCGTCACCACGGCTCGGAACGCCTCGAAGGATCGGATCACCACGTAGTGGTTTCCAGCCCGCTCGGTTGCCTCCTGCCACGCCTTCTGCGAGGGGCGCTGCTTGCTGGCCTTGTCCCGTATTTTCATTTCGATGCACAGGGAGCCGTAGCCGCCTCGGGCCTCCAGGAGGATGAGGTCGGCAACTCCGGCGGTCACGCCTTCGCCCTTCATGATGGCGCTCTCGATCCTGGACCGGCCGCCGCCGTTCGGGACGGCGAACAGCATCAGGGCGTGGTCCGGGTACTGCGCCCGGAACCAGGCGACGCAGGTCTTCTGCAGGTTGCTCTCCTCGTGCCTGGGCCTTGCCCGGCGCTGGCACTTCTCCTGCTGGGCGAGGAGCCGCTGGTAGGCGTCCAGCGGCAGGGTGTTCGTTACCTTTGCCATCAGTTCCCGTCCTTTGATTTGGGGTGCATGAACATTCGGGCGGCCGCGGAGCGCTTGGATAGCTCGGTCAGTTCCTTCTCCTCTGCTGGGTTTTCTCGCAGGGTGTCCGCCGCCGCTATAAGGGCCGCGGCGAAATATCGGTTCTCGGAGGCCATCACCATGAAAGCGGCGCCGAGCCTCTTGCAGTCCAGCTCCGTTTCCAGGTCACAGCCGGCCATGCACAGGCCATCCTCGCGGATGGAAATTTCAACAATCTTTTTCATCTCGGTAGTTTTTTGTCCATGTATTTCCAATGAATTCCCAGGCAATCGTCCGGGATGATTTTGTAGTAACGGCGCCTCTTGTATTGGTTCCATCCCCAAAAGACGTGGACTTTGTCCTCTGCGCTTTCTGCGATGCCGATGTAATGGAGTTTGTCGCCGGCAAGGTACACAACCTCACCGGGCCGGAGTTGTCTTGGCTTCATAG
>Ga0247610_10002189_pt1 | contig 23024 bp, 19 predicted proteins | sample 174DNAGHGhighgp2_FD_193483 | JGI IMG/M metagenome (GOLD analysis project Ga0247610, IMG submission 193483) | Sheep rumen microbial communities from Palmerston North, Manawatu-Wanganui, New Zealand - 1742 DNA GHGhigh gp2 | ecosystem: Host-associated > Mammals > Digestive system > Stomach > Rumen...
ATGACAAAAGAGTTGCGCTGCGGCACCGCAATTCACGGCGAAGCCAATTCATGTCCGCAGGACAATTCACGACGGCTCTGCCGTCAATTCATGCATCGAAGATGCCATGCATTGATCCGCAAAAGCCTACGCTTTTTACGTCCCCCTCATCCGCCTCGCTCACGCTTCGGCACCTTCCCCACCCAAGGGGGAAGGCTTATGCCGCCGTTCGTCCTTTTTGTGTCCCCCTCATCCGCCTCTCGGCACCTTCCCCATCAAGGGAAAGGCATATGCCGTAGGGACGGGCATTGCCCGTCCGCGAAGAATCGATGCTGACGACTGTTCACGTCCGCAGGACAATTCACGACGGCTCTGCCGTCAATTCATGCATCGAAGATGCCATGCATTGATCCGCAAAAGCTGACGCTTTTTGCGTATCACCTCATCCGCCTCCCGGCACCTTCCCCATCAAGGGGAAGGCTTATGCCGCCGTTCGTTTTTTTTGTGTCACCTCATCCGCCTCCCGGCACCTTCCCCACCCAAGGGGGAAGGCTTATGCCGCCGTTCGTCCTTTTTGTGTCCCCCTCATCCGCCTCTCGGCACCTTCCCCATCAAGGAGAAGGCATATGCCGTAGGGGCGGGCATTGCCCGTCCGCGAAGAATCGGTGCGGACGACCGATGGTCGTCCTTACAGGATGTAACAAACAAAGGCACTGCTCTCAGCTTCGCCTTTGCGGGACGTCGGGGTCGACGTCCCCTGCATATGTCGGGTCTATTGTAGGGACGGGCATTGCCCGTCCGCTCCGGCGCTTGACATTGCCCGTCCGTTCCTTTATGCTAATACCAAAGGAACGGGAGGATATGGGGTCATGAAACAGATCGAGCGCATCAATCGAAGAAAATGCCTTCTGACGCTGCTGTTTTCGGCGGCGGTCGTGGTCTGCGTGTGCGTGGGCGTGGTCATGAACCTCACCACGCTGTACGACGAGAACTTCGATCACATGGGCATCCGCACATTCTGCATGTTCACGGTGAACTCAAACATCCTCATGGGCGTGGCAATGTTCATGACGCTGCCGTATACCGTGGACGGGCTACGGAACCGGTATTTCCGCATTCCGGACTGGCTCGTGCGGCTGCTGTTTGTCGCGGTCACCGCGCTTTCGCTGACGTTCCTTGTGTCGCTCTGCATCCTTGCGCCGGTCAAGGGATTCGTGCTGATCTTCACCGGCTCGCGGTTCTTTCTGCACGGACTTTGCCCGATCCTTGCGATCGCCGTGTTCTGCGTGGTTTTGAAGGACCTGCGCCTGTCGTTCGCGTCGACGTTTTTGTCGCTCATTCCGGTGTTCATCTACGCCTGCATCTACTATATGATGGTCGCGGTCGTGGGCGAGGAGCGCGGCGGCTGGAACGACTTCTACGGCTTTTTGACGCGCATTCCGCCGTGGATCTCGATGTCCGCGTTTCTGCCGGTCACGTTCGGCATTGCGACGGTGCTGCGCATCTTCCACAACCGCAGCGTCGAGCGCTACCGCAAGGCGGCGCGCAAGCTCTATCTCGAGGCGTACGGCGCGGGCAACATGCGAGACGTCATTCTGCACATCGCGGCGATCCGCAGCAAGCAGGACACGTCCGGCAGCATCGTGATCCCGTACAACCTTCTGCGCACACTGCTGAACTCCGGCGAAAACGAAGCCGAGTTCGAGGAATACTGCATCCTCTATATGAAAGAATGTCTGAAGCACGAACTGTATCAGGAGTGATGCGCGGCTTCGGCTGTAATTCCACGTTTTTCACAATATACGGCAATCTATTTCCGAAAAGGACCGGTTTACAGATACGGTCCTGTTTTGATAGGATGGTATCGGTAAATGAGGTCTCGCAGAAAAGACAATGAAACGGCATTTCCCGGCTGTTTCGGAAACGATCGTTTCGTTATCGGATCGGAGAACGCGGAAGGACAGGTATCAAACGTGAAACAAGCTTTGCTCATGCTCTCGGTCCTGCTGCTCGACGGGCTGATTCTGTACAGCTTCCGCCGAGCGCTGCTTGCGCTGCGGTTCGGCGGCTGCGGAAAGTATGTGCGAAAGAAGAAAAGAACGGAACGTCTGCGGGAGCTTTCGCTTTGGGACAGGCTCACGCTTGCCTCCGTCGCAGCGGAGTGCAGGAAGCCGGAGACGGCGCAGAGGATCCGAAGGCTGTATCTCGGATATGCGGTCGTCGCACTGCTTTCCGATGCGTTTCTGCTGTTTGCAGCCGCGTCGGAACGGTTGCCGCTCCTGTGGATCTGGGTCGCCGTATGCGGCAGCAAATGGATCGTTCTCGCGGTATTGCGCATCCTGCTCTTCCGGAACGGGCTCAATTGCAATCCGACTGTTTAACGAATGGAGCAATTCTATGATCGTTCGCAATATTCTGGCGTCCGTCGGCGTGCTGATCGCGTATCTGCTGATGCTTCCGCTGTGTTATGTTGCATTCGACGTGCGCTTTCATGACGATATCGAATTCATCCACGGAAGGAGAAGCGCAAAGAAGCTTTTTCACTTTCCGGAACGGTACGGGAGCATGAAAAAACTGCTGTTCCTGGACATTCGCAAGGACGTGCCCATCGGGTACTATACGCAGTTCTGGGTATTTCTCGTTTCTTCCGTTCTGCTTGTATCGGCGGTGATTGCGAATCTATGGCTCAAGGCGGAATGGACGCTGTTTGCCGTCCGGGCGTCGACGATCTGCGCGCTTCTTTCATGGCTTCCGGCGCTTTTTTCCCGCAGATTTACGCTCTACCGGGGCAACCGGATCCGGAACCGAAAGGAGTATGCCGAAAAGGTCCGGGGAAAGCTTAAAAAACAGATCGAAAACAGAAGCGCGCTGACGGTGATTCTGAACGCCGTCGGCATCCCGGCGCTGTCCGTGCTGCTCACGGTTCTCCTTTGGTATGCAAAGCTATTCTTCGGACGATAAGCGGAATGAATTGCCTTGCGGCGCGTGCGAACCAAAAGCCTTCCCCTTGAGGGGAAGGTGCCGAGAGGCGGATGAGGTGACACAAAAAGAACGAACGGCGGCATAAGCCTTCCCCCTTGGGTGGGGAAGGTGCCGAAGCGTGAGCGAGGCGGATGAGGGGTACGCAAAAAGGACGAACGGCGGCATAAGCCTTCCCCTTGATGGGGAAGGTGCCGAGAGGCGGATGAGGTGACACGCAAAAAGCGTCAGCTTTTGCGGATCAATGCATGGCATCTTCGATGCATGAATTGACGGCAGAGCCGTCGTGAATTGCTCTGCGGACGTGAACAGTCGTACGCACCGCATCTTCGCGGACGGGCAATGCCCGTCCCTACGGCATATGCCTTCCCCTTGATGGGGATGGTGCCGAAGCGTGAGCGAGGCGGATGAGGGGTACGCAAAAAGAACGAACGGCGGCATAAGCCTTCCCCCTTGGGTGGGGAAGGTGCCGAAGCGTGAGCGAGGCGGATGAGGTGACATGAATTGCGCTTGCAGCGCATGAATTGTCCTGCGGACGTGAATTGCGGTACCGCAGCGCAACTCTTTTGTCATCCTGAGCGTAAGGGGGCTGTTAAATAAGTCCTGTCATTCTGAGCCGAAGGCGAAGAATCTTTCAAAAAAGCAGTGAAAACTCTGATTTTTCAAGATCCTTCGTCGCATAAATGCTCCTCAGGATGACACACTTTGGACTTTCTTAACATCCCCTCACTCTCCACTTCGTTACAGAGGAAGATCGCGCGCTACCCGCGCGTACCATCGTTCCTCGTGGATGACAGATCGGGATGAATTGCGCCTGCGGCGTCATGAATAGTCCTGTGGACATGAATAGCCGTCCGCGCCGCATCTTCGCGGACGGGCAATGCCCGTCCCTACTGCATATGCCTTCCTCTTGATTGGGAAGGTGCCATGAGGCGGATGAGGGGTACGCAAAAAGGACGTCCCTACGGCATATGCCTTCCCCTTGATGGGGAAGGTGCCGAGAGGCGGATGAGGTGATACGCAAAAAGCGACAGCTTTTGCGGATCAATGCATGGCATCTTCGATGCATGAATTGACGGCAGAGCCGTCGTGAATTACGCCTGCGGCGCATGAATAGTCCTGCGGACATGAACAGCCGTCCGCATCGATTCTTCGCGGACGGGCAATGCCCGTCCCTACGGCATATGCCTTCCCCTTGATGGGGAAGGTGCCATGAGGCGGATGAGGATGACGCAAAAAGAACGAACGGCGGTATAAGCCTTCCCCCTTGGGTGGGGAAGGTGCCGAAGCGTGAGCGAGGCGGATGAGGGGGGATACGCAAAAAGCGTCGGCTTTTGCGGATCAATGCATGGCGTCTTCGTTGCATGAATTGACGGCTACGCCGTCGTGAATTGTCCTGCGGACGTGAATTGGCTTTGCCATAAATTGACGCCTGCGGCGTCATGAATAGTCCTGTGGACATGAATTTGCGGTGCTGCCGCGCACCTCTCTTTTGTCATCCTGAGCGTAAGGGGGCTGTTAAATAAGTCCTGTCATTCTGAGCCGAAGGCGAAGAATCTTTCAAAAAGCAGTGAAAACTCCGATTTTTCAAGATCCTTCGTCGCATAAATGCTCCTCAGGATGACACACTTTGGACTTTCTTAACATCCCCTCACTCTCCACTTCGTTACAGAGGAAGATCGCGCGCTGCCCGCGCGTACCATCGTTCCTCAGGATGACAGATCGGGATGAATTGCCCTGACGGGCGTGAATTGCGGCAAAGCTGCATCTTTTTTTATTGCAATCGCGGCGGGGTTGGAGTATACTGACAATAAGATGGAGCGGTATAGGCAACCGCCGCTTCGCAAAGATTATTATGTAAAGGAGCGAATGATATGAATCTCGAACATCTCGGCATCATCAACCCGAAGGCGGTCTACCGCAACCTGACGGTTCCGGAGCTCTATGAGCATGCGCTGGAACGCGGGGAAGGCGTGATCATGGACAACGGCGCGCTGCTTGTGAAGACCGGCAAATACACCGGCAGAAGCGCGCAGGACAAATTTATCGTAGATTCCGAAGGCGTACACGATCTGATCGCGTGGGGCAAGGTCAATGTGCCCGTCAAGCGCGAAAAGTTCAATGCGATCAAGTCCAAGATGGTCGCGTACCTGCAGGGCCGCGACGTGTTCGTGTTCGACGGCTTTGCCGGCGCGGACAAGAAATACGCGAAAAAGTTCCGCGTGATCTGCGAGCTCGCGAGCGAAGCACTGTTCATCCGCGACCTGCTCGTCCGTCCGACCGAGGAGGAATTGGAAAACTTCGGAGAGCCGGATTACACGCTGATCGCGTGCCCGGGCTTCAAGTGCAGCCCCGAGATCGACGGCACGCGTTCCGAAGCGGCAATCATGATCGATTATGAAGCGCACATGATCCTCGTTGCGGGCAGCCGCTACGCGGGCGAGATCAAAAAGTCCGTCTTCAGCACCATGAACTTCATCCTCCCGCAGGAGGGCACGCTGCCGATGCACTGCTCGGCGAACATGGATCCCGAAACGAAAGAGACCGCGGTCTTCTTCGGACTTTCCGGCACGGGCAAGACGACGCTGTCCGCCGACCCGAACCGCATGCTGATCGGCGACGACGAGCACGGCTGGGATGACGAGGGCATCTTCAACATCGAGGGCGGCTGCTACGCAAAGTGCATCGACCTCGTCGAGGAGGAACAGCCGGAGATCTATCGCGCGATCCGCTTCGGCGCGCTGGTCGAGAACGTCGTGGTGAACGACAGGCGTGAGCCGGACTATTCCGATCCGTCGCTTGCGATCAACAGCCGCGTGGGGTATCCCGTCGAATACATTCCGAACGCCGCGATCCCCGGCGTCGGCGGCATTCCGAAGGTCGTGATCTTTTTGACCTGCGACTCGTTCGGCGTGCTCCCGCCGATCTCCCTGCTCAGTAAGGAAGCGGCAATGTACCAGTTCGTGACCGGCTTCACCTCCAAGGTCGCCGGCACCGAGATCGGCATCAACGAGCCGGTCCCGACGTTCTCCACGCTGTTCGGCGAGCCGTTCATGCCGCTGCGCGCGTCGGTCTACGCCAACATGCTCGGCGAGCGTATCGAAAAGTACAACACGAAGGTCTACCTTGTGAACACCGGCTGGGTCAGCGGTCCCGCGGTCAATTCGGACGGTACCAAGAACCCGCGCATGAAGCTGCGCTACACCCGCGCCATGATCACCGCTGCGCTGAACGACGCCTATGCAAAGGAGAACGTCCCCTTCACGCACAACGACATCTTTAACCTCGATGTGCCGGCATTCGTGCCCGGCGCGGACGTGCCCGAGGAGATCATGAACCCCAGAAACCTCTGGGCGGACAAGGAAGCCTACGACGCGCAGGCAAAGAAGCTTGCCGGCATGTTCTTTAAGAACTTCACCGAGAAGTATCCCGACATGCCCGAGGCGATCAAGAACGCCGGTCCGAAGGCATAAAAACAACAAATAAACGCGGGAGCGAACGGCTCCCGCATTTTCTTTGTCAGATTGTTTCCAATGGATACAAAAACGGGTTGCTTTTTATTTCGGGCGACATTATAATGCAGATACAGGACGGAACAAAGGGGTACAGGATCTTGATATTCGGAAAACACATCAACAAATACTATCTCAAATACGCACCGCAGCTGCTGCTCGGCGCGATTGCGCTGATCCTCGTGGACTACGTGCAGCTGATCATTCCGGAACTGTACCGGATGCTGATCAACGGGCTGAACGACGGACAGGTGCTGTATTCCGGCAGCATTGTGCCGTTCGATACGGCATTCCTTCTGGATCGGATCTGTCTGCCGATCGTCTGGGTGGTCCTCGTGATGGTGATCGGACGGTTTTTATGGCGTGTCTGCTTTTTCGGTTCGGCGATCCGCGTCGAAACGGATCTCCGCATCAGAATGTTTGACCATTGCAAGGACCTTTCGCACGAATATTACCAGGTCAATAAGGTCGGCAACCTGATGAGCTTGTTCACCAATGACCTTGACACGATCCAGGAATGCTTCGGCGACGGGCTTCTGATGCTGTTCGACGCGCTGTTTTTGGGCGTGCTCGCGTTCACAAAGATGTGGCGCATGGACATCCGGCTGACGCTGCTCACGCTGATCCCGCTCGGGCTGATCCTGATGATCGGCGTTTTCATGGGCAGGGCGATGATGAAAAAATGGGAGGTCCGGCAGCGCGCGTTCTCGAACCTTTCCGATTTCTCGCAGGAAAGCTTTTCCGGTTACGCGGTCATCAAGGCGTTCGTGAAGGAACTGCACGAACTCATGTCGTTCCGCAAGCTTAACGTCGAGAACGAGGATACGAACGTTGATTACACTCGCATTTCGACGCTGATGCATGTCTTTATCGTGCTGCTTGTCGAAACGGTCATCTGCGTGATCCTCGGCTACGGCGGCTGGCTCGTCTATCAAAAGCGGTTCAACGCCGGTCAGCTCGTGGAATACATCGCCTATTTCCAGTCGGTCGTGTGGCCGGTCATGGCGGTGTCGATGCTGATCGAAAAGAGCGCGCGCGGCAAAGCGTCCATGAATCGCGTTGCGGCGCTTTTGGACGCGGAGGTGACGGTGCGCGATGATCGGGACGTCGAGGAACTGCAGGACATTCGGGGAAAAATCGAATTCAAACATCTTTCCTTCCGCTATCCGGACGGCGAGTTCAACGCGCTGGAGGACGTGTCGTTTACCATTGAGCCGGGCGAGAGCGTCGGGCTCATCGGAAAGACCGGCGCGGGCAAAACCACGCTGGTCGACCTCATTCTGCGAACCTATAACGTGGAGAAGGGCACGCTGTTCATTGACGGGCACGACGTGACCGACGCGACGATCCGCTCGGTGCGCGACGCGTGCGCGTACGTTCCGCAGGACAACTTCCTGTTCTCCGACACGATCGCGAACAACATCAATTTCGCACATGACGAGCTGAACGAGGAGGCGGTGGAAGCGGCGGCGGCGCTGTCCGACGTCCACGACAACATCACGGAATTCCGCGACGGCTACCGTACGATCCTCGGCGAGCGCGGCGTTACGGTATCCGGCGGACAGAAGCAGCGCATTTCGATTGCACGCGCGCTTATGAAAAACGCGCCGATCCTGATCCTCGACGATTCCGTGTCCGCGGTCGACACCGATACCGAAAAGGTCATCTTAAAGAATCTTCGCGCGAGCCGCAAAGGCAAAACGACGATCCTGATCGCGCACCGCATCTCGACAGTCCGCGATCTTGACAAGCTGATCTTCATGGAGGACGGCCGCGTCACGGCAGTCGGCAGCCACGAAGAGCTTCTCAAAACCTGTCCCGCGTATGCGCATATGGTGGAACTGCAGCGGCTTGAAGAAGCCGCGAACGCCTAAAGGAGGTGACGGGAATGCATGACTATTATCCCCTGCTTCTGGTCGGCGGCATCATCGGTCTGATCTCCGTCGTGCTGATCGTTGCGTTCGCCATGATCAAGGATAAAAAACAGGCGATCGGCTTTGACCGTCACATGAAGGACGGCGAGATCGTAAAGCGGCTCATGCACTACGCAAAGCCGTATACGGGCAAATTCATCTTCGTCGGGTTCATCGTGCTCATCGGCATCACGTACGACGTCGTGTCTCCTCTTTTGATCGGCAGGATCACGGACCTCATCCGCGCGGATTTTGCCTTGAAGGAGCTGTTCGTGCTGGTCGCAGTCTACGCGGGCATTCTGATCGTGTCGATGGTCTGTACCTATGTACAGGCGATCGTGCTGCAAAAGGTCGGGCAGCGGATCATCTCCGTCATGCGCGAAGACCTGTTCACGCACATCGAATCGCTCTCGCATGAGCAGATGAATTCCATGCCGGTCGGCAAGCTCGTCACGCGCGTCACGAACGACACGAACGCGATCTCGCTGATGTTCACGTCGCTTTTAGTCGACCTCGTCAAGAATCTGTTCGTCATCATCGGCGTGTTCGCTGCCATGATCGCGTTAAATTACGAGCTGACGCTGATGGTGATGTGCTTCGTGCCGTTCATCGTGCTGTTCACGATGATCTTCCGGAAGTTCGCCCGCCGCGCGTACCGCCGCGTCAAGGACCGCACGACGGACATCAATACCTATCTTTCCGAAAACCTGTCCGGCATCAAGATCACGCAGATCTTCAACCGCGAAAACGAAAAGCTCCGCGATTTCACGGATAAGAGCAAAAAACTGGGCAGGGCGAAACGCGAACAGATCCTGGTGTTCGGCATCTTCCGTCCGCTGGTGTATATGCTCTATATCAGCTCCGTGCTCTGTCTGTTCTTCCTCGGCGGCAAGGGCTATCTCGACGGAACGGTGTTTTTGGGGCAGACGCTGGAGGTCGGTACGATCGTCAGCTTCTATATGTACATCAACAAGTTCTATAACCCGATCCAGAACCTTGCCGAGCAGTTCAACTGGCTGCAGTCCGCATTTGCGAGCGCCGAAAAGGTCTTTACGATCATGGACATCGAGCCGAAGCTTCAGGACGCGCCGGACGCGATCGAATTAGACGAGGTCCGCGGCGAGATCGAGTTCAAAGACGTGTGGTTTTCCTACATTCCGGACGAATGGGTCCTGAAGGGCGTTTCCTTCCACGTCAATCCGAAGGACACCGTGGCGTTCGTCGGCGCGACCGGCTCCGGCAAAACGACGATCCTTTCGCTGATCTGCCGGAACTACGAATTCCAGAAAGGCGAGATTTTGATCGACGGCATCGACATCCGCAAGATCAAAACGGCGTCGCTTCGCAGGCACTTCGGACAGATGCTGCAGGACGTATTCCTGTTCTCGGGCACGATCCGCAGCAATATCCTTCTGGGGCTTGAGGGCATCGACGACAAAACGATCATGGAGGCGTGCCGCTACGTCAACGCGGACCGCTTCATCGACCGGCTGGAGGGCGGGCTCGACGAGGTCGTGCGCGAGCGCGGCAACAACTTCTCGGCGGGACAGCGGCAGCTTCTGAGCTTTGCGCGCACCATTATCCATAAGCCCTCCGTCATGATCCTCGATGAGGCGACGGCGAACATCGACACCGAGACCGAAGTGCTCATTCAGGACTCGCTCGAAAAGATGATGAACATCGGCACCATGCTGATCGTGGCGCACCGGCTTTCCACGATCCGGCACGCGGACAACATCATCGTGCTGCGCCGCGGCGAGATCATCGAGCAGGGCACGCATCAGGAGCTTCTCGGGAAGCACGGCCGGTATTACTCGCTCTATACGCTGCAGTTCGAACGCGAGCGTCAGCGCCTCGAAGAACAGCAGAAGAACGCATAACCGGGCACACAAAAAACCGCCCTCTCCGGGCGGTTTTGCTGTACTGTTTTACATTTCGAGGTTTGCCGCGGTGCGCGGGAAGGGGAGTACGTCGCGGATGTTCTGCATGCCGGTGAGGTACATCACCATGCGCTCAAAGCCGAGACCGAAGCCCGCGTGCTTCACACCGCCGTATTTTCTGAGGTCGAGGAACCACTGGTATTCTGTCATATCCATGCCGAGCTCCTTGCAGCGCGCGTCGAGCACGTCGTAACGCTCCTCGCGCTGGCTGCCGCCGACGATCTCACCGACGCCCGGAACCAGCAGGTCCGCCGCCGCGACAGTCCTGCCGTCGTCGTTTTGGCGCATATAGAACGACTTGATCTCCTTCGGATAATCGGTGAGGAACACGGGCTTTCCGAAGACCTTTTCGGTGATGTAGCGCTCATGCTCGCTCTGCAGATCGACGCCCCATTCGACCGGGTATTCGAACTGCTCGCCGGAGTTTTTGAGGATCTCGATCGCCTCGGTGTAGGTAAGGCGCTTGAACTCGTTGTTCAAAACGTTGTCGAGACGCTCCAAAAGTCCCTTGTCCACGAACTTGTTGAAGAATTCCATCTCGGCGGGGCAGCGCTCGAGGACCGTCTGAATGATGTATTTTACCATCGCTTCCGCAACGTCCATGTCGCCCTCGAGGTCGCAGAACGCCATCTCCGGCTCGATCATCCAGAACTCGCTCGCGTGGCGGGCGGTGAAGGAATACTCGGCGCGGAACGTCGGACCGAAGGTGTAGATGTCGCGGAACGCCAGGGCAAACGCCTCGCCGTAGAGCTGACCGGAGCCCGAGAGGTGCACGGGCTTTTTGAAAAAGTCCTGCGAATAGTCCACCTTGCCGTCCTCGGTGCGCGGCAGGTTTTCAAGATCGAGCGTCGTGACCTGGAACATCTCGCCGCGTCCCTCGCAGTCCGCGTTGGTCAAAATCGGCGTGTGCACATAGACGAATCCGCGGTCCTGGAAGAACTCATGGATCGCCGCCGCCGTGACCGAGCGCACGCGGAACGTCGCAAGGAAGGTGTTCGTGCGCGGACGGAGCGTCTGCATGGTGCGAAGATACTCCAGCGTGTGGCGCTTTTTCTGCATGGGATAATCCGGCGGGCACTCGCCCTCGATCATAATCGCGTTTGCGTGGATCTCAAAGGGCTGCGGCGCGTCCGGGGTCAGAACGAGCTCGCCGTCCGCGACAATCGCGCAGCCGGTTGTCAGCCCCTTGCCGAGCTTTCGTTCGTCGTTCGGATAGACGATCTGTACGGGGCGGAACGAGGTGCCGTCGTTCAGCTCGATAAAGCCGAACGCCTTGCCTTCGCGCACGGTGCGGACCCAGCCGCATACGGTGATCGCGCCGACGTAACGTTCCGGCGCTTTCTGGATATCCTTCAGCTTCAAATACTGCATGTATTGCCTCCTCACGGGAATAGACTGCCCTAATTTTGCGTTTCGTACAGAGAATTATAACATATTTTTCACGTTTTGCAATGGTAATTCACACACGGTTCGTTTATAATAAAGAAAAAGGAGGGAACAGAATGCCTGATTTTGTATATCTGATCCTGCTGTTCGCCGTCATGATCCTGTCGCTGATCGCGCAGGGACGCGTGCAGAGCGTTTTTAATAAGTTTGCGCAGGTCCCCGCAAGAAGCGGCGTGACCGGCGCGCGGCTTGCCGAGGAGCTTCTCTATCGGAACGGTCTCAATCTTCCGGTCCAGCCCGTCGCGGGCAGTCTCACCGACCACTATGATCCGAGAAATCAAGTCGTCGGACTTTCCGAGGCGGTATACGGATCGAGCTCGGTCTCCGCGCTTGCCGTCGCCGCGCACGAGATCGGACACGTACTGCAGCACAACGAGGACTACGCGCCCATGAAGATGCGCAGCGTGATCCTGCCCGCGGCAAACATCGGCTGCCGCATCGGACCGTACCTGGTCATCGGCGGACTGCTGCTTTCGTACCTTGCGGCAGGCACCGGCAACGCGGGCTACTATATCGCGCTCGTCGGCGTCGGGCTGTACGTCATGATGCTGCTGTTCCAGCTCATCACGCTGCCGGTCGAATTCAACGCCTCGAAGCGCGGGCTCGAAATGCTCACCGACGGCGGCTATCTTGCCGAGGACGAGCTGCCCGGCGCAAAGAAGATGCTCCGCGCCGCCGCCATGACCTACGTGCTCGCCGCGCTCGGCTCGTTCGTCACGGTACTGCGGCTCTTCTCCCTCGCCCGAGGCGCAAGGAGGAGATAAAAACGCCGTTCAGACTGCCGGAAACGCCGTTTTCCGGCAGTCTTTTTCTCTGCGTCAGCGGGACGGTCGGCATGGGATGAATCCGGTCTTTCGTCCGCATGACGTATATGTGTCCGCTTGCCGGAATACGGCTGTTCTGTTGACATAAGCCTTCCCCTTGATGGGGAAGGTGCCGAGAGGCGGATGAGGGGGACACAAAAAGGCCGCCCCTACGGCATAAGCCTTCCCCTTGATGGGGAAGGTGCCATGAGGCAGATGAGGGGGACATAAAAAGGAAGTCCCTACGGCATAAGCCTTCCCCTTGATGGGGAAGGTGCCGAGAGGCGGATGAGGTGATACGCAAAAAGCGTCAGCTTTTGCGGATCAATGCATGGCATCTTCGATGCATGAATTGCGGTGCCGCAGCGCAACTCTTTTGTCATCCTGAGCGTAAGCGAAGGATCCTGAAAGATCCTTCGTCACTCTCCACTTCGTTACAGAGGAAGATCGCGCGCTACCCGCGCGTACCATCGTTCCTCAGGATGACAGATCGGGATGAATTGCGCCTGCGGCGCATGAATTGACCTTGCGGACATGAACAGTCGTCCGCATCGATTCTTCGCGGACGGGCAATGCCCGTCCCTACGGCATATGCCTTCCCCTTGATGGGGAAGGTGCCGAGAGGCGGATGAGGTGACACGCAAAAAGCGTCAGCTTTTGCGGATCAATGCATGGCATCTTCGATGCATGAATTGCGATGCCGCCGCGCAACTCTTTTGTCATCCTGAGCGTAAGCGAAGGATCCTGAAAGATCCTTCGTCGCTCTCCACTTCGTTACAGAGGAAGATCGCGCGCTGCCCGCGCGTACCATCGTTCCTCAGGATGACAGATCGGGATGAATTGGCGGCAGAGCCGCCTTGAATGATCCTCCGGACATGAACAACCGTCCGCATCGATTCTTCGCGGACGGGCAATGCCCGTCCCTACGGCATATGCCTTCCCCTTGATGGGGAAGGTGCCGAGAGGCGGATGAGGGGGACGCAAAAAGCGTCAGCTTTTGCGGATCAATGCATGGCATCTACGATGCATGAATTGCGGTGCTGCCGCGCACCTCTCTTTTGTCATCCTGAGCGTAAGCGAAGGATCCTGAAAGATCCTTCGTCACTCTCCACTTCGTTACAGAGGAAGATCGCGCGCTGCCCGCGCGTACCATCGTTCCTCAGGATGACAGATCGGGATGAATTGGCGGCAGAGCCGCCATGAATGATCCTCCGGACATGAACAGTCGTCCGCATCGATTCTTCGCGGACGGGCAATGCCCGTCCCTACGGCATATGCCTTCCCCTTGATGGGGAAGGTGCCGAGAGGCGGATGAGGGGGACGCAAAAAGCGTCAGCTTTTGCGGATCAATGCATGGCATCTTCGATGCATGAATTGCGATGCCGCCGCGCAACTCTTTTGTCATCCTGAGTGTAAGCGAAGGATCCTGAAAGATCCTTCGTCACTCTCCACTTCGTTACAGAGGAAGATCGCGCGCTGCCCGCGCGTACCATCGTTCCTCGTGGATGACAGATCAGGATGAATTGCGCCTGCGGCGCATGAATTGACCTTGCGGACATGAACAGCCGTACGCACCGCATCTTCGCGGACGGGCAATGCCCGCCCCTACTGCACACAGGGGTGAATATAGAACAAGGGGGCTCCGATGAGCCCCGCGTTTTTTATAGCTTACTCAAACTGCGCCGCCGCCTGCTTTAAGAGGTCGCGGATCGGAAGATGCCGCGGACTCCGTCGATCGCCTTGCGCGTCTCTTCGGTTCGTCAGCGGAAAAGCAAGTCGGCTTATCGTGTCTGAAACGGGTCAAAATCTGCGATCGCAGTTTTGCTTGTCAAGCGTCTCAATTCCTCCTGCAGATGCTGCAGCAGACCCGCCTTCTTTTTCGCTTCGTTGCGATACCTGACTATGGAACTTTCCCGCTCCGCGTTTGCTTTTTCAGCCTGTGTACGCCTGATCCGAAGCAACACGAATATGGCGATTCCAATCGCAACAGCAGCGACGGGAATGCCGATCTTCAGATACCTCGGCATATTGCTTTCCACAAGAGCAGTGATCAGGATCACGGGGATGATAAAAATAAACCAGCCGAGCAACAGCCATCCGAAACATCCGATCCCGCCTCCGCCGCCCGAGCTGCGTTTTCTTCCGGTTGATCTTATGGGCGTATTTTCCCATTTATTTAACTGCGACTGTGCTTCGGCTTGTTCGTTCTGCGTTTGTCGGATTTTTCTTTGCAGCGTGCTGCAGCTCTCCTCGTTTTGTTTCTTTGCGGTATTGATGCTTTGGCGAACATCTGAAAGATAGCTCTGAAAGAGCTCCTCGCTGGTATCCTTTTTGTCCTCCGGCATAAACATGACAGCAGAGGCAAACAGCTTCTTCAGATCTTCGACCCATTGCTCACACGCATAGATCGAGCTGACATCAACGGCGCATTGAAACGGCGAGAAGTCATGGGTCATCGCCTGTATTCTGCCCCACCACCCCTGATAGTTCTGCGGGGTAAGTTCACAGACTTCCTTAAAGGCTTGATTCGCCTTGTCCCATTCTTTGAGTTTCAAAAAAGCTTCCGCGGCTTTGATGCGGGCGTTCGCGCTTCTGTCGTCTGTGATGTTTACAACATTTGCGTGGATGTGCGTGATATAGTTATTGATCGCATCTTCAACGACATAGGCCTGATTACAGAACGGACAGACAGCGGCTTTCTTCGAAGAATCCACCTGCAGCGCCCCGCCGCAATTTGTACATTTCGCATTAACAAATGGCATGTTCCGATACTCGCTTTCGATTATTGCTTATATATACATACCATAATTCGACAATATTGGCAAGACCGTCAGCATGTTCCTTTGTTTTTAATCTGCTGAAAGACAGACAGCTGCCTGTCATTTGCTTTACCGCAGAAAGACAATCAGAAGCGTCTGCGGCAGCGGTTGAAAACCACCCTTTCGCAAACGCTTCATCAGAGCTCTTTGGTGTTGTATTTATTCGAACTGTTCCGCCGCCTGCTTCAAAAGGTCGCGGATGGGAAGGTGCTGCGGGCAGATGTCTTCGCACTGACCGCATTCGATGCAGTCCGACGCCTTGCCGCCCTTCGACGTGACCCAGCCGTAGGGACTTTGGGGTTTATTCGGGAACTTGATCCGATCGTTGATGCAGCGGAACACGCCGGGAATGTTGATTTGCATCGGACACCCGTCCGTGCAGTAGCGGCAGGATGTGCACGCCACAAGCGGCAGCGCGCGCATCATCTTTCGGACCTCGTCGATCGCCTGGTGCGCCGCGTCGGAGAGCGGCTTCGGGTCCTGCATGAACGCGATGTTTTCCTTCATCTGCGCAACGTTGTTCATGCCGGAAAGGATCATCACGACCGGCTCCTGTTCCGCAACGAACCTCAATGCGATCTCGGCGGGCGAGCCCTCGTTCAGGGCATTGAGCTTTTCGAGCGCCGCGTCCGGCAAAAAGACCAGCCCGCCGCCCTTGATCGGCTCCATGACGAGCACGGGCTTATCGTGCTTCTTGCACACGTCCATGCACGCCTGCGACTGCACGTTCGGATCGTCGAGATCGAGCCAGTTGTACTGGATCTGCACGATCTCAAGCTCCGGATGCTCGGTAAGCACACGGTCTAAAAATTCCGGCGAATCGTGGAACGACATGCCGACGTGCTTCACCTTTCCCTCGGCTTTCAGCTTCTGCACGATCCCGAACGCGCTGCAGTCCGTGTACTTCTGATAGTTCCCCTGTTGTACGGAGTGGATCAGATAGAAGTCAAAATACTCCACGCCGCACATGTCAAGCTGCTTTTCAAAGAGCGGCAGAATGTCCGCTTCGGTCTCAAAGCAGCTTGAGGTCAGCTTGTTTGTGAAAACGTACGATTCGCGCGGGTAGCGGCTTGTTAAGCCCGCCTTCAAAGCGAGCTCGCTCTTGCCGTCGTAATAGACGTGCGCCGTGTCGAAATAGTTGAAGCCCGCGTTCATATAGCAGTCCACCATCTCGCGGAAGTTGTCGAGATCCACCTCGCCGTTTGCGTCAAGCTGCATGCGCATGCATCCGAACGCGAACTTGCCCTTCAGAAGCTTTGAAAACCGTTCCATACCTTGCCTCCCGTGTGTTTTGTTCTTGTATATTGTAATGGGCGGAACCGCACGCTGTCAAGCGGAAAGGCGGAACGGCGCGGTTCGTACAGAGAAAAAATATTTTGTATAGAGGAAAAAGAGTTGTATAGAGGAGACCGTCCTTTTTCTATAGAGGAAACAATCTTTCTTCTATATAGAGAAGAAACAGATATGACTTTTTTCTCTATAGAGGAGAAGATCTTCTCTTTCTGTTTCTCCGTTCTCTTTCTCCTCTATATGTATTCTCTATCTTTTTTTGGTACATAGGAAGAAAGTCCCGCAAAGCGCGGAAATGAAATCGGACAAAATTCCGGGAAACCTGTCCGAAGTTTTTATGCCATACTGTTTCCGTCGGGAGGAACAAACCGTATGGCAGTTATCAAGAATCAATATCGTTATTTTTCCGCAATGGATTCCCGCGTGATCCGCAACGGCCTTTTGTCGCTGCCGGCTCGCGGAATGCTGGTTACGTTTCTGGACCGGGCGGAAACGTGGCAATTCCGGCTCAACGAGATCGTCCGGTCGCTGAAGATTTCGCCGGACGAGGCAAAGGCCATTCTGTCCGAGCTGATCGAAAAGGGCTTTGCGGTCGAGCGGCACGATCCGTACGGCGTGTATTACGATATCTATGCGTATCCGCTGCAGACGTCCGGCGCGCCCGGGCGCATTCCCTTTGGCGACGCGCATTGCCCGTCCGTCGAAACGGCGGAGCGGACGACCGACGTTGCTGCCGATGCGCCGGGAGACGATGCGCCGAAGAACCCGCCCGGCATGACCGACGAGGAACGCGCGGCGAATCTGGAACGGATCCGGAAACTGTTTCCGCCGACAAAGAACTACAAAAGCCCGTACCGCGACTGAACCCGTTCATAATTTAGTCACATTATCCACGCTCCTTTTCCACCTTATCCACAGGGTTATCCACAATCCTTGTATTTATGGGGGTTTCAAAGGCGGCGCGTGTGTGGATAAACAGGTATATGGAAGCATGCGCGGCACAACGGCTTTTGCGCGATTTTCGAAAAAAGCACTTTTCAAATCGTGCCCCATATGGTATTCTGTATACGGAGAAAGATGCGCGGCTGCGCAAGAGGGAGGAGCATATGGAACAGATGTCCGGAAATCCGAAAAAAACAGGAAAAAGCGGCGTGCCGGTCTGGGTGGTGATCGCACTTGCCTGCATCGTCGTCGCAATGGCGGTTTCACTCTGCCTGATCCTGCTGCCGCGCTGCTATACAATCCGCTGTGAAAGGGTGACGGATCCGTCCGCGGAGGCGACGCCTGCGGCAAATGCCGCAACGAAGGAACCGAATGCGACCGCGCCGACCGAGGCGCCGACACCGGAGCCCGCCGGTGAAACGGTCGTGACAGCCAGCGAAGCGCCGGGAGAGCAGACGACGCTGCCGCCGGAACCGACCGCGACCCCGACGCCGGAACCCACCGAAGCGCCGACGCCGACACCGACGCCGGAACCCACGCCGACGCCGACACCGGAACCCACGCCGACGCCGACCCCCGTACCGGAGTATTTTACGTTCGGCGGCAAGCAGGTCAAGACCGGATCGAAAACGCTCAGAGGCAAGGAGCTCGGCATTGACGGCAAGAGCGGCAGCCCGAACCACATTCCCCCGGAAGACGTTGAAAAACTGGTCCTGCTGTGCCCGGATCTGGAGGAGCTTGAGCTCGATTATGTCAGTCTTCAGGATTACAAACCGCTCGGCAAGCTTACAAAGATGCGCGATATGCAGCTGTCAAGCTGCGGCACGGGCGACGGAAACGCGGTTACGGACATCAGCTGGGTCAAAGGGCTGACCGCGCTGACCGATCTGAGCTTTGTGCACAACAAAGTCAGCGATACGACGCCGCTTGAAGGACTTACGGGACTGACATACCTGAATATGGGCGATAACCCGCTGACGAATAAGAGCCTTGAGTCGATCGGGAAGCTGACGAATCTTCGGGAACTCTATCTGTACAGCATCAGCAACGTTTCGGACATTACGCCGATCGGGAAGCTGACAAAACTGACGTATCTGCATCTCGGGAACATGAAGAAGCTCGAAAACGTCAAGCCGCTGTCCTCGCTTACCAAGCTCGAAAAGCTTCGTATCCATAAGACAAAGGTAACGGATCTGACGGGCTTCGGCAAGCTCACCGCACTGAAACGGCTGGATCTCAGCGGACTCAAGATCAAGACGAGTACGATCTCCGAGCTGAAGAGCTGCAAAAAGCTGGATACGATCGTCATCGAAATGGGCGACGTCGACACCTACAACGCGGTTCTCGATCAGCTGATCAACAACGGATATCCGGTCCACTTCTCCTATAAGTGGTAAGATACCGGAAATGAAATCAACCGGACCTTCGCGCGAAGGTCCGGTTTTTACACGCGGCGGACGATCCTCCCGTCTCGCTTCCGCAATTCATGACGGCCCTGCCGTCAATTCACGCCGCAGGCAATTCATGCGCCGCAGGACAATTCACGGCGAAGCCAATTCATGCGCCACAGGCGCAATTTATCCACCTCATCCGCCCGTCGAGAATCGGAACAGCGGTGCAGGATTCTCTCCCTCCGTCTCGCAAGCTCGGCACCTCCCTCGTCAGAGGACGGTAAATGACAACAGCGTACCGTAGGGAGCGACGTCCTTGGCGCCCCGCCGCAACAGCGGAACCGGCGATAAAGCAAGCAGCAGGGGGCTTTCCCCTGCTGCCGTGATGCGGATATTTACAGCCCCAGAAGCTGCTTTTTCTTTGCGTCGAATTCTTCCTGCGTGAGGATGCCGGCGTCCACGAGCTCCTTGAGCTGCTTCAGTTGTTCCGCGACATTCGACGGCGCAGCGGGCTGTTCTTCCTGCACGACCACTTTCGGCTTGCTCTGCCGCTCGATCAAAAGATCGCTGATGACCTTGTGGATCTCATCGCGGTTTTTGATCCCGATAAAGTTGATCCGACCCGACGCCGTCGCGACAGCCAACCCCTTGAACGCACTCGTTGCAACCGCGGAAACGCTGTCCAGCGGCAGATCCACGCGCTTTCCGAACGCCGCATTGCCGAAAACGCGTTTATCCGTGACTGTGATCTTCTGCTTGCGTCCGATCAGGTAAAGAATCAGGAACGGAATAAAGATGATAAACAGCAGTCCCGAAAGAACAAATCCTACATTGCCCAGCGATTGAAATGTTCCGGCAGCTTTATGCAGCGAAGCTGCTTTTTCCTCATTTTCGGGGGAATCCCATATATATAATGATCCTCGACTTTCATAGTGATGGTGGAGATCCCAAAGCTCGTCCTCCGCACGAGATATAGACTTGCTGATTATAATTATGCTGACGAACGACAACAGCAGCACCGCAGCAAGAACGATTGCAAGAATTACAAGCCATCTTTTCACTTTCGGACTTGCGAAGATGTTTTCGCTTTGAATGATGGTTTTTTCTTCCATGGATTTGCCCTCTTTCCTCATATATTAACCGATATTGGTTAATATGATTATATACCGCATTCGGTTACGATGCAAGCAGAAAGTGGGGCTTGCAAGGATGATTTCGTATGAAAGACTGTGGAAAACAATGCGGGAAAAGGGCGTGACGCAGTACGCGCTGATCAAAACGTATCACATCAGCCCGGCGCAGATTACGCGGTTGAAGCGAAACGAGAGCGTCAGCACGCATACGATCGAAATGTTTTGCCGGATTTTGCATTGCGGCGTTGAGGACGTGATGGAGTATATCGAGGATTGAAGTGCCGCAAATGACGGCAACGCGTGACGCCGCCCCTACACCGCGCATGAATTGACCTTGCGGACATGAACAGTCGTCCGCATCGATTCTTCGCGGGCGGGCAATGCCCGTCCCTACGGCATATGCCTTCCCCTTGATGGGGAAGGTGCCATGAGGCGGATGAGGGGGACACAAAAAGGACGCCCCTGCGGCATAAGCCTTCCCCTTGATGGGGAAGGTGCCATGAGGCGGATGAGGGGGACACAAAAAGGACGCCCCTGCGGCATAAGCCTTCCCCTTGATGGGGAAGGTGCCGAGAGGCGGATGAGGTGATACGCAAAAAGCGTCAGCTTTTGCGGATCAATGCATGGCATCTTCGATGCATGAATTGACGGCAGAGCCGTCGTGAATTGTCCAGCGGACGTGAACAGTCGTCCGCATCGATTCTTCGCGGACGGGCAATGCCCGTCCCTACGGCATATGCCTTCCCCTTGATGGGGAAGGTGCCATGAGGCGGATGAGGGGGACACAAAAAGGACGAACGGCGGCATATGCCTTCCCCTTGATGGGGAAGGTGCCGAGAGGCGGATGAGGTGATACGCAAAAAGCGTCAGCTTTTGCGGATCAATGCATGGCATCTTCGATGCATGAATTGCGGTGCCGCCGCGCAACTCTTTTGTCATCCTGAGCGTAAGCGAAGGATCCTGAAAGATCCTTCGTCACTCTCCAGTTCGTTACAGAGGAAGATCGCGCGCTGCCCGCGCGTACCATCGTTCCTCAGGATGACAGATCGGGATGAATTGACGGCAGAGCCGTCGTGAATTGGCTGCGCCGTGAATTGCGGTGCCGTCGCACAACTCTTTTGTCATCCTGAGCGTAAGCGAAGGATCCTGAAAGATCCTTCGTCACTCTCCAGTTCGTTACAGAGGAAGATCGCGCGCTGCCCGCGCGTACCATCGTTCCTCAGGATGACAGATCGGGATGAATTGCGCCTGCGGCGCATGAATTGTCCTGCGGACATGAATTGACTTCGTCGTGAATTGCGCCTGCGGCGCATGAATTGTCCTGCGGACGTGAACAGTCGTCCGCATCGATTCTTCGCGGACGGGCAATGCCCGTCCCTACGGCATATGCCTTCCCCTTGATGATGACAGATCGGGATGAATTGCGCCTACGGCGCATGAATTGTCCTGCGGACATGAATTGACTTCGTCATGAATTGCGCCTGCGCACGTGGAAAACCGTCGCTTGATCCCTTGCGGTATTTCAAACGACGGTTCTCCACGGATTATGAGGTTGGGGCATTCCTGCAAGGAGACGGGGCTTCTCCTGCAAGGGTATGGAAATCGGGTTATCCCGCTTTCTTGCTTTGTTCTTCCGTATCGCGTTCCCCTTTGAACGCCTTCTTCTTGAGGAGAAGGGGGACTGCTTGCGGCGGATGAGGCGGTTCTTATCCCGCTTTCTTGCTCTGTTCTTCCATCAGCAGCTTGTCCGCGACCAACGCGATGAATTCGCCGTTCGTCGGCTTATCGTTCTTGCCGTAGATGTTGTAGCCGAAGAGCGCGTTGAGGTTTTCGATCTTTCCGCGGGTCCACGCGACCTCGATCGAGTGGCGGATCGCGCGCTCCACCTTGCTTGCGGAGGTATTGAACTTCTTTGCGATGCCGGGATAGAGCTCCTTGGTGATCCGATTGATCAGCGTCGGGTCCTCATAGACCATGCGGATGCCTTCGCGCAGGTAATGATAGCCCTTGATGTGCGCCGGGATGCCGGCGACAAGGAAAATCGCCGTGACCTTCTCGTCAAACGACTTCGGCGCCTGCTGATAGGAGAGCACGCCGCCCTTCGCACGGTCGTTTTCCAGCATGTCGAGCGCGCGCCGTAAGAGCGTTTCCGGCTCGATCGGCTTTACCATGAAGTACCGCGCGCCGAGCGTGCAGCAGCGGCGGACCATCGTTTCGTTGCGCAGCGCGGAGATCACGATCACCGCCGGCGCCGCCGCGCCGCAAACGGCAGGAAGCTGTTCCAATACCGTCAGTCCGTCGGTGTTCGGCATGATGAGATCAAGCGTCATGAGATCGTAATGCTTGTCCCGGAGCCGCTCGAGCGCTTCGCGTCCGTCGGCGGCCGTGTCGACCTCTCCGATGCGTTCCTCCGTCAAAAGATAGCCTTTCATAAGATCGGTGAAGCGCGTGTCGTCGTCCACCAGCAGGATCCGAAGTTTCGTCATGCCGTCCTCCCTTTGCGCCTTCACGCGGCGCACGTTCTTGATTACCTGTATTTTACGATACTCCGATCAAAGATTATAGCGTGCGCGGACCGCTGTTCATGTCGCTTTTTTCGCGATTTTCGTCGAAGCGGGCTCGTCTTTGTTCGCGGCGGCGTTTTTGTCGGGAGGGTGGTACAATCAAGCAGCATGGAAACGCCGCCGCTTGCCCGCCTCGCCCGCTTCTCCTCTCCGCAAGCGATCCCGCTTGCTGCGGCGATTCGGTTGTAAACGCCCTCATGACGCCTCCGCTGCGCTACCAATCGCTTGCGGGGCACGGCAGGAAGATTCTCCTTGCGGAGAATCCGTGATAAGGGCTCGTCTTTGTTCGCGGCGGCGTTTTTGTCGGGAGGGT
>Ga0247610_10002193_pt1 | contig 22976 bp, 17 predicted proteins | sample 174DNAGHGhighgp2_FD_193483 | JGI IMG/M metagenome (GOLD analysis project Ga0247610, IMG submission 193483) | Sheep rumen microbial communities from Palmerston North, Manawatu-Wanganui, New Zealand - 1742 DNA GHGhigh gp2 | ecosystem: Host-associated > Mammals > Digestive system > Stomach > Rumen...
CAGTGCCCACGCCAGAAAGAGTGCGCAAAGGGCAACAAAACCGCGTCTATTTTTGAAAATCTTCATACACAGAAATATAACTTGCAAAAATAACAGATATTGTCGTTTCATCAAAACGCATTTGCATTTTTTATGAACAACGCCACGTTAATCATTCTATTGTGGAAATAATTTTCTACTTTTGCCGCCGTTTTTTAAGAATGTGCATTATGTCAGTGGATTTGATTATCGAGATTGTCGCCGCCATCATCGGGCTAACCTACCTCTTTTTGGAGTACAAGGCCAACGTCTGGCTCTGGCCCGTCGGCATCCTGATGTCGGTGTTCTACGTCATCGTCTATATGACCGGTAAGTTTTACGCTGACGCGGCGTTGCAAGTCTATTACATCGGTGCCAACGCCTACGGTTTGCTGAAGTGGACTGCCTCCCGAAGACATAAAGGGGTGAGCAATGACTCCGTAAGCGAGGAATTGACCATCTGCCACACTCCCAAACGACTGTGGCTACCATTACTGCTCGTTTCCATCGGGCTGTGGATGCTCCTATTCCTGATTCTGCGCAACTTCACCGACAGCCCGGTACCGCTCGGCGACGCCTTCACCACCTCGCTCAGCATCGTGGCGATGTGGATGCTGTCACGGAAGTACCTCGAACAGTGGCTGTTCTGGGTCATCGTGAACGTCGTTTGCGTGGCACTCTATTTCTGGAAAGGGCTCTACCCGACGGCCATCCTATACACCGTGTATGTTATCGTTGCCGTCCTCGGATATTTCCGGTGGAAACGGCTTATGGGTTATGGTTTAAGGTTTAAGGGTTAAGGGTTATGGTTTAAGGGTTAAGGGTTATGGTTTAGGGGTTAGAGCTTGTCGCTAACTACTAACTGCTAACTGCTAACTACTAACTGCTAACTACTAACTGTTAACCGCCTGCCAGCCGATGTCTTTACGGTAGAACAAATCGGGATGCGCCATCTTCGCAACACCTTGATAGGCATCTTGTTGAGCTTCCTTTAGCGTGGCACCCCGGCCCACCACGATGAGCACGCGGCCACCGTTGGAGAACAGCTGTCCACCCTCCTCTTTCACCCCCATGCAGAAAACCTGCTGCGACAATCCGTCGGGGTTGTTCAGCGGGATATTCTTCGTATAGCTTCCCGGATATCCGTTGGCCGCCAAGACCACGCCGAGGAACGCATCCTCGTAAAATTCTGGCGTAACGTCTTTGTTGTCAAGAACATCCAACATCATCTGGGTAAGGTCGCTCTTCAGTTTGGGGAGCACCACCTCGGTCTCGGGGTCGCCGAAACGGGCGTTGAACTCGATGACTTTCGGACCGTCTTTCGTCAGCATCAGTCCGCCATAGAGAACTCCGCAGAAGGAGCAACCCTCTGATTTCAACGCTTTTGCGGTCGGTTTCATAATATGCTCCACGGCCCAGTCAATCTGCGATTGCGGGATGACAGGCACGGGGGAATAGGCGCCCATACCGCCGGTGTTGGGTCCTTTGTCGCCGTCGTAGGCGCGCTTGTGGTCCTGCGCGATGACGAGCGGCACCACCTGTTCCCCATTCACCAACGCGAGCAATGAGAACTCCGGGCCTTGCAGAAACTCCTCCATCACCACTTTCCCTTTGCCGAAACGGTTGTCCAACAGCATGTCTTTCAAGGCGTTGTCAGCCTCCTCGACAGTCATGGCGACCACCACTCCTTTGCCGGCGGCCAACCCGTCGTACTTGATAACGATGGGGGCTCCTTGCTGGTCAAGGTAAGCTTTCGCGCTGTCATAGTCCTCAAACGTGCGATACTCGGCTGTAGGAATCCGATACTTGCGCATCAAATCCTTGGCGAACTCCTTGCTGGTCTCGATTTGGGCGGCGGCAGCGGTCGGGGCGAAGATGCGTAACCCGGCAGCGGCGAACACCGTGGCGATGTCGTTGGCCAAGGCCGCCTCGGGTCCCACGACGGTGAGGTCGATATGTTCCGTAAGGGCGAAGTCGCGCAGCCGTTCCGTCTCGTTTTCACCGATATCCACCAGCGTGACGGACGCGCCGGTCTGCGCCGTGATATGCCGCATCCCGACATTGCCCGGGGCGATGAAGAGTTCAGGGTTCAGAGCGGATTGCGCCATTTTCCAAGCGATGGCGTGCTCACGGCCACCGCGTCCAATAATCAATATTCTCATGTTATTCCTTTGATAATGTAAATCCATTGTATCTCGTCATCACCTCGTCCACATAGTTCACGGTATGCTTGCCGGGGTAATAACCACATTTCACCACCTCATCGCGATAGTATTCCTTGTGGGACTTCTTGATGAGATATTCCGATGTTTTCGCCCACTTGGTCTGGTCGTCACCATACTTCTCGCACAGGGCCATCGCATCGAGGATGTGCCCTGGTCCCGAGTTGTAGGCCCCCGCCACGAAAAAGTAGAGGTCAGCGGTATCGACCTTGTCGCGGAAGATGTTGCAAAGGAAGGAGATGTACTTCGCGCCGGCCAGAATCTGCTCCTCCACAGTGGAGGAATCGGTGATGCCGTAGCGCTCGCAGGTGACGGGCATCATCTGCATCACGCCGTAGCTGCCGCCGAAACCCACCAGGTCGGGGATAAAGCGGGACTCCTGGTAGATGATGGCCGAAATCAGCCGCCAGTCGAAGCCGTAGCGTGCGGCCACCTTCTTCAACACCCCGTCATAGTAGGAGGTGCTGTGTTTGCTCTTGCCGAACGAGCGCGAGATGACATAGGAGTGCGGCGACAGGTATTTCTCACAGAGCGATTGGTACTTGTTCGTCTCCTTGAAATCCGACAACCAACGATTTATCGAGTCGTTCAGCATTTTGTTGTGCTGATTCAGGATCCAGGTGCGGGGGAAGTTGTCGCCCACACGCGGCCCGATGGTCAGCTGGGTGTAGAACGGCATCAGCGTGATGGCCTCGTTGTAGTTGCAGACAGCGTAGTCGATCTGCTTATCCACGAGCATATCCATCAGATCCTCGATGGCGAGATCCGGATTATGTTGGATTTTCCAAGTAGTAGGATCATCCAATGTACTGAAGTCCAAAGTGTTGTAATACTTTGCCGAGGTGTTGACAATGTGCGGTAAAGAGTCGTAGGCGGGATCCTTCTTGCGCATGATAAGCACAGGGTAGGTGTAGGCGACCGGTTCGGAAACCGTAATGTAGAACGGGTCGTAGTTGGCCTTGTCGAAGTCGAAGCAGACGATGTCGTACTGGTTGGAGAGGGCGGTGAGGAACATCTTTTCCGGATCCGACTCGATGGTGATTTCCACCGGGCGGTGGAAATCCTTCTCCATCTGTTTGAGCACGTCGTGCTGGAAACCGATGACGGAACCTTGATAGACAAAGTAGTCGGCGGCGTGGTAGAAAAGGCAGACGGAGATGGTGTCGCTACGGGCGTGGTGCCTTTTCTTTTCCAGCTTGGCGATGTGGAACTTGGGCACAGCGGAACCCCGGCCGTGCACGAGCACAACCGTCGCGAGAACCAAGGACGCCACGATAAGGAATAGGAGGCTTGAGTGTTTCCTTCTCAAAACCAAGATTTTAGTTCGTCTCGACCATCAGGATGGTCTTCTCGGTGGTCTCACCCTCGTTGACCTGCACTTGCGCAGTGCCGGTGTACTTCTTGGCCAAACCGCCAACCGAGTCGATCTTCACGGCGTTGACGATCAGCAGAGCCGGATAGTTGAGCGTGTACTCGAAAACGCCGAGTCCGTTGGTCGGGAAATCCTGGACGCGCGCGATGTTGGTGTCGACGGCCAGTCCGGAGTTGTACTTCACCGTGTCGAAGGAAATGAGTGCGAAAGGCACCACAGAGTCAGCGTCCATGCCGTTGGACGAATAGTAGCAGGTGAGGCGCATTTTACAGGAATGGTCCTTCTTGCACTGGGTGAAGAAAAACACGCCCACTAACGCCACGATTATCGGCAGGAAAACTCTCATTTTTTTCATAAAGCTCTAATTCTTAAAACAAGTCGCAAAAATATAAAATATTTTGAAACAACGGGAGATTTGCAATAATATTGTGTTTTTTCAATTCCCCCGTCGGAGGGTATTCGTAATTTATGTACCTTTGCCGCCCCATTATTAATAATTGTAAACTAACGAAAATTTGGTGATTTGAAAAAGAAGTATGCATGGGCTGCCGTCGCCATTGTGGTGATACTGATTGTGATTGACCAGGTCATCAAGTTCTGGGTCAAGACGCATCTTGCCCTCGGTCAGACGATTCCGTTGCTTGGAGAGTGGTTCAACCTGCACTTTGTGGAGAACGAGGGTATGGCTTTCGGCATCAGCTTCGGGCAGCAGGTCGGCAAGTTCCTCCTGTCGCTCGTGCGCATCCTGCTGGCGGGCGCGCTTTGCTGGTACATCGCCAACCGCATACGCCGCGAAAAGATGGACTGGCTGGTGCTGAGCATCCTCTGCCTTGTCATCGCCGGCGCTTTCGGCAACATCCTCGACAGCATGTTCTACGGCATCCTCTTCACGGAAAGTGACTTCCTGCAGGTGGCGCAATGGTCGCCGGGGCACGGCTACGCCCCCTTCTTCTTCGGCAAGGTGGTGGATATGTTCTACCTCCGCATCTTCCCCTTTCCGGAAGGCTTCCCGATCTGGGGCGGCTCCTGGTTCTTCCCCGCCGTCTTCAACTTCGCCGACTCCTGCATCACCGTCGGCATCCTGCTAGCCATCATTTTCAATAACCGCATTTTCAACGATTTGGAGAAAAAAACCGAAGAAAATGTAGCAACCGAGCCCGAAGATGCGTCTCTAGAGCAGAAACAGTAAACAATAAACAATAAACAAACAGAAAGTACTATGAAATTATTAACCACTTTGAAAAAGCAACTGCTGTTACTGGCAGTTCTGGCCATCACCGCCCCCGTGTTCGCGGTGAATCCGCCCGATGAAGGCATGTGGCTGCCCATGTTCATCAAGAACTACAACTATGCCCAAATGCAAAAGATGGGTCTGAAACTGACGGCCGAACAGCTGTACGACATCAACAACTCCTCCCTGAAGGACGCCATCGTGCAACTCGGCGACGGCTTCTGCACCGGCGAAATGGTCTCCAGAGACGGTCTGATGTTCACCAACCACCACTGCGGCTACTCCTCCGTGGTGGAGCTTTCCAGCGTGGAGCACGACTACCTCAACAACGGCTTCTTCGCCATGAGCAAGGAGGAAGAGCTTCCCGTCAACTTCCACGTCCACTTCCTCGAACGTATGGAGGATGTGACCGACATCGTGCTGGCCAAGGTCAACGACAAGACCACCGAGAGCGAGCGCGAGAAATACGTGGAGGAGGCCATCAAGAAACTGCGCAAGGACAACTCGCAGGACGGCCGCTACAAAGTCATCGTGAAACCCTTCTACGAAGGCAACGAGTACTACATGTTCGTCTACACGATGTATGAGGACGTGCGCCTCGTGGTCGCTCCCCCGAGCGCCATCGGCAAGTTCGGCGGCGACACCGACAACTGGATGTGGCCCCGCCACACCGGCGACTTCACCGTCTTCCGCATCTACACCGCCCCCGACGGCTCCCCCGCCAAGTACTCCAAGGACAATGTCCCGATGCACCCAAAGCACTACCTGCCCGTCAGCCTGAAAGGCTACCAGCCCGGCGACTACACCATGATCTGGGGTTACCCCGGCACCACCAACCGCTTCATGACCTCCTACGAGGTGCAGAACGAGATCGACATCAACGCCCCGGCCATCTATGAACCCCTCGATGTCATCCTCCCCGTGATGCACGACGCGATGGAAGCCTCTAACAAGGTGAACCTGCAATACGCCGACAAACACGCCGGCCTGGCCAACTACTGGAAAAACCAGCACGGCGAGGTGGAAAGCCTGAAAGCCCTCAAAGTGGTGGAATCCAAAGCGAAACAAGAAGCCGAACTGACCAAGTGGATCAACGCCGACAAGAACCGTAAGGAGAAATACGGCAACTGCCTGGCCGAAATCGAGAAGATCTGCAAGGGCATCGACGGCGCGAAAGTCAAATCCGTGATGAACGGCAACCTGATGTTCTCCGCCTCCCCGACCATGCTCGCCACCCTGCGCCTGCAAAGCCAGCTGAAGCTCAACAAGGGCGAGAAGAAATTCGACGACAACAAGGTGGAGAAGCTGCTGAAGAGCTTCGACAACTACAACAACGACACCGATCCCGCCACCGAAGCGAAGATCGTGGTGGCCTCTCTGAAGACGTGGGCCAAACATGACGAGCACAATCGTCCCGACCTGACCTTCTTCGCCAAGACCTACAAGGGCAACTACGACGCCTTCGAGAAAGCCATGCTCAAGTCCATCTTCATCAGCAAGGAGAACTTCGAGAAATTCGTGAAGGCCCCGTCCAACAAGGTTTTGGAAAACGACCCCGCTTACAAATATTTCCAGGCGGTTTACAACTACCTGATGATGAACTCCAGCGTCTTCCGCGCTGACGAGCAACTGGAGGTTCCGCGCCGCACCTACATCGCCGCCCTGAAGGAAATGAACGCCTCCACACCGATGTATCCCGACGCCAACAGCACCATGCGCACCACCTTCGGCACCGTGTGTGACTACTACCCGGCCGACGGCGTGCACTACAACTACTACACCACCACGAAAGGTATCCTCGAGAAAGAGGTGCCCGGCGATTTCGAGTTCGACGTCCCCGCGAAGCTGAAAAAGCTCATTCTCGACAAGGACTTCGGCCAATATCTGGACAAGGACGGCACCATGCATGTCTGCTTCCTCTCCAACAATGACATCACCGGCGGCAACTCCGGCAGCCCGATCATGAATGCCAACGGCGAACTCATCGGCCTGGCCTTCGACGGCAACTGGGAGGCACTGAGCAGCGACATCGTGTTCAACACCGAGCTGCAGCGCTGCATCAACGTGGATGTGCGCTACGTCCTCTTCATCATCGACAAGTTCGGCGGCGCCGGCTATCTGCTCAAAGAGATGGACGTGCGGAAATAATCCCCTTCCATCGGATAAATTATCAAAACAAGAAGAGACGCACGGCCGTGCGTCTCTTCTTGTTTTTGGAAGAACCCGTTTTCGTTACTTCTGCCGTAAGGAAACCGCAAAACCGCCGCACGGCGCCATCCGCAGCTTCAGCACGCTCTTGGCTGTGACATCCTTCTTGGAGATCGTGTACTTTTGAGGATTGTAGCTGTCACCGGGAAGACCGCTGGCATCTTTCGCATCGGTGTAGATGGTGGCCTCGTATTTCACGCCCGGCTTCAGGAAATCTAGCTTCACCTCCACCTCGCGGGCATTCTCGTCGGTGATGCCGCCGATATACCACACGTCACGCGGGTTCTGTAGGGACGCGCCATGGCACGTCTTTACAGAATCGGGAATTGCATAGACGAACCGCGTGGCACCAGAGATCACCCCTTTCTTGCCGTCAGCCAGCATTCCGACGCCGTCGGCGGCCTTGTTCAATGTGGAGATCTTCGGATGACGTGCCGTCACGATATACGCACCCGGTTCCGCCATAATGTAGAGGCTGGTATCCCAATCCACGGCCACGTCCTTGATGAACTGGAAGGCGTCCATGAAGGGTTCGTAGTGCTCAGGGAAGTCAGCGGCCATCTGCAGCGGCGAATAGAAGGTGACGTACAGTCCCAACTGGTTGCAGATGGTGTGCCGCATCTTGTCGCCCTTGTCCCAGCTGACAATCTTCTCCATGTCGGTCTCGAAGATGCCGGGGGTGTAGTCCATCGGGCCGCCCTGCAAGCGCGTGAACGGCAGGATGGTGGTGTGTCCGGGCTTGATACGGCCGCGGAACTCGGTGCCCATCGCGCTTTCGTTGCCGATCATGTTGGGCCAGGTGCGGCACAGTCCCGTCGGACGGACGGCCTCGTGAGCATTGACCATAATATGATGCTTGGCCGCCTCCACGACGGCGTAGTGGTAGTGGTTGATGATGGGCTGGCTGTAGTGTCCCTCGCCATGCGGCAGAATATGACCCACATAGCCGCTCTTCACCGCATCGTAGCCGTATTGGTTCATCAGATTGTAGGCCCGCTCCATCCATCGCTCGTAATTGATGGTAGAGGAAGAACTTTCGTGGTGCATAATGAGCCGGATACCCTTTTCGTGGGCATACTTGTTCAGCGCAGGCAGGTCGAAATCGGGATAAGGCGTCAGGAAATCGAAGACGAAGTCCTTGTCTTTGCCGTACCAGTCTTCCCAACCGACATTCCACCCCTCGATGAGCAGGGCATCGAAACCGTGGGCAGCGGCGAAATCGATGTAGCGGCGCACATTCTCAGTGTTGGCGGCATGGCGACCGTGGGGTGTGGCTTTGGTGTAGTCGGTGACACCCTCCACCTCGGGTGCGACATCCTTGTTGTCGGGCACGCTGAGCCGCACCGACGGGAAATCGTTGGTGTAGCTCCAGCAGTTCTTGTCTGAGATCATCTCCCACCAAACGCCCATATACTTCACGGGGTGAATCCAGGAGACATCCTTGATAGCGCACGGCTCGTTAAGGTTGAGAATCAGGCGCGAGGCGAGCACGTCGGTGGCCTTCTCGCACACCTGCACGGTGCGCCACGGCGTGTGACACGGCGCTTGCAGACGACCCTTGTAATTCGTGGCGTCTGGCGAGAGCCAAGCACGAAAGACAAAGTTCTTGTCGTCGAGGTCCAGATGCATCGTCGGGTAATCCAGCACCGCCGCCTCGTGGATGTTCACATACAATCCGTCAGCCGTTTTCATCTGCAAGGCGGTCTGCACGCCGGTGGGTGAGAAGTTCTTCCACGGCCAACCGCAGCCCTTGTGCGCGTCATCGTACAAGCCACGGATTTCCGACAGTTTCGACTCGGTGAAGTTGTACTCCTGCGTGTCGTAGTCGCCGGGAATCCACCAAGCGGTGTGGTCGCCGGTCATGGCGAACTCAGTCAACTCCTCCGTAATCCAGAAGTAGGCTAAGGCATTCTTCACTGGGAACTCGTAGCGGAAGCCGAGACCGTCGTCATAAAGACGGAAGCGGATGCGCATTACGGTGGCCTTCTTTTCGGTGGAGTGGTCCATGCTCTCCACCGAACCGACCGGCTGTTCGAGGGTCACGAGCATCTCGTTGTAGTGGTTGCGGATGTGGGCCTCCTCACCCCATACGGGTTCCCACGTCTCGTCGAACGAACTGAAGGCCTTGTCTTTGAGCACGAATGCGTGTGCAAGGTCGTCGCGCCATTCGAGGGTGAAGCCCATGCGCGAGGACAGCACCACCGGTTTCCCTGCGCGGTTGAGTGCATACTGCGGCTGCCCGTTCACCACCGCGAACTGGAGCTGTAGCTGCCCGTCAGGACTGTTCAATGTCAGCGCATCCGCCGGCATGGCGGGCGCTTTGGGATATTGCTGGGCAAAGGACGGCAACACTAATAATGCCGCAAAAAACAGGATAAAAGCGTATGTTTTTTTCATAATCCGATTATTTTCTGAGCGCAAAAATACAATTATCTCGTTTGTTTATTCTTCTGTTTTCAGATTTCCCGAAGTGACACGGCAAAGCCCCCGCACGGAGCCATCCGCAGCTTCAGCACGCTTTTGGCCGTGACTTTCTTTTTGGTGATGGTGTAGGCCTGCGGGTTGTATTTCAGTGACTTGTGATTTGTGACTTGTGAACTGTTTTCGGGTAATCCGCAGGCATCAGGGGCATCGGCATAGATGGTGGCCTCGTATTTGACGCCGGGTTTCAGGAAATCCAGTTTCACCTCCACCTCTCGGGCGTTCTCGTCGGTGATGCCACCGATATACCACACGTCTCGCGGGTTCTGTAGAGACGCGCCATGGCACGTCTCCACGGTGTCAGGAATCGCATAGACGAATCGCGTGGCACCGGAAATCACCCCTTTCTTGCCGTCGGCCAACGCCCCTACCCCGTCGGCAGCCTTGTTCAACGACGACAGCTTCGGGTGGCGGGCCGTCACGATGTACGCACCGGGCTCGGCCTCCAAATAGAGGCTCTTGTCCCAGTCCACGGCCACATCCTTGATGAACTGGAAGGCGTCCATGAAGGGCTCGTAATGCTCGGGAAGGTCGGCGGCCATCTGCAACGGCGAGTAGAAGGTGACGTAGAGGCCCAACTGGTTGCAGATGGTATGGCTCATCCAGTTGCCCTGCTGCCAGCTTACGAACTTGCCGATGTCGGTCTGGAAGATGCCGGGGGTGTAGTCCATCGGGCCGCCCTGCAGCCGCGTGAACGGCAGGATGGTGGTGTGCCCCGGATGGATCTTGCCCTTGAACTCGGTGCCCATCGCACTCTCGTTGCCGATCATATTGGGCCAGGTGCGGCAGAGCCCCGTCGGGCGCACGGCCTCGTGGGCATCCACCATAATGTGGTGCCGGGCCGCCTCGGTCACCGCATAGTGGTAATGGTTGTTGATCGGCTGGCTGAAATGGTTCTCACCGTACGGCAGGATGTCGCCCACATAGCCGCTCTTCACCGCATCATAGCCGTATTGGTTCATCAGATTGTAGGCTTTCTCCATCCAACGTTCGTAATTCGCTGTGGAAGAAGAGGTTTCGTGGTGCATAATCAGCCTTATGCCCTTCTCGTGGGCGTACTTGTTCAGCGCGGGCAGGTCGAAGTCGGGGTACGGGGTGACAAAATCGAACACGTAGTATTTCTGGTTGCCGACCCAGTCCTCCCAGCCGATGTTCCACCCCTCGATGAGGATAGCATCGAAGCCGTTGGCGGCCGCAAAGTCGATAAAACGGCGCACATTGGCGTTGTTGGCGCCATGGTGACCGTTGGGCTTGGCATTCGCGTAGTCCGTGACGCCCTCGCCCTCGTCGCCGGGCAACCGCACGGAACGGAAGTCATCGGTATAGTTCCACGAACTCTTGCCGGTAATCATCTCCCACCAGACACCCATGTACTTCACGGGATGAATCCAGGAGACATCCTCGATGGCGCAGGGCTCGTTGAGGTTGAGAATCAGGCGCGAGGCGAGCACGTCGGTGGCCTTCTCGCAGACCATCACGGTGCGCCAAGGCGTGTGACAGGGCGCCTGCAGCCGACCTTTCACCCCTTCCGCGTCCGGGGTGAGCGAAGCACGGAAAACGAGGCTCGTCGTGTCAATCAGCAGGTGCATGGTCGGGAAGTTGAGGGCCGCCGCCTCGTGGATGTTAAGGTACAACCCGTCAGCGGTTTTCATCTGCAAAGCCGTCTGAACGGCGGAATTGGAGAAGACGCTCCAAACCCCGTCGTAGGTGCGGTGCATCGCCTCGGCGCGATCCGGAATCTCCGACAGCTTCGACTCGGTATAGTTGTACTCCTGCGTGTCGTAGTCGCCGGGAATCCACCACGCGGTATGGTCGCCGGCCATGGCAAACTCGGTCAGCTCATCTGCTATCTTAAAGTAAGTCAGCGCGTTCTCGCAGGGAAACTCGTAGCGGAACGCCAAGCCGTCGTCGTAAAGGCGGAAGCGAATCTGCATGACGGTGGCACGGGGAATCACCTTGCCCTGCCAGTCGAGAGCCCCATGCTGTTCCAACGTGACAAGCAGCTCGTTGTAGTGGTTGCGGATAGAGGCCTCCTCGCCCCAGACCGGCTCCCACGTCTCATCGAACGTGCTTTTCTTTGAGTTCGTCAGGGTGAAGTCGTGGTCAAGGCTTTTGCGCCCGATGAGGGTGAAACCCATCCGCGAGGGCAGCACCACAGGCTTCCCTGCACGGTCAAGGGTGTATTGCGGGTGGCCGTCCACCACCGCGAACCGGAGCAACAGCTGCCCGTCGGGACTTTGCAATGTGACGGCCTCCGCAGGCATCGCGGACGCTTTCGGATGGTCTTGGGCATACGCTGTGAACGTAAACAAGGAGACGCTAAACAGAATCAGGAGGTATAATTTTTTCATAATGAAACGGTTTATCAATCAATATAGAAAGTGCAAAAATAACAATTTTATAATGACAACACATATCCGAAATTTGTGTACCTTTGCCGTCCGATATGCTATATCAACCACTATGATTATCGCCGTTTATGAATCATCGGATACGAACCTTACTCGCCGCAGTCTTTTTTGCCGCGTTCGAACTCTTTTTCACCACCGCCATGGCGCAGATTTCCCCGCTTGACTTAGGGCTTCGCGATGCGACGGACGGCATCGACCGCTACCGCATCCTCTACAACACCCATGTGCAGGCTAATTCCATGGGGGTGGAGGTGAGCTACGCCGGCATCGACACCTTGGACATCGAACTGCCCCCCGACTTCCAGACCATCCCGCTCGGTCCGCATACCGACTTCGGCGGCCTCGTCCTCTACGTCACCAACAATGCGAGACACGGCACCCTGTTCTCCCTGAACAGCCCGTCGGAGCCGGTGGCGTTGGACAAGGCACTGGTCGATAACGGGGACTTCCGCAGCGTACCGCCATTAGCTACTGGCGACAAGCTACTCATCCTCAATGATTTGAAACCGTGGACCGAGCGCATCGGCTACGGCTACTGCATCCATCGCCACGACATACTGCTGTTGCACGACGGCATCGCCGCCAACGCGCCTATCGCACCATGGAACACCGACTCCACCCAGTTGCAGGCTGCCGTCGTGAACGTCGATACAAAACCGAAGGTCTTCCGAGGCCTCAACCTGTTCCGTACCGAGCAGTCGCAGTTCAAGACCTACTGCCTGAATGTGAGCGGACAGTGCAATGTGCTGATTGAGGACGTGCACGTGACCACACCCAAGAGCCGGATGACCGCCGACGGGGTCTTCGGGGTGACCAGCTCGGTGGGTGTCACCTTCCGCGACGTGACCGTTGACGGCACCTACTCGGGGTACGGCATCTCACGCGACTACGGCTATGCCTTCTCCCTCAATAACCTCTGGAACACCACTTTCGAACGGGTGACCGCCGATGGCAACTGGGGAGTATTCGGCACCAACTACCTGTCGAACACCACCTTGCGCGACTGCGACCTCAACCGTTTCGACATCCACTGTTACGGCCGCGACGTCCTGCTGGAACGGTGCACCTTACGCCAGCGGCAAACCCAGTTCTCCTCGATGTACGGCACCGTCACCTTCGACTCGTGCCGCTTTATCGACTGCATCCCGGTGCGCATCCGCTCCAGCTACAACGCCTACACCCCCTTCGACATCGTGATGCGCGACTGCATCTTCGAAGTCACGCCTCGCTACCACTCGCTAGTCAACGTCATGCTGCTCGACACGGCCACCAATTCCCGTCCGGAGTTAGCGGCCAAATGCTGGCCCAACCTGCGGGTCACCAACATGACGGTGGTGGCGCCCGCCACGGTCGGCACCCTCAACCTCTATTACCCCTCCGGCGCAACCCGCGAGCTCAAAAAACCGGTAGACTATCTTGACAACGTGGTGGTCGAGGGGCTGAAAGTGGTGCGCCCCAACGGGAAGCCCGCCAAGATGAACGTCCGCCTCTCCACCCGCGAATTCATCACCGTCAAGAAAATGGGATTCTCGATTGACGGAAATCCCAAACTGTAATGCGATTGAATGATAACATTGTGAGACCCAAACGATGAACACGATGACCTACAAAATCAACAAAGGACTGGATCTGAAGTTGGACGGCGCCGCGCCCGACACGCCGTTAGACTTCGTTTTGCCCGAAACCTTCCACATCCGGCCATCCGATTTCCGGTGGTTGAAACCCAAATTGCTCGTGCAGGCTGGCGACCACGTGGAAATCGGCACCCCGTTGTTCCACGACAAAGCGGATGAACGTGTCGTCATTGTCTCTCCCATTGCAGGCACGGTGCGGGAGATTGTGCGCGGCGAGAAGCGGATCATCGAGGAGATCACGATTGCCCGCGACGTGGACGCGCCCACGGAAAGAACCATCCATTTCGAGCCACCGACCGACGGAGAGGCTGTCCGCAAGTTGTTGCTACAGAATGGTCTGTGGCCTTCTCTGCGACAACGCCCCTACGCCACCATCCCCAGTCCCGATGCGAAGCCCAAAGCTGTATTCGTCTCCTGTTTCGACAGCAACCCGCTCGCCCCGGACTTCAATGTGCTGATGCGTGGCAAGGAGGAGGATTTCCGGCAGGGAATCAAGATGCTGCAACTGGCCGCCGGCGACGCGACCGTACATATCTGTATGCGAGAAAGGGCTGACAACCAATTCTTTGAACCTGTCGAAAATGTTCAAAAGCACTACTTCAGCGGTCCGCACCCCGCTGGGAATGTCGGCACTCAAATCCACCGTATAGACCCCATCGACAAGGGCGAAACGGTCTGGTTCCTCGACCCGCAAGAGGTGGCCCGCATCGGTCGGTTCTTTGCGGAACAGACGCTGCAATTCGGGAAAAACGCTGTGCTGACGGGGCCCGCCGTCAAGAACACCGGCTACTTCGACACGATTTACGGTGCGGATCTGTCCGCGCTGTTCGCCGACAACCTCACACAGGAGAATGTCCGCATCATCAGCGGCAGCATACTGAGCGGCAGCAAGTTGGGGGACTCCCCCACCCTCGCTTTCCACGACCGGCAGATCACGGTCATTGCGGAGGGCGGCCAACGCGAAATCCTCGGATGGTTACTGCCGGGGCTGAAGAAATGGAGCCTCTCGCACACGTTCCTGTCGTGGCTCACCCCGAAGCGCACCTACGATGTCAACACCTCGCTCCATGGCGGCCGCCGCGCCGTCATGATGACCGACGTCTATGACAAGGTCTTCCCCTTCGACCTGATGCCTCTGCAGCTACTCAAGGCCTGCGAAATCAAGGACATAGAGCAGATGGAAGCCCTCGGCATCTACGAAGTCGATAGCGAGGACTTCGCCCTCTGCGAACTCGTCTGCCCCTCGAAAAAAGAGTGGCAACAAATCGTCGAGGACGCCCTCTTGGAATTAAAAATGCAGGATCAATGATAATAAATATCTTCCTTAAGCAGCCTCGAAGAGGCAACACGCGCAAAGCGCAAGTAACCCCACACAAGGCGAAGCCGCAGTGTGGGGCAGGTCACGGCAGACAGTTTCAGACTGCGGAAACAGCGACAAGTAAGATACGAAGCGCAGTGTGGGGCGCGATCCTAATCATGCTCCTGCTGGCCGGATTGACGACACAGGCCCAAACCCAGCCCACCTGGGAATCCCTCAACCAGCGCGGCTACCCGCAGTGGTTCCAAGACGCGAAGCTCGGCATCTTCATCCACTGGGGACTCTACTCCGTGCCCGCCTACGCCTCCAAGGAGGGCTACGGCGAATGGTTCTACCGCGGGCTGATGCAGAAAGTGCCCGAGCGGACGCGCATCATGAGCTACTACGCCGACACCACCAAGCCCGTCTTCGACCAATACAAGGAGCTCACCAAATTCTGGCACGCAGAACTTTGGAATCCCGCCGATTGGGCGCAAATGTTCGAGGATGCCGGCGCGAAATACGTGGTGTTGGTCACGAAACATCACGACGGCTACTGCCTGTGGGACAGTCCATTCCAGCCCGAATGGAACAGTGTGGTGAGCGGTCCGGGACGCAACATCGTGGAGGAGTTGACCACGGCGGTGCGCGACAAGGGACTGCGGATGGGCTTCTACTACTCGCTGCCCGAGTGGTCGAACCCGCGACACATCTGGATGGTCGATCCAGACAACGAAATCGGCGACTACGTCGATAACTACATGGTGCCGCAGTTCAAGGAGTTGGTGGGCCGTTACAAGCCAGACCTTCTCTTCTCCGACGGCGACTGGAACAACACGGCGGAGCAGCTTCGTTCGCAGGAACTCATCAGCTGGTACTACAACACCGTGGGCGCGGATGCCATCGTGAACAACCGTTGGGGCAACGGCACGAAGCACGGCTTCCTGACGCCCGAGTACAGCGCGGGCATCGCCAACACCGAGGTGCCGTGGGCAGAGTGCCGCGGCTTCGGACGCAGCTTCGGGTTGAACCGCAACGAGGATTTGGACAACTACATGACCGACAAGGAGTTGATACAGCACTTTGTGGAGTTGGTGGCGCACGGCGGCGGCATGACCCTCAACGTGGGACCCTACGCCGACGGCACCATCCCGCTCATCCAGCAGGAACGGCTGAGAGCACTCGGCAAATGGCTGAAAATCAACGGCGAGGCGATTTACGGGACAAGACCGGATGAAATTCCATGCCAACGGGAAAGAACTGTAACCCAGATGCCTCCGTCTGAAACCATTGACTTCGACTGGGTTCGAAATGCGCCGTTGCGCAGCGTGAGTACGGATCATTTCACGATTCATTGGTCCGGCGAAGTCGTGATTCCCGAAGACGGGCAATACACATTAACCCTGACTGCTGACGACAGAGCTTCTGTTTACCGGGAGAAAGCCAACAAGGGATGGGACACTTTGCTTCGTTACGACAAAAGCGCCTCGGAAAATCCTCAATCACAAACCGTATTGACACTTCACAAAGGTGAGACTTTACCCCTTCTTGTTGAATTCATAGAAAAGGATTTAGAGGCCTCCATCTCATTGAAGTGGAGCAAAGACGGCGGAGAACCGACACCCATTCCCGCAGATTGGAATGGTGGGGTATATTGGGATAAAACCGTACGCTGCTTCACCACCAAGGACGAGAACCTCTACATCATCGAGTTCGAGCGTCCGAGCCAACTCACGCCGTTGGTCATCAAAAACATGCCCAAGCTGAACCCCAAGGCGGACATGATTCTCTTAGGCACAGAAGAGGAGGTGGACTTCCAAGGGTTCAAAGGGGTAAAGTACAACATGTTGAAGTGGAAACAGGACAGGAAAGGGAACGTGACCATCGACTTCTCCAGCATTGACCCCGAAAAATTGGATAGGCTGGAGAATGCGTGGGTGATAGAAGTTATGTCGTTTAATCCGAATAAGCGATAATTTGTTACTTTTGCCAACTTTTTGGAAATATGTCTGAGAAACCGCATAAGTTTAACGCCCTGCTCGACGCCATGGACACGTTCCTGCGCACGCCCGCGACAGTCACGGACGGCCGTTGCCACGTGCGCGATGCGGTTGACATGAAGCGCATCATGATCACGGTGATGATTGCGCTGGTTCCCGCGTTGGTATTCGGCTGGTGGAATGTGGGCTATCAGCATTCCCTCTCCGTCGGGGGACAGACGGCTCTATGGTCTTGTCTCTGGTACGGATTCCTGAAATGGCTGCCGTTGGTCATCGTGACCTACGTGAGCGGACTTGGCGTGGAGGTCCTCTTCGCGCAGATACGCAAGGAGGAGGTGGCGGAGGGTTTCTTCGTCACAGGTTTCCTCATCCCGATGATCATGCCGCCCGACGTGCCGCTCTGGATCGTAGCGGTGGCCACCATTTTCGCCGTCATCTTCGGCAAGGAGGTCTTCGGCGGCACCGGCTACAACTTCCTGAACCCTGCGTTGTTGGCCCGCGCCTTCGTCTTCTTTGCCTACCCGTCGGTGATCTCCGGCGACAAGGTCTGGATCTCCGGCGCGGACGCGGTTACCGGCGCCACCCCCCTTGCCCTCGTCATGAACGGCCATCCCGAAGCGCTGCCCTCCACGTGGGAGCTGTTTCTCGGCACCATCCCCGGCTGCATCGGGGAGACCTGCAAGATCGCCATCCTCCTCGGCGCGGCCATCCTCCTCTTCACCCAGGTGGCCGACTGGCGCATTATGCTTTCGGTGTTCGTCGGCGGCTACGCGACAGCGATGGTCTGCCAGCTGACAGGTCTTTGTCCTGTCGCCGCCCACGACCAGCTGCTGATGGGCGGCTTTATGTTCGGCGCGGTCTTCATGGCCACCGACCCCGTCACCGCCGCGCACACCCGCGACGGCAAGTACATATACGGACTGCTCATCGGCATCCTCGCCATCCTCATCCGCACCCTCAACAAAGGCTACCCCGAAGGCATGATGCTCGCCATCCTGCTGATGAACATCTTCGCTCCCCTCATCGACTGGTGCGTCGTGCAAAACCACATCAAACGGAGACGTGGGACGTGTGACTTATGACTTATGACGTGGGACTTATGACTTATGACGTATGAAGTATGACGTATGATTTTGGCCTCTGATCACTGATCACTGATCACTGATCACAAATCACCAATCACTAATCACCAATCACTAATCACCAATCACTAATCACCAATCACTAATCACCAATCACTAATCACTAAATGAAAAACTTCAGCAACACCTACATCTTCCTGTACATCACGGCGTTGGTCGTGGTGATTGCGGTGGTGCTCACGTTGGTCTCCACGGGGTTGAAGCCGCGGCGCGACCAGAACAAGCAGGCCGAAAAGTGCCAGCAGATCCTGCGGGCGGCGGGCCACGACATCGACCGGTCGAAAGCCGTGGTGGCGTTCGCGAACCTTGCCGAGCCTCTGACTGAAGACGGCCGGCAGTACCGCGTCATCTGCGCCGATGGCTCGAAGGGCACGGCAATCCGTCTCGACGGCAAAGGGCTGTGGGGTCCGATCTGGGGGTACGCGGTGGTGTCGGAGGACGGGCAGACCCTCAAGGGCGTCAGCTTCGACCACAAATCGGAGACCCCCGGCTTGGGCGCGAAGATCACCGAAGCGGCGTTCCTGAAAGCCTTCGAAGGCAAGAAACTTTACGATAAAGACGGCAACTTCGTATCCGTGAGGGTGTTGAAATCGGGAACCGCCAGCGAAATCGCCGAGGAGAACCGCGTGGACGCCATCAGCGGAGCCACACTGACCTCCAAAGGGGTGGATGAGATGATGCAATCCTCCCTTCACTCCTCACCAATCACCAATCACCAATAATACCATGAAGAAATACCTCGGACCCCTCAGCAAAGACAACCCGATACTGGTGCAGACGTTGGGCGTTTGTTCGGCGTTGGCGGTGACCGCGCAGCTCAAGCCCGCCGTGGTCATGGCCCTCTCCGTGACGGTGGTATGTGCCTGCTCCAACTTCATCATCTCCTTGATGCGCAACACGATACCGCCGCGCATCCGCATCATCGTGCAGCTGTTGGTGGTCTCCTTCTTCGTCATCCTCGTGGACCTGCTGCTGCAGTCGTATCTCTACGATGTGAGCAAGATGCTGTCGGTGTTTGTAGGCTTGATCATCACCAACTGCATCATCATGGGGCGGTTGGAGGCCTTCGCGCTGTCGCACAAGCCGTTCCCGTCGTTTATGGACGGCGTGATGAACGGTCTCGGCTACGGGCTGGTGCTCGCCGTGGTGGCCTTCTTCCGCGAGCTCCTCGGCTCCGGCACGTTGTGGAACCACCAGGTCGTCCCCGACAGCTGGTACGCCGCCGGCTACCTCAACAACGGGCTGATGATTCTGCCTCCGATGGCGTTGATCTTGATTGGGGTGATTATTTGGGCGAAATAACTGCGCTGCGACACCACACCACACCACACTGCGCTTCGCTTGTATGGTGCTACCTGCACTGCGTGCGTGTCGCCTCTCCGAGGCGAGTAGCTCCTCATCGCCTCCCCCAGCACAGGGCTACGACGCCACACTGCATACCACCAGCACCATACTGCGCGCTGCGGCACCACACTGCACTGCGGCACCATACTGCGACACTACACTGCGACACCACACTGCGCTTCGCTTGTATGGTGTTACCTGCACTGCGTGCGTGTCGCCTCTCCGAGGCGAGTAGCTCCTCATCGCCTCCCCCAGCACAGGGCTACGACGCCACACTGCATACCACCAGCACCATACTGCGCTGCGGCACCACACTGCACTGCGGCACCACACTGCGCTTCGCTTGTGTGGTGTTACCTGCACTGCGTGCGTGTCGCCTCTCCGAGGCGAGTAGGGACGGGGCAGCCCATGCTGGCGGGGTGAGCGTCTCAGAGAAATGTGACAAACACAATAATCCGAGCATTTTACCGTTATTAGCATGTTAAAACAAAATTATACAAAAACTGTAAACAAAATCATGAGTTACACACAGACTTATTACCATATTGTCCTTCGCACGCATTGCAGCGTCCCCGCCATCGTGGAGGAACACGAACGAGAGCTCTACTCCTACATACTTGGTTTTACTAAGAACAAGGGAGGGCATCTTTACCGCATTGGCGGCATGCCCGAACATGTGCACCTTTTCGTGTCCCTGCCGGCAACCTTGGCCATGTCCAAGTTCGTTCAGGAACTCAAGGTCTCCACCAGCAAGTGGCTCAAGGCGAACCCCCATTTCCCGCTTTTTAGTGGCTGGACCAAAGAATATGCTGGGTTTTCGAAAAGCTTGCGCGACAAAGCCACGGTGGTGCGGTATATCGCCAGACAGAAGGAGCATCATCATAGTGTGACGTTTGAGGAGGAATATCGAAATTTCCTCACGAAGAACGGAGTCAAAATCAAAGAGGAGTACTTCCTCAAGGATTGAGCGGAGCATCTCGGAGAGATGCGACGCGCCGTCAGACGCAGGTAACACCATACCAGCGGCGTAGCCGCGCAGTGTGGTGCTGGTGGAGATGCGCCGTGTGATGCCGACGGTGGCACGCCGTGTGATGCCGACGGTGGCACGCCGTGTGATGCCGGTGGAGATGCGCCGTGTGGCGCCGACAGAGCCACACAGTGCGACGCCGACGGAGCCACACAGTGCGATGCCGGCTGGGTGCGCCGTGTGCTGACCGTGGTGTGCTGTCTCGTGTGCAGCATGGTGCTGGTACGCATGACGAGACACTGAGGTGAGATACACGCTCACCGATCATCACAGCTCCTCATCGCCTCCCCCAGCACAGGGCTACGACGCCATACTGCATACCACCAGCACCATACTGCGCGCTGTGGCACCACACCACACTGCGCTACGCTGGTATGGTGCTACCTGCACTGCGTGCGTGTCGCCTCTCCGAGGCGAGTAGGGACGGGGCAGCCCGTGCTGGCAGGGGGAGCATCTCGGAGAGATGCGATTGTTGTTTCAGATGATTATGCACGAACGCCAAAAAAATGTACCTTTGCAGCTTCGAAAAGCATGAGTGAAAGAGGCAGCGAATGACAACAAATATATTCCTTGAGCAGCCCCGGAGGGGCAAGACGCGCGAAGCGCAATTAACCCCACACAAGCGAAGCGCAGTGTGGGGCCAGACAGACATGCGCAGCGCAGTGCGGAGCCAGCCGCCAAGTGAGGCACGGGCTCCGCGCAACCGCACGCTGACGGTCAGCGCTGAGGAGATCCCCGCGCTGGAACCGTTCGTCAGCGCGGTGGGCGACCTGCGTGCGGGATTCCGCGACGATATGCTCGTCAACGGTGACCTGCTCGAATGCCTCGACCTCATCCCCGACGGATTCTTCGACCTCATCCTCCTCGACCCACCCTACAACCTCGACAAAGACTTCCACGGACGGAAATTCTCGTCCATGAAACCGGCCGATTACGAGGGATTCCTGCGCAGCTGGTTCCCGGCGGTGTGCGACAAGCTGAAGCCGACGGGCTCGCTCTATATGTGCGGCGACTGGAAATGCTCCTCCTCCATGCAACGGGTTATCGAAGAGCGGCTTACCATCCTCAACCGCATCACCTGGCAGCGCGAGAAGGGGCGCGGGGCGAAGTCCAACTGGAAGAACAGCATGGAGGACATCTGGTTCGCCGTGAAAGACCCGAAACACTACACCTTCAACCTGGAAGCCGTCAAGATGAAACGCAAGGTGCTGGCCCCGTATCGCGTGAACGGTCAGCCCAAAGACTGGGACGACACCGCCGACGGCAAGTTCCGCCTCACCCACCCCTCCAATTTCTGGGACGACATCAGCGTGCCCTTCTGGTCGATGCCCGAGAACACCGACCACCCCACGCAGAAGCCCGAGAAACTCTACGCCAAGCTCATCCTCGCTTCCTCCAACCCCGGCGACCGCATCCTCGACCCCTTCTCCGGCAGCGGCACCGCCGCCGTCGTCGCCAAGAAGCTCGACCGCCGCTTCTGCTGCGTCGAAGTCAACCGCGAATACTGCCTCTGGACCGCCAAACGCCTCCTCCTCGCCGACACCAACCCCACCATCCAGGGATATGCCGACGGGGTCTTCTGGGAACGGAATTCAGTTAGTAGTTAGCAGTTAGCAGTTAGTAGTTAGTACCCCCTCAACCTTAACCCATAACCCATAACCCTTAAACCTTAACCCATAACCCATAACCCTTAAACCTTAAACCCTTAAACCTTAAACCCTAAACCTTAACCCTTAAACCTTAAACCTTAAACCTTAACCCATAACCCTTAAACCCTAATGTTCGACATCTTCATCCGCTCCATCTTCATCGACAACATGGTCTTCGCCTACTTCTTGGGCATGTGCTCCTATCTGGCCGTCTCCAAGAACGTGAAGACCGCCTTCGGGTTGGGACTGGCCGTCTGTTTCGTGCTGACGGTCACCGTGCCCGTCAACTACCTGATCGACAAATACCTGCTCCGCGAAGGGGCGTTGACGTGGCTGAACGCGAGCTTTGCCGGCACGGACCTCTCGTTCCTGTCGCTGATCATCTTCATCGCGGTGATTGCGGGCATCGTGCAGCTATTAGAGATGGTCTTCGAGCGGTATCTGCCCGCGCTGTATATGACGTTGGGCATCTTCCTGCCGTTGATAGCCGTGAACTGCGCCATCCTCGGCGGCTCGCTCTTCATGCAGGAGCGTCACTTCCCCACCGTGGCGCACAGTCTGGCCTACGCGCTCGGCTCCGGCATCGGCTGGCTGCTGGCCATCACCGCCTTCGCCGCCATCCGCGAACGGCTCAAATACGCGAAAATCCCACCCAAACTGCAGGGCAACGGCATCGCCTACATCATCACCGGACTGCTGGGCATGGGGTTTATGGCGTTCTTGGGGATGTGATTCGTTAGTTAGCAGTTAGCAGTTAGTAGTTAGCAGTTGCGATGAGAAGATGATAGCTTGTTTTATAAACAGCCCCGGAGGGGTAAGAGCTCGGTAGAAAATGTGACGATTATGAACATATTGACAATCATAGCAGCAATCGTAATCTTCCTGGTAATCATCTGGTTGCTGGTCGGGATCTTGTTGTTTGCGCGGAAGAAGATGATTC
>Ga0247610_10002194_pt1 | contig 22975 bp, 16 predicted proteins | sample 174DNAGHGhighgp2_FD_193483 | JGI IMG/M metagenome (GOLD analysis project Ga0247610, IMG submission 193483) | Sheep rumen microbial communities from Palmerston North, Manawatu-Wanganui, New Zealand - 1742 DNA GHGhigh gp2 | ecosystem: Host-associated > Mammals > Digestive system > Stomach > Rumen...
GATACGCTCGAAGCCGATGCTGAAGCCACAGGCTGGGGCGTTGATCTTGCCGTCGCTGAATTTGCCGATCATCTCGTCGTAGCGGCCACCACCGGCGATGCTGAACGAGTAGTTCTTCTTGTCGATCAGTTCTATCTCGAAGATAGGACCTGTGTAGTAGCCCATACCGCGCACCAGCGACGGGTCGAACACTATGCTGCCTTTACCTTCCACTATGGAGCGCACGCATGTGATTATCGTCTCCATGTTGTCGGCTATGGCGCTGTCGAGGCTGTCGCCCAAATGCTTCTCTGTGTATGCTTTGCAGGTGTCGAAGTCTGTCCCTTCGGCAAGCATGGCGCTATATTTGGCTATGCCTTCCTCGCCGAGTTCCATTTTGCGCAGCAGGTCGGCGACGCCATCAACACCTATCTTGTCCAGTTTGTCCAGCACTATACATATCTCGTCGAATTTCTCTGTGGGGAATCCGCACGATGCCGACATGGCTTTCAGGATTCGGCGGTCATTGACGCGTATCTTGAAGTTGCCCATGCCCAGTCGGTGCAGCATCTCAGCGGTGGCGGAGATAAGCTCTATCTCTGCCAGATTGCTGCCGTCGCCGATGATGTCTATGTCGCACTGCGTGAACTGGCGGAAACGGCCTTTCTGCGGTTTGTCGGCGCGGAACGAGCTGCCTATCTGCATGGCTTTGAAAGGGTAGGGGAGCAGGTTCATGTTGTTCACATAGAAGCGGCTCAGCGGCACCGTCAGGTCATAGCGCAACCCACTGTCGCACAGGTCGTCGCCATCGCTCTCTTTCAGCTTGTCGCCACGTTTCAGTATCTTGAAGATGAGCGATTCGTTCTCGCCGCCCTGCTTGTTGGTCAGGTTCTCAATGTGCTCTATGACAGGCGTTTCTATTAGTGAGAATCCAAAATTGCCGTAGGTCTCTTTGATGAGGCGAAGTGCGTATTCGCGTATTTCCATGTCGGCGGGCATCTGCTCGGGCATGCCCTTCACCGGTGTCTTGATCATTGCCATGCTATGCTGTTTATTTTAGTGTGGTCTGATTTGTTTATTCTTGCTAAGTCTCTGTTCTATTGCTTTTTCGTGACAGATGTCGCTTTTGAAAGCATCTGCAAAAATAAAAAAAATCTTGATAATGTGCTTTGCCGCGTCTCATTTGAAAAGCTCTTTCAGCTCTTCGTCGCTCAGTTTACCTATCCAGCTCTCGCCGGCCGCGACGGTTATGTCCGCCAGATGCCTTTTGCTCTGTATCATCTTGTCTATCTGCTCCTCGAAGGTTCCCTTGGTGATGAAGCGGTGTACTATCACGTTCTGGTGCTGCCCTATGCGGTAGGCCCTGTCGGTGGCCTGCGTCTCCACGGCGGGGTTCCACCATAGGTCGTAGTGTATCACATGGCTCGCCGCCGTGAGGTTAAGCCCTGTGCCTCCGGCTTTTATCGACAGCAGGAAGATGCGCCGCTCTGTATTGTTCTGGAATTCGTCGACCATCTCTTTCCGCTGCTTCACCGTTGTTCCGCCATGCAGGAAGAGGGCCTTCTCGCCGGTGTGTTCGTAGATGAATTGCATGAGCAGCTCGCCCATCTCGCGGTACTGGGTGAAGATGAGCACTTTCTGGTTGCTGTCAATGATGCTCTCCACCAGCGTCAGCAGTGTCTCTACCTTCCCCGACTGTGTGGCTGTGGCGTTGGCATAGTCCACTGCCTCCTCGCTCGTCTTGCTGAACAGTGCCGGGTGGTCGCATATCTGCTTCAGCGATGTCATCATCTGCAGCACAAGCCCTTGCCGTTTGAACAGCCCTTGTGGTGTGCTTGTGTCGCTCTTCTCTATGGTCAGCATGGCTTCCTCCACGGTGCTGTGGTACAGGGCGGCCTGTGTCTTGCTGAGCGACACGATGGTGTTCTCCTCTATCTTGTCGGGCAGGTCGTTGATGATGCTGCGGTCGCTCTTCAGGCGGCGCAGCAGGAAGGGGGCCGTCACACGACGGAAACGCTCGGCGCATTCCGGGCTGTTGCCCATCTGGATGGGCGTGGCATAGTCGTTGCGGAACTTCTCCACCGTGCCGAGGTAGCCCTTGTTGACGAAATCCATTATCGACCAGAACTCCGTAAGGCGGTTCTCTACCGGCGTGCCGCTCATGGCTATATGGTGTGTCGCCTTTATCTTCTTCAGCGCCCTGCTCTGCTCGGCGGTGTAGTTCTTGATGTTCTGCGCCTCGTCTATCACCACGGTGTGCCACTCATGTGTGCACAGCTTCTCTATGTCGCTGCGCACCATTCCGTAGGTGGTCAGCAGCACGTCGTTGTCGTGACGCTCTATGTCGCGGTCGCTGCCGTGGTATATGGTGCAGCTCAGGCTCGGCGCAAATCGTTCCAACTCGTTCTTCCAGTTGCTAATCAGCGTCGTAGGCACTACTATCAGGAAATCCGCCCTCTCTTTCTGTCTCTTTGCTTCTTGCTTGAATTTCAGCAACAACGCAATCACCTGTATCGTCTTCCCCAGGCCCATGTCGTCGGCTATGATGCTGCCAAATCCCAGCTGTGCGTTGCGGTACATCCATTCGTATCCGCGCTTCTGGTATGGTCGCAGCTTGCCCTTCAGCCCCCTTGGCACCGACAGGTCGGGCTGGGCGCTGAATTGGCGTATCATTTCGCGCACCTCGTCGGTCAGGTGCACCTCCCTGCCGTGGTGGCTCTCGCCCAGTGCGGCCTGCAGCATCTCGTTGCCACTCACGCGCCGTTCGCCCTTCAGCGCCTCTCGCAGCTGCTTCAGCTCCTCTTCGCCCATGTAGATGTAGCGCCCTTTGTAGCGGAACAGCCTTTGGGATTCTTTGCAGATCTCGGCGAAGTCGTTGACATCCACCGTCTCGCCGTCCATCGTCACCTCCCATTGGAAGCGCAGCATGTCGGCCAGTTTGAGTTTCGCGCTACTCTCGTCGGCGGCAATCGACAGCCGTACCTGCGGACGTATCAGCTTCTTCAGCTCGGCAGGCAGTATTATCTTCACGTTAAGCCCCTGCATTATGGGCATCACCTCCATCAGGAAGTCCGCAAACTGCTCGCTGTCATATTCCATAGCCTCCATGCCTCCCGATTCGACGTAGTTGTTCAGCTGTTCCAGATAGGCCGACAGGAGCGTCACCTCGCGCAACACCTCGTAGCGTATGGGCTCGTAGCGGCTGTCCGACAGGATGATGTCGAGCGTGACGGGCTCACTCTCTATCACTGTCCCAAGCGTTATCTTGAAACGCATATCCTCTGCCGCCACCATCACCACGGGCGGGTATTTGTGGCTGCCCATGTCCAGATGCGACAGCCAGCCGCTTATCTGTGTCACCTCGCTGAGCGGCAGGTCGGCTTCGCCGTGTTTGAAAAACAGCGTGTAGATGGTGTTGTCGGGCGTCGGATGGCTCAATACAACGATGAACTGGCTTATAATCAGCGTGAGAAGTATCTCCGCCTGGTTCTCTATTGCCAGATGCTTCCGCGAAAAGGTCAGCAGGTCGGCAGGCAACATCCTCTCCAGTCTCTCCACCGCCTGACATGTGCAGGGGTCGCCCATCGCAGGCATCCAGCGTATGCCGTATTGCCCGCTCTGCGTTTTGCCGAGTACAGGCTTCACTGCACCTGCCGCCATCAGCCTCAACGCCAGCTTGATGGCGTGACGCAGCGCTTGCGAACTCGCCGAGTGCCTCTTTGCCTCCTCGTCATCTATGTCCATCAGCGCCATCAGTGTCCGTATGCTCCATTTGCTGTCGTGGTCTATGTCTTGACTTACAGCGTATTGATGCAGGCGCTCCGCCTCCAGTGGCTTAGGCTCTCTTTGGTTCAGTTCCTTCTCCAGGCTGCTCCTCCCTTCCATTATGCTTGCCGCGCGTCTGCCTGTCCATTGCAGCTCGCCGGAGTATATCTGCTTGAAATCGTCTGTCGTATAGAACGGTGGGCACTCCGGCAGCGCATCGCAGTATATCTTGCCGACGTTGTGTATCGTCGCCTCCTCCGTCACGCTCTCTGCGTCGGCAGGTTCTTCCCTCGGCCGCTCTGCTACGTCCGACAGTCTTATCAACGACGACAATGCCGCCACGTCACGTACCTCATCCGACACTGTCATCGTCGTCCGCTTCTTCATCTCCTCTTGCAGTTCCACTCCTCTGATTCGGAACAGCAGGAACGGGTCATGGTCTATCTTGAAACACAGCGAGTAGAGCACAAACGCCACATGGTGGCACGGCATCGCCCATGCCGGACACGAACAGTACATCTTCAACTCCTTCCAACTCTGCGGAAATAGCGCCACTCCTTCCTTCTCGGCCATCTTCAGCACCAGCGGGTCCAGCTCGCCGCCCAGCACCTTCGCCGCCACCAGCCGGTTGCCAGCTATCTTGTCCAACAGACGCTCCTTCTCCTCCTCAGACCACGGCTTGAACGAGAATTGCAAGTACAGCGACTTCTTGGACGTCACCCTCACGCGCGCAGTCACCATCGCGCCGTTCACCTCCCAGTCGCCTATGCTCCAGCTGTGTGCCTGTCGCATGGCGTTCGCTATATGACCGCCGCTGTCCAGCGCCAACATGCTGTGTATCCATTCTTTGCCCCAAAAACTATGCCCCTGCACCTGCTTTGCCATGTTATCTGTATTATTACATGAATAACGCAAACCGCACTGTGATTATTGTCAAAACATCTCAAAGATTATTTTTCTTTATTTCTTTCTAATTCTCAACAATTTTGTATCTTTGCATTTTGCAATCGTATGCAAAAGAGGACTCTTTGTGGGGCTATCTTCTTTTGTATGTGTTTGTTATGAGGGATTGTGTGCGTATGGATAATCAAAAAAAATCGTCGAAAAATAATCTAAAATGATTAATATAACTTTCCCAGACGGCTCCGTCCGCCAATACGAAGCAGGTGTCACACCGCTCGAAATCGCCAAAAGCATCAGCGAAGGCTTAGCCCGTAATGTGCTCTCAGCCAAAGTCAACGACAAGGTCATCGAACTCTATCGTCCTATCAACGAGGACTCTACCGTCCAGTTGCTCACCTGGAACGACGAGGAGGGCAAGCACACCTTCTGGCACACCTCTGCCCACCTTCTGGCCACCGCTCTCCAGGAACTCTATCCGGGCATCAAATTCGGCATCGGACCCGCCATCGAGAACGGCTTCTACTACGACATCGATTTCGGCAAATACGAGGTAAGCAGCGAGGACTTCCCGAAGATTGAGAAGAAGATGCAGGAACTCGTACAGGCTAAGACACCCATCACACGCCGCGAGGTCTCCAAGGCCGAGGCACTCAAGGTGTTCGGCGACCGTCAGGAAGTATATAAGGTCGAACTCATCAACGACCTCGAGGACGGCACCATCTCCTTCTACGACAGCGGCTGCTTCACCGACCTCTGCCGTGGCCCGCACCTCGTCGACTTCAGCCCCATCAAGGCCATCAAGCTCATCAACCTCGCCGGCGCCTACTGGCGTGGCGACGAGCACCGTCCTCAGCTCACACGCGTCTACGCCATTTCTTTCCCCAAAAAGAAAGAACTTGACGAATACCTCGTCATGCTCGAAGAAGCCAAGAAACGCGACCACCGCAAGCTCGGCAAGGAACTCGGCCTCTTCATGTTCAGCGACACCGTCGGCAAAGGCCTTCCCATCTGGCTGCCCAAAGGCACCGACCTCCGTCTGCGCCTCGAGAACTTCCTCTCCAAGATTCAGAAACGCTATGGCTACAAGCGCGTTATCACTCCCCACATCGGCGGCAAGCAGCTCTATGTCACCAGCGGACACTGGGATCACTACGGCGCCGACAGCTTCCGTCCCATCACCACCCCTGAGGAAGGCGAGGAATACCTCCTCAAACCCATGAACTGCCCACACCACTGCATGATCTACAAGAATGAGCCGCATTCCTACAAGGATCTGCCACTCCGCATCGCCGAGTTCGGCACCGTCTACCGCTACGAGCAGAGCGGCGAGCTCCATGGCCTCACTCGCGTCCGCTCCTTCACGCAGGACGACGCCCACATCTTCTGCCGCCCCGACCAGGTAAAGGACGAGTTCATCAAGGTGATGGAAATCATCGAGATAATCTTCAAGGCCCTCAGCTTCGAGAACTTCGAGGCGCAAATCTCCTTACGCGACCCTGACAACAAAACCAAGTATGTGGGCAGCGACGAGAACTGGGCAAAGGCTGAAGCCGCCATCGTCGAGGCCTGCAAAGAGAAGAACCTCCCCGCCAAAGTGGAGTATGGCGAAGCCGCCTTCTACGGTCCCAAGCTCGACTTCATGGTCAAGGACGCCATCGGTCGCCGTTGGCAGCTCGGCACCATTCAGGTCGACTACAACCTGCCCGAACGCTTCGACCTCGAATACATCGGCAGCGACAACCAGAAGCACCGCCCCGTCATGATCCACCGTGCACCCTTCGGCTCCATGGAGCGCTTCTGCGCCGTCCTCATCGAGCACACCGGTGGCAAGTTCCCCCTCTGGCTCACCCCAGAGCAGTTCATCATCCTCCCCGTCAGCGAGAAGTACGTCGACGACGCACGCGCCATGCTCGCCAAACTCGAGGATATGGATCTCCGTGGCTCCATCGACGAACGCAGCGAGAAGATAGGACGCAAAATCCGCGACGCCGAAATCGGCAAATTCCCCTTCATGCTCATCCTCGGTGAGAAGGAGGTCAACGAAGGCACCATCTCTGTCCGCCGTCAGGGCGCCGGCGACCTCGGCAGTATGACCCCAGAGGCTTTCGCCAACATCATCAACGACGAAATCAACTCCGTAATCTCCGAATAATGAAACCTCTGTCTATTGTGACAGATAATATATTGTAAAACAATCCAATAAACCACTTTTCAAAACCTAAATCTTTTTCATTTGGCAGCACCAATAAACACTCAGCCTAACAACAGGAACCCCCGCAACAACCGCGGCCCTGTAAAGAAAGAACCTGACCATCGCATCAACGACCGCATCACGGCTCCCGTGGTACGCGTCGTCGGCGAAGGCATGGAACCCACCATTATGGATGTGCGCGACGCCCTGCGGTTGGCCTACGATCAGGGCCTCGACCTCGTCGAGATTTCACCCAACGCGCAACCTCCGGTATGCAAAATCATCGACTACCAGAAGTTCAACTACGAACTCAAGAAGAAGCAAAAGGAAATGAAGGCTAAGTCGAGCAAGGTAGTCATCAAGGAAATAAGGCTCAGCCCACAAACCGACGACCACGACTTCGAGTTCAAGCTCAACCACGCCATCCGCTTCCTCAAAGAGGGCAACAAGGTCAAGGTCGACATCTTCTTCAAAGGCCGCTCCATCCTCTACAAGGAGCAGGGCGAGGCTCAGCTGCTCAAGTTCGCCGAGGCTCTCCTCGAATACGGCAAGCCCGAACAGATGCCTAAACTCGAGGGCAAGCGCATGATGATGCTCATCTCTCCAAAGAAATGATACAACAACGAAAAGCATTTTGTCTCTATCATATCAACTTTTTAAACCTTTAAAACAGTAAAGTAATGCCTACATTGAAAACCAAGTCCAGCGCCAAGAAGCGTTTCGCTTTCACTGGCACTGGCAAAATCAAAAGAAAGCACGCCTATCATAGTCACATCCTGACTAAGAAGGAGACTACGCAGAAACGCAACCTCGACCACACTGCTCTCGTGAGCCGCGATGACGAGAAACGCGTCAAACGTATGCTTTTGTCGAGCGGTATGTAATCTCGCAGCGATTCCTTTCGCTCGCCTTTACATCCTCTCAGGAGTAATTAACCATTGTTTACAGCACCTAAGAGCAGCCCACGGAATATCTTTCCCAGCTGCCGCTGAAATGAAAAAAAATTAAATTATGCCAAGATCAGTTAATGCTGTTGCTTCAAGAGCACGCAGAAAGAAAATCCTCAACCGCACCAAGGGCTATTGGGGCAGAGGTAAAAACGTTTGGACAGTAGCCAAAAACAAATGGGAAAAAGGTCAGACCTACGCCTATCGTGACCGCAAAAACAAGAAAAGAGAATTCCGCTCTCTGTGGATCAACCGTATCAACGCCGGTTGCCGCATCAACGGCATCTCCTATTCCGTTTTTATGGGCGAACTGCATAAGAACAACATCGAACTCAACCGCAAAGTTCTCGCCGACCTGGCTATGAACAATCCGGAGGCTTTCAAAGCCGTTGTCGAGATGGTGAAAAAGTAATGTTTAACCTATAATATCGTTTAGTCATGGGAAAAACAGAAATAATGCAATACGTAGAAAATTTGGTCGAACGCAAAGCGCTCCCCGAATTTAAGGCCGGAGATACCATCACTGTCCATTATAAAATCCGCGAAGGCAACAAAGAGCGTATCCAGAATTTCCAGGGTGTCGTTCTCCAGCGTTCCGGAAGTGGTTCCACTGAAACCTTTACTGTCCGTAAGATAACCAACGGCGTCGGTGTCGAAAGAATTTTCCCCATCGCCTCGCCTTTCATCGAGAAAATCGATGTCAACAAGCGTGGTGCCGTCCGCAGAGCCAGAATCTTCTATCTCCGCGACCTTACCGGTAAGAAAGCTCGTATCAAGGAAAAACGTCGCTAACCCTCCGTTCGCAACGCTTCCTTGTCTGATAGCGACAAGTGCTTCAAAAAATGGCGTCTCCTCTGCGGGACGCCATTTTTTTATCCCAAATTGGTTGTTAGGATTTATGCCAGATTGGTATTTGTTTCGAGCAGATTGGCCGCATCCCTGGTGAAGGCGTAGCGGGCTACGTCAAGACAGGGATGTGGACAAGATGCCGCAAGAAATGCTGATATGGCATGAATAGACCTATAAAAGGGGTATTGTAACGAATAGTCGGTCTAATGACCGATTTGGGTTTATATCTTGTATCGCTCCACTCGCCCAAAGTCGATGCCGTCGACCGTGATGCGGTTCGCCGTGACGCGTCCCAGAAAACAGCAGTTCAGGCGCGCCTCGCCGAGCTTCTGGATGAAGAAGTCCTCGTGCGCCTCGTCAAGTATGGCTACGTGCCGCGCTCCCTGCTCGCCGAACAGGAAAGCGTCTGTACGCACCTCCCTGCAGGTCAGTATGTCGAACCCACGGCGGCTGCTCCTCGTGCAGCCCAGCAGGGCGCCGAACAGGCCTCCAGCTCCCACCTCGTGGCGTGCAATTACCGTGCCGTTGGCTTGAAGGCTGAGCAGTATCATATCTATATATTCACGCGCCTCGCGCTCGTCGGCGTAGCTGATGGAGTCGCTCGCCAGATGCAACACCTCGCGCCCGTAGACCGAATCGACAAAAAACTCAGAGACATCGCCCACCATGTATATCTCATCGCCACGATTCACGGTCGTGGCCTCCTCCGTTCTCCTCTCTTCGCCCTCGCCCTTTTCCGCATCCCCTTTCTTCTTGCCGAACAGCGTGGTGGCTATCTCTATGCACTCCTTCACACGCGGCTCACGCACCTCCTTGCTCTCCGGCTCCAGTTCACTGACTATATAGTCGTGGCGCTCAACGGTATGCGGTTGCATCCTCAACCACGACAGCAGGCTCTGACGTCCTCCTTGCGACTGCCACATCGCCAGAAGCGTGCTCAGCTCGTCGAGCGTAGGCACTCGACCTATTATTGCTTCTGCCTCCTCGTAGGCCTGAGCGCTTATGCCCATCCCCTCAAGTATTTCTGACGAGATAATCGTGTTGTCTCCCACATTGTTATCATCGTTTGCTCTGTTCCGTTTCATAGTGCAAATTTACACTAAATAAAAATAAATTGCATCCTCTTGCAATAATGATGACATTGTTGCGTTAAATTATTTTAATTTTCTCACTGACCATTCTGTATTTCTTTACATCAAACTAACAATTCAACATTTAAACAATAAACAATTCAACAACTAATGGGCGTTTTCCTGCTCGGCATATTGGGTGGCGTTCTGCTATCGCTTTTCTTCAGTTTCGGTCCTGCTTTCTTTTCGCAGATCCAGACCAGCATCCACTATGGCTTCCGCAATGCCGTACCATTTGCCTATGGCGTCAGTACCAGCGACGTTATCATCGTCGCCGCTTTGTTGTCCATATCCAACTCCATACCCATTGACGACATGATGGCCATCATCAACAGCCGATGGGTCGTCTATATCGGCGCCGCGGTGGTCGCGGGCTTCGGACTCTACACCATTTTCCTCAAGACTCGCCGCGCGGCAGAGACAAGCGCGGACGACTGTCTCAACAAGTATCCTATGCATAACCCATCCCGCATTGCCGTCTACCTCCGTGGCCTCTCTCTCAATTTCTTCAACCCGGGAATATGGGTCTACTGGGCCACCGTGGTGGCTCTCATCATCTGCGGCGACTCCGAAATAACACGGACTCAGCGCTATATATTCTTCGGCGGCGTGCTTGCCACCACGCTCTCTCTCGACATACTCAAATGCAAGCTTGCCTCGATGCTACAGCGCATCATCACCTTCCGATTCCTCAACCTCTTCAACAAGAGCGTCGGCATCGTACTCATCGGCTTCGCCACCTTCATGCTCATCTCTTCCGTCTCCCGCAAAGAGACCGAGAATCCTAAGAGGTCCATAGAGGTTATGCAGGGCATAATCAACACCAAACCACCCACCATACACAGCCTTCATAATTGGACTGGCAAATAGACATTATCATTGAATACCTCTAACTTATAAATATTTCATTATATGCAACTTCTCGGAATTATTGGCGGACAGGAACTTATTATCATCCTCATTATTGCCCTTCTTCTTTTCGGCGGACGCAAAATCCCCGAACTCATGCGCGGCCTCGGCAAAGGCGTCAAAGAGTACAAGAACGCCGTCAATGGCGTTGAGAAGGAGATGGACTCCCTCGACGAGGCTGAGGATCACAAGGATAAGGAAAACTCTGTGCAGCGATAGTCCGCGATGGCCGACAAGTCTTTCTGGGACCATCTCGACGTGCTGCGGTGGGTGCTGATTCGCTGCCTCGCGGTGGCGGGGGCTCTGGTCGTGGCCATATTCTGTTTCAAGGACTTCGTCTTCCAGCACATCATCTTCGCACCCTGCGCCGACGACTTCATCACCTACCGTGCTATCAACAGGCTGGGTGACCTGCTCTCTCTGCCGACTCTCTCCATCGACGTATCGCAGATCGAACTCATCAACATCAACCTTGCCTCGCAGCTTATGACGCATATCTCTGTGTCGTTCTATCTCGCTGTCGTTCTGGCCATGCCATACATCATCACCGAGGTTTGGCTCTTCGTCAAGCCGGCCCTCTACAGCAACGAGCTACGGCCCGCTGTGGCCGCCGTCGTGGCCTTCTTCTTTCAGTTTTTTCTCGGCCTCGCGCTTGCCTACTTCCTCATATTCCCGCTCACATTCCAGTTCCTCGGCACCTATCAGGTCGACGCTCGTGTGGTCAACCAAATATCGCTCAGCTCCTACATCAGCTCATTTCTCGGGCTGATGTTCACCATGGGGCTCGTCTTCGAGATGCCCATCGTCGCCTTCTTCTTTGCCCGCATCGGCGTGCTCAAGGCCACTTTCCTGCGACGCTACCGCAAGGTGGCCGTCATCGCCGTCCTCATGCTCGCCGCTTTCATAACTCCCTCTACCGATGTGTTCACCATGTTGCTCGTGGCACTTCCGCTCTACCTGCTCTACGAATTCTCCCGAATGGTGGTGACACATGTCGAAAAAAAACATTTCGCAGATTTGTCCATTTAGTTATTTTTTGTAATTTTGTAAAATATTCCACAACTAATCAAATACTACAACTGGATAGAAAATAAGAACTTAACTTATATTATCTTATTTTAAAAGCGTTTTAGCTTTCCCATCAGACTAAACCGAAATCTGCAAAATTTCACCTTGAGTCACCAGCAGGAAGCAGAACGCTCGCGGTAGACCGCGAGCTTCTTTGTTTGGTGACAGGTATTGCAGAACCTCGGTTTAGAACAGAAGACCGCGGTTCTTTTTTTTTCTGTATCCTTCTTCCTCCCACTTCAACAATTTCACACTTCAGCAATCCAACACTTTAACTCTTCAACTTATTATGAAAACAATCACCATCGGACGTTCCACAAGCAATAATTGCGTCTTCTCTAACGACACAGTGTCTTCACGCCATGCCTCTTTGACTCTCGACGACTCAGGACTCTCTGGCGAACTGCGCGACTTGGGCTCCACAAACGGTACTTTCGTCAACGGACACCGTATCTCATCTCCTCTCAAGGTCACCACAGCCGACTCTATCCGTTTTGGCAACGAGACGACTTCGCTCAAGGAAATTGTCTCCAAGGCCGGCGCAACACGGATTCAACAACCCTCGCAGGGCATCAAGCGTTTCACCATAGGCAAAAGCCAAGACTGCAATATCAGAATGTCTTTCGACGATGTCTCGCGACACCATGCCGTCATCTATCAGACCGCCTCTGGCAGCATCGTCATCGAGGACTCCGGCTCTACCAATGGCACCTATGTCAATGGCGTCCGTGTCACCAGTCAAGTGTTGCAGGCGGGCGACAGTGTAACCATCACTCGTAGCCATCCTCTGCAGTGGAACTCTCTCTTTGGCGACCCTCTCCCAAAAAAGAAGAACACCTCTTGGTTAAAGTATGCCGCCGCCGCCATGATTGCCGCTGTCGTCACCGTCAGCGCCTATCTGTTCGTCGGTAACAGGGATTGGAACAGCGAGAAAATATACAAGGAATACCACGATGCCGTGTGCTGGATAATGACCTCTTATGGCTATAAGGTGTATATTGACAATGAGGATAATACCGCCACCGTGTGCAACATCTTGCGCATACCCTCCTCGCAACTCATCTACGTCCAGGATGGCAAGGCTGTCTCAGGTGTCAAGACTCTGCAAGGCACAGGCTTCTTCATCTCGCCTGACGGCAAGATAGCCACCAATCTCCATGTGGCATGCCCATGGAAGGCCGATAGCGAAATCGACGACTTGAAGGACTACCTAAACAAACTACTCGCCTATCTCGGCACTCAAAACCCACTGCTTCTGCGCAGCGAGGTAAGGCTCGAACCTGTAGTAACCGCTTGCAAAATAATACCTGACGGTCTGCCCATCTCTGAGTCTAATGCCATCGACGTCTCCATCTTTAATGCCAGCGACAACATCGAGCGCGATGTCGCCATCTTGCAGACCGACACGCGCTCCCTCCCCTCCAATGTCAAACATTTTGTCGATATCAACAAGGCCGACCTCTCCGACGAATGCATCACCGAAGGTCGCAAGGTCTTCACCATCGGCTTCCCCTACGGCTACGCTGTGGCTACCGCCAGCAACTCCGACATACACAATCAAGTCCACGACGGTGTGATTACACAAAACAGGGGCGACTATGAATTTGGACACGATGCCGAAACAGCCAGTGGCGCCAGTGGCTCGCCCATTTTCAACCAGAAGGGGCGGCTCATCGGCATTCATCATGCTGGACTGACAGGCGTCACAGGCGCACAGGGCTTCAATTGGGCTATCAAAGCTAAATATATCAAAGAATTGTTAAACAAGTAATTAATCTATAAAACCTATCAATATGGCAACAAAAAAATGTCCTAATGGTCATCAGTATGACCCTTCCATCTATGGCGACAACTGTCCTTTCTGCCCAGAAAGCAGCCATACACGCGTCAATCCAGCCGACGATTTCGGAGGCGAGACCCGTGCCACCTCAGGTGCAGGCGAATACGGCTCTACCGCCGCCACACGTCCCGTGAACGACAATTTCGATATGGGCGGCGGACACACCGTGATACGTACTGCCGACGGCACCACAAATCACGATCCTGATGGCGGACGCAAACTCGTGGGACTCCTCGTTACCTACGACACCAAACCGTCGGGCGATGTCTTCAAGGTCTTCGAGGGACGCACCACCATCGGACGTAAATCAACATGCGACATCTGCATAGCCTCCGACGACAACATGTCAAGCGAGCATCTCCTCATTCAGTATGTCCCTGCCAAAGGGGCCTTCCGCGCTCAGGAGTTTGGCAACGGCTCGTCCAACGGCACCTATGTCAATGGCGTCGTCTATGTGCTGGGCGACACTATCGACCTGAAGAACAATGACGTCATCGTCTTAGGCAAGACCAAATTCGTCTTCCTTGCCATCCCTGAGTTCTGATAGACTCAGAATGGCTCTCTCTCATTGTCAGCCTCTTTTATTATAACAACAATTCCGACTTATCATGGATAATCTATATAGTTATTGTAATGTTGTGGGCAACACCGATGTCGGTTGCAAACGCGCCGCCAACGAGGACTGGCTCACTCACTTCGAATGCTCCAACGGCCTCGTGTCGGTGGTCTGCGACGGTATGGGCGGACACGTCGGCGGCGCTGTGGCTTCTCACCTTGCCGTGGATACTATTAAGAGCTTTCTCGAAACACGTTTCTTCGACGACCCACGCGAGGCTATCGTCGAGGCTTGCAATGCTGCCAATGCCGCCATCCTGGAACGCACTGCCAGACAACCTGAACTGACGGGCATGGGCTCCACCTGTGTCATGCTCATCGTCCGCAACGGCAAAGTCTACATAGGCTCCGTCGGCGACAGCAGAATATATCTCATCCGCAGCAAGCACATCACTCAGCTCACCAAGGATCAGAGTTATGTACAAATGCTGGTCGACGCCGGACAGATTACCAAGGAACAGGCCGAGAATCATCCACGCAAAAACGAGATAACCAACGCGTTAGGATTGCCTTCTATGTCGCCTGCCACCGTTCTGCCCGATGCCATCAGCCCCGAGGCGGGCGACTGCTTCCTGCTGTGCTCCGACGGTCTCAGCGGCATGGTCTCCGACCACGACATCCTCAAAGTGGCTAGCAATCAGACGGGCTTGACACAACGGCAACGTGTCGACGAACTCATTCAACGCGCACGCCGCAACGGCGGTCTCGACAACATCACCTGCATGATTGTCGAATTCTCCGTCACGCCCGATGCTGTCTCTGGTGGCAAGAAACGCCGCAACCTGTTGCTGACCGCTATTGCGGCTCTGATTGTCGTCGCAGTAGCTTGCTTCTTCCTGATCAACCGTTGCTCAAAAGATGATGTCGACGAGGTTCGCAAACTCTCCGATGCTTATGTCAGTCAAGGCTTTACACGCATTCCTTGCAACGATACGGTTGCCTACTCTCCATCGGCCGAAGTGGTTGTCATCGAACTGATTCCGCGTATGGGCTTGCGCATCATCGTCGCCGACAAGAGTGGCACCTATGACACTCTCAATGTCAACGACTCACATATTACGTCAGAGGGCATTTCCATACGTCCGGATTCCTGTTTTGTCTCCACCGCCATGAACGACAACAGAATCACTCTCCAGTTCAACGACAAGCCTTTCAAGGATTCGCAGATTTGTGTGGAGATAAAAACTGCCGACAGCTCTTTCTTCTCTATTATCCCTGTCGTCAATACTGCTTCGTCAAACATGTCTAAAGAGGCGATTGCCACCGCCAAGGCAGTGAATGATGATGGCGAAAAGAAATCTGGCGAAAAAGGCGAAAAAACTGAACTCTACAACGCAACAAAGGAAAGGGTTGAACACACCATTACGATTAACGGAAAAACAAAACAAAGCGTTGTCCGTCTCTACAGCGCCGACGAAATCTCTAACGACTCCGCCGTCTACACAAATCATGCTATCAAGCCGACAAACGGCAATGTCGACAAGGGGTGGTATGTCTTCTCCTCAAATGGTAGAGAGTGTGTCATCACTATAGATTACAATAAAACTCCGGCAAAAAAGGCTCTTATCGAGATTCCTCTCAAATCGATCGATTCTGAATCGCTGTCCTTCAAACTCCATGTGCACAAGGCCCAATAAACTATCTATGTTATGTCTTACACTATTCTGAATGAAATAGGCCACGGCGGCATGGGGTGCGTCTACAAGGCTCAAGCCCCTGATGGTACTATTGTCGCTCTGAAGATGATGAGCAATCAGGTGGCCTGCTATCCCGAGTACCGCGAATTGTTCTCTTCTGAAGTCGATACGCTCAAGCGCATGAGCCACCCCTCGGTGGTACGCATCGTCGGTGAACCGTATTCTGATAACGACGGCAATTTATATCTCCCCATGGAATTCGTCGAGGGCGAGACTCTCGCTCACCATCTCTCTCACGGCGGACACTATTCTGTCGCCGATGCTGTCAGGCTTATGGGACAGATCCTCGATGCCATGCAGTATGTCCACGAACAGAGACGCATCCATCGCGACATCAAACCATCGAATATTATGTTGCGTCCTGACGGCTCTGTTTGTGTCATCGATTTTGGCATCGCCAAGGATGCGAAAATCGGCGGCACGGGCAAGACGGTGGGACGTATCATCGGAACGGATGGTTATATGAGCCCCGAACAAGCCGGCGGACTGAATATAGACCGACGTACCGACATCTACTCGTTGGGCTGTCTCTTTTTCTTCCTCCTCACCGGCAAGCCTGCCATACCCTCCAAGGGCAACGACTACGAGACCATCAAGGCTATCCTTGACGGTAACATCGAACCTCCGTCGACCTTCAATCACGATGTCTCGCCTGCCATCGACAGGGTCTTCTTCCGCTCGGTGAACAAGGATATGACGCGGCGCTACAGCTCTTGCGCCGAATTTAAGAACGCTCTCATGGCAGCCTATAGGGGCGAAACACCGCCAGTCGAAACCTCGGTGGATACAAGCCTGCAACACAGCGGCGACTCCTCGCCACGCATCACCGTGGGGCAGTCGCCCGACAACGACATTTGTATCGCCAATCCTTACGTCAGCCGCCACCATCTTGTTGTACGTGGACTCCGGCAGCCCGTCACGGGTGGCGGCTCCAAACCGGTGATAGAGGTCACTGATGCCAATTCTACCAATGGCACAGGCATTGATGGACGCCCTTTGCGCAACACTTCGATGACGTTCGACTACACCGACATCTCGCAACTGCCCGAGGTGTTGCTCGCTGCACGCTCAGAATGCATGCTCGACTGGCATCAGGTGGTCGACAAACTCAAAGCGAAAGGGTGGCAGACTGAAATTGTGCAACCCGCTGAGCAGCCAGCGATTAGTTCGTCGATGGCTCTGCTCTACCTCTTCTTGCCCGTCGCGGGATGGATAGCAGCGGCCGCCTTCCGCTCAAAACGCCCAGCTTATGCATCGAAGGCTAACACAATAGCGTGGATCGGCATGATTATGTATTTTGCCATGGCTATTGTCATCTGTTTGAAAACCATGAAATACTGGCGGTTTTAATTCTTAACAAGCATTACAATAAGTAACTGTTCAATATTAATTGACACAATAAGTAAACTGCAATACGTTGTATCTGAGTCAACAAACAACAATTAAACAATTCAACAATTAAACATTCCTACTTATGAAATCAATCGTAACAATAGGGCGCAGCAGCTCGTGCGACATCATAGTGCCCAACGAGAGCGTCAGCCGCGAGCACGCGCGTGTCAGTATTGTTGGCGGCGGCTATGTCTATGAGGATGTGGGCAAGAATGGCTCCGTCATCGGCGGACGTGTCGTCAGGGGCGAGCGCATCGCCGTGGCACCAGGAACCGAGATTCTCCTTGCCGGCAAGGTGCCTCTGCCCTGGACTCAAGTGTATCAACTCTTGCCACTGCATGGCTCTCGACCCTTCGAGGGCTCCACGTCGATACAACCGACTCCAGCATATCCGGCATATTCGCAGCCGGCGGACAGGGGCGACAGCCTGGAGATATGGATAGGCATACTGTCGTTCCTTGTCCCTATCGTCGGACTAATCCTTTATTTCTCATGGAAAAAGGAACACCCCAACAAGGCCAGACAGGCTCTCACGGCAGCTGGTGTCGGTTTCACACTCAATGCCGTGCTCACTATTGCAATGATGTCTTAGAAAAACTTTTTATTCATGGATATAATCGGTAAAAAAATCCTTAACTATAAGGTTGTCTCCCTGATAGGCAGAGGAGGCATGGGTGCTGTGTATCTTGCAGAGCATGAAAATATTGCAGGTCAGCGCGCCGCTGTAAAGGTCATCAATGCAAACATGGTGAACAGTTTCACGCGCGATTTGCTCCAGTCGGAGGCTAAACTCTTGTCAACGCTCCATCACCAAAACATTGTCTCTTTTCTGGATTATCATATCGACGATGATGGAAACATCTACCTCATTATGGAGTACGCCGAGGGCGATAGTCTCGACTCCTATATCAACCACAAAAACGGTCTCATCGTCGAGGAACGTATTTGCCCACTATTCGAGCCTATTCTCGACGGCGTGGGCTATGCTCACAGCAAGGGCATCGTCCACCGCGACATCAAACCTGCCAATGTGGTCGTCACTACTGACGGTACACCCAAAATCCTCGACTTCGGCATCGCCAAGATTGTAGGCAAAGGCGGCGAGGGACACAACGAGACAATGATTATGGGCACTCCATCGTATATGAGCCCCGAACAGGTGAGGGGCGAGGCGTTGGACCAGCGCTCGGACATCTATTCGCTCGGCGTTCTGCTACACCAGATGCTGACGGGCAACGCACCGTATGACACCACTACGCTCACCGAGCAGGATATCAACCGCAAGGTGGTCGAGGAACCGTTGCCACGTATGCGCACCTACTACAAGTATGTGAGTGACAAGGTGCAGGCGGTGGTCGACAAGGCCACTGCCAAAAACCCCGACGACCGTTACCAGTCGTGCGACGAGTTCAAGAAAGCTCTGCACCGTGCCATCTATCCCTGGCGCCCGTCGGCGTGGATGAAGGTGGCTATGGTCGCCGCTGCGGCACTGATTATTGGCTCGGGGTGCTACATCTGGGACTATAACCGCACGAAAGTACGCTATTTTAAGGATTACGCCGAGGCGTGGGGAATCCCACAGGGCATCGGCAAACTGTCGTCGTCGGAGCATGGACACTCGCATCGCTCGTATATGTTTACCTACCGTAAGCATAAACTGTTGAGCGTGAAGCATGTCAACAGCCTCGGCAATGTCATCGACGACGGCGAATCGGAGCGTAATGAACGCCCTATCTGGCAAGAGTTCTCGTATACGGACAACAACAAGGTGAACCGTGTGATTGTCAAAGACCGCGCTGGCAAGGTACTCTATGTGAAGAGCTACAACGACAAACTCAATACTATGGTCTTCCAGTATGACGACGAACACGGCACGGAACGCACTATCGGCAACAGCACGGTGGGCTATGGACGTCTTCTGGAAACGAACGAAGACAATGCGGGTCGCATCTCGAGATGGTGGCTCGAGTACGACAAGAATGGCTACGTCTCTTCGTTGCGCTATGCTGGTATGGACAATTCGCCCGTTCACGACGACAACGGCATATACGGACGCACCTACGTGCGCGACGACAAGGGCCGTCCGGTCGAAATTCATTACATCGGCGCCAACGGTAACCCACAATCTACCAAGTGGGGCCTCGGTATCAAGAAATTCTATTATGACAACAACGACAATTGGATTAAGGCTGAATATCTTACTATCGATGGACAGTCGTCGTTGGACGATGACGACGGTGTCGCTGTCTTCGTTCTTGAGCATGACAAATATGGCAATGTCATCGGCGCCTATCACCAGTCCGCGGACGGCAACCTGATGTATCCGAGAAAGAACAATGTGGCTGGCATCCGCACCACATACGACAACTATGGTTTCGCCGTCCGCAACGTGTACCTCGATGCCGACAAGAACCCCATGTTTGTCAAAGACGCCGGTTTCGCCATCGTCGAACAGGAATACGACAATAATGGTTACCTCTCCCGTCAGTCTTTCCTCGACCCTGACGGCAATCCGGTCGAGAGCTCGCAGGGCAACGCAAGCCGCACCTTTTTGAATAATGAACATGGCGATGTGCTTGAAACATGGATCTACGACCTTGACGGGAAACTGGTGGTCGACCCCAACGGCATTGCTGGATATGAGGCTCAGTACGACTCGGTTGGCAACATCATTCGCATGGTGTATTATGGCACCGACCATGAGCCTGTGGATATCAGCAACGGCTCTTTCGGCTCGGCATACGAATACGACGACAGAAACCTCCTCGTCCGTTCCATCGCTTTGGGCAAAGACGGCAAGCCGGCTTTCAACAACAATGGCATTGCCATCATCGTCAGCGAATATGACATGCGTGGCAACAACACCAAGGTGTCGTTCTTCGGCCCTGACAGCGTCACGCCAGTCCTCTCCAACGAGGGTATCGCCGGCTGGAATGACACTTACGACGATATGGGAAACCACATCCGCCGCGATTTCTTCGACTTGCAGGGCAATCCGTTGATGCCCTCGGGACTTCATTACGCTACGGTCAAGTATACTTACGACGAAAACGGCTACCTTACCTCATACAAGTATTATAACCTGAATGACGCCCTGACTGCGGTAGACGGCACAGCAGGCTGCGAATATGTGCGCGACAATAGGGGAAACATACTCGAGGATAAGAAAATAGGATCGGACGGCAAGCTTGCTCACGGCTGGCTTATCCTCAAAAACGAATACGACAGTCTCAACAATAAGATTATGACTTCTGTCTATGATGCCTCTGGTGCCGTGACCAATTCTCAGAAAGTGCATAAATACACCTATTCGTACAACTCACGCAACCAGCTCGTTGAGGAACGTCGTTTCGACAAAGCTGGCTCTCTCACCTTCTGTAGTGAACACTGGGCTATCCAGAAAAACCAGTACGACGAGCGTGGAAACCTCGCTGTCCGCAAGTATTTCGGCCCAGATGAACAGCCGTGCAAGATTGACGAGGGCTGGAGTAGTGCCACCTACGAATACAACCCTTACGGCAAATTGGTCCGTCAATGCTTCTTTGGAGCTGACGGCAAACCTACCGACCCGAAGGAAATGTCGCCCGTCGGCATCGCAGAATACGACAAGCGTGGCAATATGACTCTCGTAGCCTCCATGGATCAACAGGGCAATTATATTTGCTATCCTCACGAAAAATGGGCTATCAAACGTTCCGAGTACGACAAACGCGACAACATTCTGTCCATGTCTTATTTCGACGCTAACGACAAACCGGTCAAATGCAGCGATGATTACCATAAAATCGTCTACACATGGGACAGTCATGACCGTAAACTCTCGGAGGCCTTCTTCGGCACCGACGGCAAGCCTATTCTCATCAACAACTATCATAAGGAGACTTATAAATACGAAGAAAACTCCAATAGTGTCGCCGAATATGCCTTCTTTGGCGTTTCCGGCTCGCCGGTGAACACTACTGGCGGCTTCCATCGTATCGTCGTCTCTTACAACAACGACCGAACTCTGGCTACCATGCGCAAATTCTACCTCGCCAACGGCTCTCTGCTCGCCACTCAGAAATGGAACGGCTCCGAGTGGAGAACAACCACCTCGGGTACTGCTTCCAGTAATGTGGACTGGCAAAAGGAGGTCAAGGAAATCAACGACAACTGCCCGTTCGACTATGGGGAGGAAAACGGACATCTCACCATACTCTATTTCCGTGTCACGGGCGAAAAGGAGTGCGAGTGCCGGATGAAGATACCAACGGTCTCTGTCTCCGACCTCTCCGCCGAGATGATGGAAAGCATCAAAGGCGCTGTCGATCAGATGTGTGATGGCTTCAATCGCGAATTTGGCAATGTGCCGTATGTGACTGTCTCTCTCGTCGACAAAAACAACAAAATGATCTATTCTGTTCGAATGTAGCCTCGGCTGTTCAAGTATTCAAAACTATCATTATTACAAAATCTTTGCGCCAGACTTCTCGTCTGGCGCTTCTTTTCCCCCATAGAATTGCCGCATCATTTCATTTGCCTCTACTCGTCACTGGAAATATGGCGTGGTGGAATGGTTTTGTGCTTTTTTTTAAGTTGCCGTGGCACAGCAACATACAGTACCTTTTTGCAACGCTGTCGCAACATACAAAAAATAATGCCCCGTCGTTGTGATCAGGGCATTATTTTTATTTAGGCGTGTCTTGCACTATTGGCGGGCGGCAAGCAGCAGCTCCATCATCTTTATGGCGCTGACGCTGATGACTGTTCCGGGTCCGAAGATGGCGGCGGCACCGGCCTTGAACAGGAAGTCGTAGTCCTGCGGAGGTATTACACCACCCACAACAACCATGATGTCCTCACGGCCCAGTTTCTTGAGCTCTTCAATCACCTGCGGCACAAGGGTTTTGTGGCCTGCTGCCAGTGAGCTGACGCCGAGGATATGGACGTCGTTTTCCACTGCCTGCTTGGCAGCCTCTGCCGGTGTCTGGAACAGGGGACCCATGTCGACGTCGAAGCCCAGGTCGGCATAGCCGGTGGCTACTACCTTGGCTCCGCGGTCGTGACCGTCCTGACCCATCTTGGCCACCATGATACGTGGACGACGGCCTTCCAGTTTGGCAAATTCGTCGGTCAGCGCCTGCGCTTTCTTGAAGAGGTCGCTGTCTTTGGTCTGTGTGCTGTACACGTTGCTGATAAGATTTATTTTTGCTTTGTAACGTCCGTAAACTTTCTCCAGTGCGTAGCTGATTTCGCCCAGCGAGGCACGCTTGCGGGCGGCGTCGATGCTGAGCTCGAGCAGGTTGCCCTGACCACTCTCGGCGCAGCGTGTCAGCGCGTCAAGGGCTGCCTGCACCTCCTCGCTGTTGCGCTCTGCGCGCAGCTTGGCAAGGCGCTTCAGCTGTGCTTCGCGCACTGCTGTGTTGTCCACCTCCAGGGTGTCGATGGGGTCTTCGTGGTCCAGACGGTATTTGTTGACGCCCACGATTGTGTCTACATTGCTGTCTATGCGGCTCTGCTTGCGGGCCGAGGCCTCCTCGATGCGCATCTTAGGAATGCCGCTCTCGATGGCTTTTGCCATGCCACCCAGCTTCTCAACTTCCTGAATGTGAGCCCATGCCTTGTGTGCCAGCTCGTGTGTCAGTGTCTCCACATAGTAGCTGCCTGCCCACGGGTCTACAACGCGGCAGATGTTGGTCTCTTCCTGTCTG
>Ga0247610_10002196_pt1 | contig 22955 bp, 18 predicted proteins | sample 174DNAGHGhighgp2_FD_193483 | JGI IMG/M metagenome (GOLD analysis project Ga0247610, IMG submission 193483) | Sheep rumen microbial communities from Palmerston North, Manawatu-Wanganui, New Zealand - 1742 DNA GHGhigh gp2 | ecosystem: Host-associated > Mammals > Digestive system > Stomach > Rumen...
TAACTACCTCAGCTCTTGTAATATTTGCTTGGGGTCTAATTGTATTATCATTATATCCTGAAATATATTTACGCATTATAAATGATGTAAAACTATCTTTTGCCCACGAAGAAACATCGTCATAGTCTTTTAAACTAATAACAATTTTTTCTTCATTTACAGGAATAAATGCTCTTTGTAACATTACAATAGCTTCTTCACGAGTGATTAAATCATTTGGTCTTATATTACCATCATTATCACCTGTGACAAAACCGGAGTTTAATGCTTTTTTTACTTCTGAATAATACCAATTTGATCTACTAATATCTGGAACATATTTTGTACTTTGGACTGTATTATTTAGCATACGATTTATAATTGTAATTAACTCTGCTCTAGTAAGATTATTATTTGGCATAAAAGTACCATCTTGATAGCCCGTAATAATACCATAAGAAGAGAGCGTACTAATATCATGTTCAGCCCAATGTCCTTCGGTATCTGTATATGCAAAACCAATATTAACATTTATCACTAATAGCGTCAAAATGCACGCTATAATTAATCTTTTTTGCAATTTATTTCCCTCCCGGAAAACTTAAATCACTGTGATTATATCATATATTTCAGAATAATTACAAATAAAAAAGCATTTTTATTGTAGCTTTTTTGCATCAGAAGAAAATATCCCAAAATACTTGAAAATCTTGGCTTTTAGGCCTGTATTACGCTTTCTGGTGTCATTATTATCTATCATATGGTTCAAAACGCCCGAATTTCCAACAATTACAAGCAACTCTTTAGCTCTTGTAACCCCTGTGTATAGTAGATTTCTGGTATAAAGCATTGGTGGTCCACTTATTATTGGCATAACGACTACTGGAAATTCACTTCCCTGACTTTTATGAACAGTAATCGCATACGCATGTTCTAATTCTTCTATTGTAGAATTATCGTATTGGACATATCTTTCATCATCAAAAATGATTTCCATGCCATCATCTGTTATGAGGTTTATAATGCCCATATCACCATTATAAATTCCAGTACCACAATATTTTCCATCTTTTGTTTCCCAATACAAATCATAATTGTTTTTTATTTGCATTACTTTGTCACCTTCTCTAAAGGTAACTCCACCAAAATCTCTTTCATTCTTATTTCTTGCTTTTGGATTTAAAATATCCTGCAATTTTTTATTTAATAATCTTGTACCAGATTCTCCTTTTTTTGTAGGAGTAAGAACTTGAATATCTCTTAATATATCAAAATTGCCATATTTTTTTAGTCTCTCTGACACTAATTCTGACACTTGATCTTGTATATTTGTTCCATTAATAAAGAAAAAGTCACCATCTCTAGAAGTTAAATCAATCTTCTCCCCTTGATTTATTTTATGCGCATTTACAACAATTTGACTTTCTTGTGCTTGTCTATATATTTTAGTTAATTTTGTAGTAGGTACAATGTCACTTTCTATTAAATCTTTTAAAACATTTCCCGCACCAACCGATGGTAATTGGTCGCAATCTCCAATTAATATTAATCTTGTTTTATCCTTAAGACCTCGTAGTAGAAAATGCATAACAATTGTATCTAGCATTGACACTTCATCTACAATTACAACATCTTGATTAATTTTTGGAACTTCAAAATTAAGGCTTAATCCCTCTTCTTCTGTCTTTCCTATGGTAAGTAATCTATGTAGCGTTTTAGCTTCTTCGCCTGTTGTTTCTGTAATTCTTTTTGCTGCTCTTCCGTGTTGGTGCGCAAAGAGCAATTTCAAATTTTTCAAATTCAAATAGTTTAATTAAAGTTTCTATTATTGTTGTTTTTCCTGTTCCTGGGCCTCCTGTAATTATAGCTATTTTATTATTCATAGCCATCTTAATTGCCTTTTTTTGTTCATCAGATAAATCCATTTTGATTTGTCTTTCTATATCATTTATCTTTGAATCTAAATTTATTGGTCTATGAACTTTATCATTACACATCATCATGATTCGTCTTGCTATTGAATCTTCTGCCTCATAATAATAACTTAAAGCACAATAGTCATCTTCAACATATACTTCTTTATTAAAGCTTAAATTTTCTAATTCATTTTCTATTAAATCTTCAGAAACTTTTAAAATATTACTTACAAAAGAAACTAATTCTGTTTTCAATGAACAAGTATTACCATTTTTAGAAGAAAGTCCTAAAGCATATTTAATACCACTAGCTATTCTAAACGAAGAATTGTAATCTATACCAAGCGCAATCGCCATTCTATCAACGGTTTCGAAGCTTACGCCATATAGAATATTTATTAATATATATGGATTTTCTTTTATTTTATCTATAGCACCAATACCTAATTCTTTATAAACTCTATTAGCATTTGTTGCACCTATTTCATATTTTTGTAAGAAAATTACTATTTGCCATAGTTGCCATTCTTTGTTAAATTCTTCAGATATTTGAACCGCCTTTTGATTTGTTATTCCAGAAATATTCGATAGTTTATATGGTTCAAATCTCAAAACATCTACTGTATCTTCTCCAAATCTTGAAACAATCTTTTTTGCAGTTGCAGGTCCTACTCCTTTAATAATTCCGCTTCCTAAATATTTTTCGACTTCTGCAACTGTTGATGGCATCAGCTTTTCAAATGTATTTAATTTAAATTGTTCTCCATATAGAGCATGATTTATTATAGTTCCTTCCGCTTTGATGATATCTCCTATTTTAATAAAAGGCATATTACCTACACAAGTAATCAAAACATCATCTACTTCTAAATTACAAACTGTATATCCATTTTCTTCATTATAATAAACTATACTCTCTACTTGCCCTTTTAATTCCAATTTTCACCTCATAAAAGGTGCCCCAAATAACTTTAGGACACCTTTAAATGTTTAATTATTATCTAACCTCATTGACTTCTAATTCGCCATAAGGAGGTTGGTTATCTAAAAAGAAAGCTTCACTTCTTATATATTTTGTTCTATCCATTCCTGTATTTATTTCTTTATAGTCTAATTTCAACCATAAATACCAGCCATTTCCTGTTCTAGTACCAGTTGGTCCTTCAGTAATTTCAACCGATACGTGGCTTCCTGGATTAACTCCTAAGAATACCTCAGTAAAATCAGTATCTGCTGGCTGACTAACAGATTCAGTCCATACATACGTTGCACTATTTAATTGATTTATTGTATTATCCCAATTAAAGCCAACTAATGTCTTTTGAGTATTCATCCAATTACTATTTCCATTTGGAGCAAGCGTAACTGTTATATCTCCTCTTATAACATTTTCAGTAGGTATAATTGTTGTTTCATCAGATACATTTGATATTTTGTATGGATTTCCATCTCTATCTACTAAAGTAGCAACAACCGTACCATCATAATAATTTACAAGATACTCTCTATCACCACGTATATTAGTAATATTGAATCCATTTCCAAATTCGTCATCAAATCTTTCTTGATTCATTAAATAGTACTTGATAAATTTGTCATTTGCATGGTTAATACTTTTAATATAATCTTTATCTTCTTCTGTAAGAACTCTACCAAATTTTGCTTCTAATTCATCATCCTTAATTACATAGCTCTCATTTGGTACAAATTCATCTATTTTAATTTGAGTTCTTGCATAATCAACAACATTTTCTACATTTTTAAGTTCAACTTTTGCATCTTGCTCTAAACTATCATCAATTATAGATGTTAGTAGTGGTGCAGAAATAGCTGCAATTAATATGATCATTATAATAGTAACAACAAGCGCGACAATACTTACACCTTTATTGTTTAACATTTTATTCCTCCTAAACAAACTATTGTATAGGTCCAACAACATCAATCGAATAATAATTTACCAAAAATTCAGAATCATTTGAGACACTGTTAAGACCTAGTTGAACTACTTCATTGTGTCTTAGTATTCTCGTGTATTCCATTTCAATAAAATTATCATCTACAAATTTTTTTATTTGTTCTTCAACTTCTTTATTATTATCTGTTCTTAACTTGCCTTCACTAACAAATAAATTAATAATATATTCTTTAATTGCTTCTTTTCTTTCTTCATCTGTTTCTTTTTCAAAAAGTTCTTGAGGTAGAGTATCACCAACAAGAGGATTAATACTACTATCAATTTGATTATCGCCAAATCTATAATTGATTGCATCTACAACTTGTGCTCTTTCTTCTTTTGCTTTCGCATCTAAACCATTATCATAGCTTCCAGTGCTGTTATTTATCGCTATAGAAGCAATTATTATAATAACAATAATCATAATAACAAGAGCTATTAAACTTATACCTTTATTATTCAAGTTATTTCACCTCAATACTTTTTCTTTTGATTATTCCCAACTTAATATAGGAGCAGTTTTGTTATCAAAACGCCAGTACTTAATTACACTATCCCATCCTGAGAAAGATGTTTGAAGTCTAATAGCTTCTGGAGAAAGTGGATCAAATATTACTGTATTATCTTGTTGATATCCTACACCATTTTCAGATAATGCTGAATCTGTAACTTGTTGTCTTTCCCAATAACAATACTTAACTGATGGCTCACTTTGAGCTGCAACTGAACCTACAAATCCGCCTCTTGCTTCTCTAACTGAAGGTGTTGGCTTACATGTAGTATAGTTATAATTTAAATTGATATTTGATCTACCTACAGAACTAATTTCACCAACAAAACCACCTGCTGACTTATCACATTTTGTAATACTTCCTTGAGAATAACAATTTTCAATTAGGATTTGATACATGCTATCAGAAGCATTTATTCTACCGATTAATCCTCCTACTCTTTCAACACCAGAAATAGTTGCTACTGCACATGACTCAGTTATACTAATGTCTCTGTTAGATTGAACTAATCCAATGAATCCACCTATATTATCTTCATTACCAGTAACAGTAAGATTATCACCTTTTACACAACATTGTAAGATTGTTCCACCAGTAACTTGACCAGCAAATCCTCCAACATATTGAGCACCTCTTACTTTTACTCCAGATTTTATATTTTGAGCAGTTCCTTCAAAGTTACCAAATAGTCCGCCTGCATATCTTCCTGTTGAGTAAACATTTCCTGTAACAACACAGTTTGAAATTCTACCGCTACAAGAACCAGCAATTGCTCCAACAAAATCGCCGCCTGCAACATCAATGTTTTCTAGAACAAGATTATCTATTAGAGCATCTGCAGTAATTGTACCAAATAAACCAGCATGGTCTAATGAAGAATTATTAATTTTTAAATTTCTAATTTTGTAACCTCTTCCATAAAACTTTCCTGAAAATACAGGAATTGGTGTCCAACCATTACCACCATTAAAAGCTGCCATATCAATATCTCTATTTAATCTATAAATTGCATTTGGATATTGAGCAAATTTTTTCATATCATCTGGAGAATTTATTGTGATAGTGTTATCACATGGAGGTACTTCATTTCTTGCAATTGCACTTAGGTCATCAACCTCATAATATGTTTTGCCTTTCCATTTAACACCTTTAAGGTTAACAACCTCACCTGTTGAATAGTTAACAACGTATTCTGATGGCAACTCAAGTGGTGCATTATTAATAAGTGATGAAACTTGATCTTTATTTAAATAATAATATCCATACATAAATGATAATTCATTGCCGCCACATACTAATTGAACATATCTTTTAGAATTAATCATACTATCAGTGTCTTGACGATCACCAATAAGAAGGCTTGGATTATTAGTTTGCTTTGATTCTGCATAACGCTTTACAATCGCATTACTAATTTTTTCAGCATCACGAGTAATCATCGCTGCTTCTTGAACAGTCTTTATTTCTGAACTTCTCATCATCATTCTAATTGCTACAATAGCAATAAGAACAATTACAACTACAACTCCAATCAATAAAAAGTTCATTGTTCTTTTGGTTTTATCAACCAAGATGTCTTGTTTCTTATTTCCAATAATATCGTCTAAATTAACGCCCATTTTATCCCCTCCGTATAGACTTTAACTGTATTATTTTTACATACAATTTCTCTATTTTAGATTACTATTTTTACTCTATGATGTCAAATTATATTTACATTACAAAAAAGCTACATTTTACTTGCTAATTCCAGTTATATTGCCAATAATATTTGAATTAAAAGTATACTTGTTTTTGTTCTTGTCTGTATGTGCTTTTTCAGCAATTTCAACTAGTTTATCAATCAATTCAGGGTATTCTAATTTGTCATGATTCCATAAATAGAAAGAAAAAGAACCTGGAATGGTATTTATTTCGTTAATATATACCTTGTTATCATCTAAATCTATAATATAGTCAACTCTTACTACGCCCTTTGAATTTAAAGCCTTAAATGTTTGTTTTGTGTACTCTTTTATAAGATTTGTTTGTTCATCTGAAATTTGAGCAGGAATTCTTCTATCCATACTCTCCATTGAACCACCTTGTTTTGCACCATTTAATGGAAGATTAGCAATTTTTGCAGGTGCTGTTTTTGTTCCTTTTCCAGATTTGCCACCCCTTAAGTATTTATCTTCAAATGTTAAAAACTCTTTCCAACTTATTGGCTCCTCACAACAAGATGTATCTACATCATCTTGATATCCAAGAGCACTACAATTGATTTCTTTTAAATTAGTTACTGCCTTTTCAACAATTATTCTTGTATCATATGATACAGCAACTTCAATTGCTTCAATTAACCCTTCTCTATCTTTTGCTTTTGTTATACCAATACTTGAACCCAAATTTGAAGGTTTTACAAACATTGGGTAAGAAAGTGTATTTTCAACTTTACTTATTACTTCGTTTCTATCTTTTTCCCATTCTTCACGTATAAAATATGTATATGGAAGAACCGGCAAATTGTAAGATTCAAATACTTTTTTCATAAGTATTTTATCCATTCCAACTGATGCTCCTAATACTCCAGATGATGTATAAGGAATATTAGCAAGTTCTAATAAACCTTGAAGTGTTCCATCTTCGCCATTCATACCATGCATTGAAGGAATTACACAATCAATTTTTATAAACTTTTCTTTAGCAAATAAACCTTTTTCATAAACAATAAGTCCATCTTTGTTTGGTGGAATAACTGCTTCTTTAACTTCACCAATATGTGCATCAAAATTCTTATAAATATTGGCATCCAAAAGTTTTTCTCCAGTATACCAGTTACCATCTGAATGAATATAAATTGGTATGATATTATATTTATCTTTTTTTGCATTTTCAATTAATTGAAGACCAGAAACAATCGATACATCATGTTCGCATGTTACTCCTCCAAAAATTACACCTAAGTTTTTCATAAAAAATCCTCCGTTTTATTCATTGTATGAATCAGGCAAGTCATTTTCAAATAAAATGACATCACCAACCTTAGTTACTTTAGCTAGACGTTTAGTTGCTTCATCAAGATTTGGAACAACATAAATGCTCATATCATCAAAACCAGCCTCTTTAAGTCCTTCTTGAATTGGAAGTGTATGCTTGGGTCCAACCAAGATTGCAACATCTACAACACTTGCCATTTGCTTTCCAAATTCTTTATTTAATTTGTCTTCTTCTTCCCCAAGCTCTACCATTCCAGGTGTTACAATTATTTTTCTTCCAGTAAATTTAGATAAAACATCAAGTGCTGCTTTGCTACCAGCAGGATTTGAATTAAATGCATCATCAATAACCGTTGTTCCATTTGTACTTGGAAGCAATTGAAGTCTATGTTCTACTGGTTCTATTTTACTGCATCCATTAATAATCTGTTCTTTTGAAAGCCCCATATATTCAGCAATCGCAATTGCTCCAATAATGTTTTGAACATTATGCTCGCCCAACAATTTTGATTTGCAATCATATTCACCATATTTTGTACTAACAACAGTGAATGAAGTGCCTTCATTTGTCGCTTTTATATTTTTTGCATAAATACTTGCATCTTTATTATCTATAGCAAATAAGAATTTATTGTCATGTGAATCTATATTAAATAACGCTTCACATTCAGCCCCATCTTTTGGTAAAAATACTGCACCATCATCTAGTATTCTTTCTGTATTTGAATCGACCTTATCCTCATCTTTAGATTTTTTTAATCCATTCGAGAATGGGTTTACTGCAGATCTTGCAATGCCAAGTATTGTATCATAAGGTGATGATTCCCATTGAGTATTCTTCTTATCTTTTACTCCATCTAATAATTCGCCTTTGGTTTTAGCTACATTTTCAATTGTTTTAAATGTCTCTAAATGCTGTGGTCCAATTGAAGTAATAAGTCCTATATGAGGTTTAACAAAATCGCATATTTCTCTAATGTCATGTTTTTTTCTTGCTCCCATTTCAGAAATAAATACTTCATGTTCTGGTTTAAGTTGTTCTCTAATAACTCTAACATTACCCATCGTTGTATTATAGCTTCCAGGTGTTGCAAGTACATTATATTTTTCAGAAAGAATTGTTTTTAAGATATATTTAGTTGATGTTTTTCCATAGCTTCCTGTAATACCTATTCTAATTAGATTTTTATACTCTTTTTGATGTAATTTTCTATACGCTTTTGTAATAAATCTATTTGCAACAAAATTTTCAGTTGGCGATGCTAGCCAGTTTGCTAAAATCATGTTTACTGGAAGTGTGAATACCAAAAACGAATATAGTATTGGAAGCATTATATTGTTTAACGAATACCCAATATCAAATGTTTGAACAAAAAACACTTCTAGTATCGCAACTGCAATAATATTAAAGAATATAAGTCTATATACTCTAGCAGTATATTTTAAAGGTTTCTTGGCACTTTTACGTTCTTTATGTGATTTTATAAAAATAACTATATTATAAATAACAAATGTTGACATCGCTAAAACGAATGGAATCATTGTTAATAAAAGTCTCTCTTTTTCTGTCAAAGCATCTAATTTAATTGCATTTTCAGTTAGCAAAACAAGTGCTCCGGCAGAAAGCATTGCTACAACTGTGGTTAATAGAAAACCTATAAATCCTCTTTTAAATGCTTTTTTAGGATTCTTTAAAATCCATCTATACATTCCATCATTTTGATAGCTCTCTTGTTGCATAATATGAAGCATGCTTGGCAATGCCAATGCATAAATAATTAGAAAAATTATATCCATTTTTTCTCCTTTGAATTACGAATTTAAAAAGCATTCTACAACTTTTAAATATTTTGCCGAATTATCCAAATATGAATAATGTCCTGCATTTTCTATAATAACAAGTCCACTATCTTTTATATTTTTCTCCATAATTTTTGCCATATATAGTGGTGTATCTTGATCATTTTCTCCCCAAATAAGTAACGTTGAATTTTGAATATCTGAAAGATTATTTGTTAAATCTAAATTGATAATATTATTGAATGTTTGTCTCATTGTATCACTTGAAAGCGCAGAATAATCTGATGAGCCTCTCTTCTTTCTCATTTCATCTAACTTCTTTTCATATTTGTCTTTCGGAATAAAAAATTTCATTGTATTTTTCAAAAATTTATAACTTATTATTTTAAATGATTTTTTTGCATTCCACTTTGGTTTAACACCAGCAGCGTCTGTCAAAATGATTTTATTAAATAATTCTTTATACTTAGATGAAAGAAAAATAATTACTCTTCCACCGAAAGAATGTCCTATAACATCACAACCAACAATATTCTGATTTTCAATAAACGATTTAACCATATATGAGTATTCTGGAACACCCCATACATTTTCTAATGCACTTGATTTTCCTGCTTGTCCTGGGAAGTCAAGCACATACACTGGTCTTTGTTTTTTGAAATATAAATAAATTGGTGCCATCGCTTCTATTTTTGCCATCCACCCATGCAAAATAAGAAGAGGCTTTATGTTAGCGTCTTCTTTATTTTCGCGTCCATCAAACACTTCATAATTAATATCTAAGTTTTCATACTTGAATATCAAATTAATCATCCTTATCTTCTTCAGCAGTATATACTTGTGCTCTCTTTTTAGCACTTTCATCACTTGCTAAATACTCATCGTAAGTCATTTCTCTATCTATAATTCCATTTGGTGTAATTTCAATAATTCTATTTGCTACTGTTTGAACAAATTGATGATCATGAGATGTAAATAGTATTACTCCTTTAAATGCCATAAGACCATTGTTTAATGCTTGTATAGATTCCAAATCCAAATGGTTTGTTGGCTCATCAAATATTAATAAATTTGCACCAGATAACATCATTTTAGAAAGCATACATCTTACTTTTTCTCCTCCAGATAAAACATTAACTTTCTTTAATGCTTCATCACCAGAGAATAACATTCTTCCTAAAAATCCTCTAACATATGTGTCTTCCTTTATTGGTGAATATTGTCTTAGCCAATCAACAATTGATAAATCAGACTTGAATTCATCTGAATTGTCTTTTTTAAAGTATGACCATGTAATTGTAATACCAAATTTGTAATCACCTTCTTGCGCTGCACTATTTTCAGTAATAATATCAAACAATTCTGTTTTAGCAGCTCCCATTGGTCCTACAAAAGCAATCTTGTCTCCATTTTTAACATTTATTGACACATTGTTTAATAACATCTTTCCATTTTCATCTTTTTTGGTGATATTGTTAATAAACAAAATTTCTTTTCCTGGTTCTCTATCCATTTTGAAATCAATATATGGATATTTTCTATTTGATGGTTTTATTTCATCCAATTCAATTTTTTCTAATAATTTCTTTCTAGATGTTGCTTGTTTAGATTTAGAAGCGTTTGCACTAAATCTACTAATAAATTCTTGCAACTCTTTAATCTTTTCTTCTTTCTTTTTGTTAGCATCTTTCATTTGTTTTAATGCAAGCTGTGAAGACTCATACCAGAAATCATAGTTACCTGTATATACTTGAATCTTTCCAAAATCTATATCTGCAATATGTGTGCATACTGTGTTTAAGAAATATCTATCGTGTGATACAACTATTACTGTATTTTCAAAATTGATTAAGAATTCTTCAAGCCATTCAATCGCTTCCATATCTAGATAGTTGGTAGGCTCGTCTAGAAGCATAACATCAGGATTTCCAAAAAGAGCACTAGCAAGTAATACTTTAACTTTTTGAACTTCTGTTAAATCTTTCATCAATTTATAGTGATTATCCGATTCTACTCCAAGACCATTTAATAGTATTCCTGCGTCTGCTTCTGCATTCCAACCATCCATCTCTGCAAATCTTGCTTCTAGTTCCCCAGCTTTTATACCATCTTCCTCACTAAAATCTGGTTTTGCATAAATGGCATCTTTTTCTTGCATTATTTTATATAATTCTTCATTTCCTCTGATTACAACATTTATTGCTGTTTCTTCTTCAAATGCATGGTGATCTTGCTTTAGTACTGATAATCTTTCACCTGGATTCATTGAAACATCACCTTGAGATGGTTCAATTTCGCCTGATAATATTTTTAGAAATGTTGTTTTTCCTGCACCATTTGCACCTATTAAACCATAACAGTTTCCTGGTTTAAATTGAATATTAACATCCTCAAATAGTGTTCTTTTTCCAAAACGTAGAGTAACATTGTTTGCACTAATCATTTTTGATTATTCCTTTCATTTTAAAACTCATTTGGTAAGAAATTCTTTTCGAATTGTTCGATGAAGAAATTGTCTGTCATTCCAGCAATAAAATCTACAACGATTTTTCCATAAGAATTCACTTTTTTGTAGCTTTCAGACATCTTTAAATAGTATTCTTCGTAGATGTATCCTCTTTTCTCTTCCAAATCTTTTAGATATTTTTCAAATAGCATTTGGAAAAGTTTTCTAGAACGTTCTTCTGTATTGTTCTTCTTAGGGTTGTTATAAATGTGTGAATAATTAAATTCCATTAATTCTTTAAGAGCATTAAATACTTCATCTGAAAATTCTAAATATGGTTTTTTATAACTATTTACTAACAAATCTTTTACTAAATTATCTATGATATGAGAATTGGTATTTCCTAGAACTTTAGTAATACTTTCTGGTATGTCTTCTCTTTTTATTACATTAAGTATGATTGCATCTTCTATATCTCTTCCTATGTATGCAATGATATCAGAAATTCTAACTACGCATCCTTCTAGCGTCATAGCACGAATCGTTTTATCATATCCTTTTATTGTCCAACATTTTTCGTATTCATCTAAAAATTGTTCAATTGTTTTGTTGTAATCTGGCTCATATCTTTTTTCTAACATTTCACCATTGTGGCAAAGAATTCCATCTAAAACCTGCACTGTCATATTAAGGCCAACGCCGTTATTTTCTAATGTTTGTAAAACTCTAACGCTTTGTGCATTGTGTAAGAACAATCCCAAATTATTGTCCTCACATATTTTGTTTAAAACTCTTTCTCCAAAATGTCCGAAAGGTACGTGTCCTAAATCATGACCTAATCCCATAGCTTCAATCAAATCTTCATTTAACCCAAGTGTTCTACCAATCGTTCTTGCAATTTTTGCAACAAATTGAACATGAAGTCCACGATGCGTTACAAGATCATTTGAAACCATTGGAAAAACTTGGGTTTTATCCATATATCTTGCATAAGCTTGTGAATGAAGAATTCTATCTGCATCTCTAAAAAATGGAGGTCTTACATTAAATTCTTCTTCTCTATGCTCTTCGACAAGTCGTTTTGCATCTTTAGATAAAAAAGCATATTCAAATAAATGATCTTCTTCTTTCTCATTATTTGAAATTGCAATTTCACTTAAATCAAGCATTATGCCACATCCTTTCTTATTTTTGTTTAATTTGCCATCCTGCATCATATATATCATCTGCATCAAACAATGCGGTACCAGCGACTATAATATCTGCTCCTCTTTTAATTGGTTCGATTGCATTTTGACATGTAATTCCGCCATCTACTTCAATTGATTTTGTATATCCCATTTCTCTTATTTTTTCTATCTTTTCAAGTGTTGATTCTATTAGTTTTTGACCACCATAACCTGGTTCAACAGTCATTACAACTACAACATCAATTTTATTTAATATATTCCTTAATAAACTTACAGAAGTATTGGGTTTAATTGCAACTCCAACTTGTGCTCCCATATATTTTATTTCATAAGCAAGCTCATAAAACTTATTCATATCTAGTGTCATACTTTTACTGTTGATTATTGTTTCTATATGAAAAGAAATAATACTTGCACCATCAAAATTTGAAATTACTTGAATTGGATTTTCTACCATAAGATGAACATCTAAAGGTTTGTTTTCTGTCCTTTTAGCATTCTTAAACATATCTATTCCATCCGTTTTATTTGGAACAAATACTCCGTCCATTACATCTATGTGTATGTAATCTAAAAGTCCATTTAATTCTACAATTTTGCTATGTAATTCTATTTTGTTAGCGTTCAAAATTGATGCTGATAATTGGGGTTCTTTAAAACTTTTATTCTCCATAAAATCACCACTTTTTTTCTTCCTTAAGCTTTTGATAAAACTTACAATATCTTTCATATCTTCCTGCATTTATTTTATTATTATTAACTGCATCTTTAATAGCGCATTTTTCTTCTTTTATGTGTGAACATCCTCTATATTTACACTTTGGAATTTCTGGAACGAATTCAACAAATAATTTATCTAAATCGTTATACGAAATGTTTTTCATTTCATAAGTTGAAAACCCCGGGGTGTCAGCTATATAGGTGTTATCTGTTATTTTATATAACTCTACAAATTTTGTAGTATGTTTTCCTCTTTCTAATTTTTCAGAAGTTTCTCCTTCTTCTGATTTTTCCATACCAAAAATGTTATTTGTAAGTGCAGATTTACCTACACCTGAGTTTCCTGTAAAAGCTGTTATTTTATTTTGTAAAAAGACTGCTAGTTTTTCAATTCCAATTCCGTTTTTTGCATCTGTAGTTATTACTTGATATCCAATTTTTTCATAAGTACTTATTATACTATCGTAATCTGTAGATAAATCGATTTTATTCACGCAAATAATTGGTGTAACATCATTTTTTTCTGCCATCACTAATTGCTTATCCAAAAGTTCTAAATCGGGATTTGGATTTGTCGTTGCAACTACAATTATTAATTGATCTATATTTGCAATTGGAGGACGAATAAATTCATTTTTTCTTGGGTAAACTTTAGTAATTACTTCTCCTTCTACCTCAACTGAGTCTCCAACTACTATATTCATTTTTTTAAATTTAAATGATCCTTTTGCTTTATAATAATTACAAAACAATCCCGTATCTACTTTATATAAATCAGAATTTACTTTTATAACAATTCCTTTAATTTTACTCACCTCAAAAAAATTTATTTCTTTTGTATTTATGTCAACCAGGGCATTTTTATACAACATATAGTATATCATTTATAATAAAAAAAAAGAAGAGCAAAAGCTCTTCTTTTTCATTATCTAATTACTTGTTCAGAATCAAATACTCCATCAATAAATACCCTCAATACACCTGTTGCATCTCCTGGATATGGCACTTTGATTGTACCATCTGATCTTTTATGTGTTCCCTTATATATTTCCTTACGATTTAATATATCTCCGTTTAATTCTACCTTAACTTCAAATGTATCTTTTGAACCTTTATTTGATAAATTAACATTTAATATTTTATCTGGAACTTTTTCAGCTGGAGGAGTAGTTGTTGTAGGTTTTTCTTCAGGTTTTTCTGGTTCTGTAGTTGTAGTAGTACTTCCTTGTTGCTGTCCTGGTTGTCCAACTACTGGTGAAATTGTAACCGAAGTTGGTCCACCTGATGATGTTTCTTTTAGTTTATTAACTACAATTATTACAGATGTACCAGTAGGAGCTATTTTTCCGCCTTCTGGAGTTTGTAATAGTATTTTTCCATCCGCTTTTGAGGTATCCTTTGTATAAGAAGGTAATACTACGAATCCCATTGCTTCTAATTTTTCAATAGCTGATTCTTCTGTATCATTTAATACATTTGGAACTTCTGTAACATCATCTGGAAGTCCTGTACTAACATATACTTTAACAATATCATTTACGTAAGCTTGTGTATTTGGTAATGGATCTTGTCTGATTATTTTATCTACAGCAACATCTTCGCTTGCTTCTTCAATAACTTCAATTTGTAATTCTGCATTTCTAATTTTCATTGTAGCTGCTGTAAGTGAATCAGTAAGAACATCTGGAACTTTTACTTGTCTTGGTCCACTACTTAATGTTAATTCAACTTTTGTGCCTTTTGCTGCTTTAGAACCACCAGCAATCTTTTGTTTAACAACATAATCTTTTGGTAAGTCATCTTCAACAGGTTCTGTGAATTGTGCCTCTAACCCTGCTTCTTTTAGGCTAAGAATAGCAGCTTCTTTACTATTACCAATAACATTTGGAACTTCAACTTTTTCTTCTAAGCTATCAAATCCACCATTAAAAATTACAAAACTACCAAGAGCTATTAGTCCAAATATTAATATAAGTGCTAATATTTTTAAAATGATTCCTTTTACTGATGAAGACTCATTTTTAATTTTCTTAGTCTTTTTCTTATTGTTAGAAACATTCATATTCTCTGGTCTTCTAACTCCTTCTTTTACATATGACCTAGTTACATTTGAATTGATTGCAGGAATTTTTTGAGTAGCAAATTCCCCATCATCGCTTTTTGAAATACCAATATTTCTTAATTCTGGATCCTTTAATATTTTTTGTAAATCAGTATACATCTCATGAGCATTTACATATCTGCTACTTACTTCTTTTTGCATAGCTTTCAAAATAATATCATTTAAGCCATCTGGAATTTCAGGATTAATTTGCTTTGGTGGTACAACTTCTTCTTTAAGATGTTTCATTGCAATACTAACTGGTGTATCACCATCAAAAGGAAGACGTCCAGTAACCATTTCATATAAAACAACACCTAATGAATATATATCAGATTTTTCATCTGTGTATCCACCTCTTGCATGTTCTGGTGAGAAATAATGAACACTTCCCATAGCTCCTGCATTAGCATTTATTGTACTTGAAGTAGATGCTTTTGCTATTCCAAAATCAGCAATTTTAGCAAGATTTTCTTTTGTCATTATTATATTATGAGGTTTTATATCTCTGTGAATGATATGATTTTTATGCGCTGTAGAAAGACCCGAAGCTATTTGAGATGCAATTTCAGCACTTCTTCTCCAGTCTAGCTTTCCTTCCTCTTTTATAACCTCTTTTAATGTTTTTCCTACAATAAGTTCCATAACGATGTAATTGATGTCACCATCTTTTGCTACATCATAAATTGAAACTATATTAGGATGAGAAAGTGCCGCAGCTGATTGAGCTTCAATTTGAAATCTTTTAACAAATTCTTGATCGCTCGCAAATTCCTCTTTTAATACTTTAACAGCTACATTTCTATTTAGGGTTTTATCTTTTGCCTTATAAACTGTAGCCATTCCTCCATTGCCAATTTTTTCAAGTACTTCATATCTTCCAGCTAATGTTTTACCTATTAGGTCCATTACTATTCCCTCCAAAAGAATTTTTGTAAAACTTCTAATTTGATATTAATATTGCACTTACATTATCAAGACCGCCGTTTCTATTGGCGCTATCTATTAGCTTCTTACAAGCTACTTTTACATCAAAAATGTTTTTCATTATTATTTCATAAATGTACTTATCATCAACCATATTGGTAAGCCCATCTGAACACATAAGAATAATGTCTCCTTTAACTACACCTTTTGTAATTATATCTGGAGAAATTTTTTCTTCACATCCTAAAACTTTAATTAAAACATTTTTTTGAGGGTGATTTTTAGCTTCCTCTACTGTTATTTCACCCTGTTTAACTAAGTTTTGAACATAAGAGTGATCTTTGGTTAGTTGTCTAAATATGTTTTGCCTTGCTCTATATACTCTACTATCACCGATATGTCCTATATATATTTTTCCACGATATATTAGAACAACAATTAAGGTTGTTCCCATACCTTTATATTTTTTTTCTTGTTGAGCCAATGTATATACAACCTTATTGGCTTCTATAATCGAATCATAAATTAATTTTTCCAAATTTTCTTTGGTTCGTTCTATTTTAATAAAATTATTTCTAACATAATCGCGCACTGTCTTAGCTGCTAAGGAACTAGCCTTTTCACCAGCATTTGCTCCGCCCATACCATCTGCCAAGATAAATAATTTCATACTTTCTTCAGCACCCGGAACATATATATAATCTTCATTATTTTCTCTTTTTTTGCCTATATCTGTAATGCCACAAAATTGCATATCACATCACCTCTTTTTTAGTCGATTTAATATACTGCTTTGACTAAAAATGTAACAAAAATGTTACACGATTATTATATATATTTTTTATTAAAGTGTCAAAATTTTAAGTTTTTTTATGATTTTTGTGTTTGTCTAACTAATTGGCCACATGCTGCGCTTATATCAGAACCTAGTTCTCTTCTAACGGTTGCAACGATTCCACGTTCATTTAGTCTATCTCTAAAAGCTAATATTTTATCTGTTGAACTTTTTTCATACTTTCCATCTTTTATTTTATTTATTGGAATTAAATTAACGTGACATAACATTCCTTTTAAAGTTTTTGCAAGATGATCTGCATCTTTTAAACTATCATTTACACCATCAACTAATGCATATTCAAATGTAATTCTTCTGTTTGTTTTTTCAATGTAATATTTACATGCTTCAATTAATTCTTCTATTTTATATGTATTATTAATTGGCATCATGTCACTTCTTACTTCATTTCTACTACTATGAAGCGATATACATAGATTACATTGTAAAGTATTTTCATCAGCAAGTTTAATAATTTTTGGAACAAGACCACATGTTGAAATACTAATATGTCTAGCACCTATATTTAATCCTTTTGGATCATTAATAATATGAATTGCTCTTAAGACATTGTCGTAATTATCTAATGGTTCTCCTATTCCCATAAAAACTACATTAGATATTTTTTCTCCAGTGTCTTTTTCAATTTCCAATATTTGAGAAACAATCTCACCTGCCGTAAGACTTCTAACAAATCCTATCTTTGCTGATGCGCAAAAATTACATCCCATTTTACATCCAACTTGATTTGAAACACATGTTGTATATCCATACTTGTATTTCATCATTACACTTTCAATGTAATTCTCACCGTCATTTAATTTAAATAAGAATTTTATTGTTCCATCTTTTGAAGTTAATTTGTTGACTAATTCTAGATTCTTTAAGTAATAATTTTCTTTTAATTTTTTTATTAAATCTCTAGATAAATCTGTCATATCATCAAAGCTTTCTACAGCTTTAAAAAGCCAAGCATAAATCTGCTTAGCTCTATATTTTTTCTCACCTATTTCAAGCATTTCTGCTTCTAATTCTTCTAGAGTAAAATCTCTAATATTTTTCATTTTTTCACCAGTTTCTTTTTTTATTTTTTAATTAATTTAGCAATATAAAAACCATCTGTATTATTTACATTTGGAAATAATTTAATCTCTTCTTCCAATTTATATTCTATATGCTTATGTAAGAAATTAGCAATTTGTCTTTCGTTTTCATCTTTTAAAACTGTACATGTACTATAAACTAAAGTGCCACCAGGTTTCAAGTACTCAGATACAGAATCTAAAATTGATCGTTGCGTTTCAATCAATTCATCAATATCTGATTCATTACGAGTCCATTTAATATCTGGCTTTTTTCTAATAACTCCTAATCCAGAACAAGGAACATCTAATAAAATTCTATCATATTTTTCTCTAAGAAATGTGTGATATTCTGCACTATCTGCTACGCTAGCATAAATATTTGTAATTCCTAACTTTTCTGCTAATTTTTTAACTAGCTCAACTCTATGCTCATGTATATCCCACGCATCTACACGACCTGTATTATTCATTAGCGCAGATATATATGTTGTTTTTCCACCTGGACTACTGCATGCATCAAGAATATATTCATCTTCTTTTGGATCTAATTTTAAAACTGCTAATTGTGCTGCTTCATCTTGAACCACATACAACTTTTCGTTAAAATCTGTTAGTTTTTTAACAAAAATACTGTCTGGTAAATTTCCAAGTCTATTATCTACGCCTTTAAGGTCTAATAACTTCTTTAATTCATCTCTACTTGCTTTTATTGTATTTACTCTAATCGCTGTTTCTGGAGTTTTGTTATTTGATTCTAAAATCTCAATTACAAATTTTTTATCATAATCTTTTAATAATCTACTAACCATCCAAACAGGATGTGAAGTCATAATAGATATTATTTCTTCATCTGTATATGGTTTTGTTTTTATATAATATATAAGCTTATCATATTCATTTTTTTCTATTTTTCTTAATATCGCATTAGTAAATTTGCTTGATACTTCATGACCATATTTTTTTGCAAGTTTAACGCTTTCATTTACTGCCGCACTTTCAGGAATTCTATCTAGAAAAGCAATTTGATATATTCCCATTCGTAATATATTTATTATCCAAGGAGAAATCTTTTTTAGTCTAATAGATGAATATTTTTTGATTATTTCATCTAATGTAATCTTCCACGTTAATACGCCATAAACTATTTCACTAGCTAAGGCTTTATCTTGCTTTGATAAATCTGATTTATTTAGTTCTTTATCAAGTGTAAGATTTGAATATCCTTCTCCTACCTCGATTTTATATAACGTGGTTAGTGCTATCTCACGAGCTGTTTGCAAGATTTCATCTCCTTATTTTAAATCTTTTACTCTCTTTTTTGTTAAACCAAAATAGTAACGAATTGCTTCAACAATACGATCACAACTATTTCCATCACCATATGGATTTGTTGCTTTGCTCATTTTTTCATAAGCATAAGAATCTGTAAGAAGTTTTGTAGCTTCAGCTACAATAACATCTTTATCAACTCCTACAACTTTAACAGTACCAGCTGTTACCGCTTCAGGACGTTCTGTTTCAGTTCTTAAAACTAATACTGGTTTTCCAAGTGATGGAGCTTCTTCTTGTATGCCACCAGAATCTGTCATAACAAAGTAAGATTTATTCATTAAATTGTGTGTTGTTATAACATCTAATGGTTCTATTAAATGTACATTTTCAATCCCATCTAGTACTTCATGTGCAACCTCTTGTACAGCCGGATTTAAATGTACAGGATAAACCACTTCAACTTCATCTTTAAACTCGGTTGCAATTTCTTTTACTGCTTCGCAAATATTGTGAAGAGGAGCTCCTAAATTTTCTCTTCTATGAGCAGTCATAAATATGATTTTTTTGTTTGGATCTAAACTTTGTAATACAGGGTGTTTAAACTCGTAATCCTTCTTAACAGTTGTTTTAAGAGCATCTATTACTGTGTTTCCTGTAATATAAATATCTTCTTCGTTTATATTTTCTTTTAATAAATTATCTTTATTATTTTGTGTTGGTGCAAAGAATAAATCAGAAATTTGAGTTACGATTTTTCTGTTCATTTCTTCTGGATATGGTGAATACTTATCATAAGTACGAAGACCTGCTTCAACATGTCCGACTCTAACCTTACTATCAAATGCAGCTTCTGCAGCAGCTAAAGTAGTAGTTGTATCACCATGTACCAAAACTATATCTGGTCTTTCGATTTGTATTACATCATAAACTCCATTTAATACAGAAGATGTAATATGTGTAAGAGTTTGTTTACTCTTCATAATATTTAAGTCATAGTCTGGTTTTACATTAAATGCTTCTAAAACTTGATCTAGCATTTCTCTATGTTGAGCTGTAACACAAACTATTGTAACAATGTCTTCTCTTTTCTTTAATTCTAGTACTAAAGGACACATTTTTATTGCTTCTGGTCTTGTGCCGAAAACAAGCATTACTCTGAGCTTCCCGCCATCAGCCAAATTTTTAACTTGTACTTTTGGAAGTCCTTTTCTTTTTCTAATTTGGATGTTTCTTGTTTCAAGTAATGCAAGTACTGCAACAATTCCCACAAAACCAATTGCCTTCCAAATAGAGCTTTCCATTAATACAATTGCAAATATTCCAAAAATTGCTGCTATTGCATAAAGAACAAGAACGGCTTGTCTTTGAGAAAGTCCTAAATCAACTAATCTATGATGTAAATGTCCTCTATCTGCTTCCATAATTGATTTTCCAGATAATACTCTTCTAGTGATTGCAAATAATGTATCGAAAATTGGAAGTGCAAGTACAAATACTGGAACAATAATTGCCATAAATGTATAAGTCTTTGCCATTCCAAGCATAGAAATTGCTGCTAAAGTATAACCTAAAAAGTTTGAACCAACATCACCCATAAATGTTTTTGCTGGATTAAAGTTATAAGGTAAGAAACCAAGTAGTCCACCCAAAAGTGCTGCTACCATTATTAGAGGAATTGCAGCGCTACCATTTAACACAAAGATAACAGTAAGTGATAATACTGCGATTGCAGAAACACCACCTGCTAGTCCATCTAAACCATCTAGTAAGTTAATTGCATTTGTTACTCCTACTACCCAACCTAACGAAATGATGACTGATAATATATCATTTAATCCATACATTTCTAAGAAAGGTATATTAATGTATAAAATTCTTGCTCCACTAAATACAACGCAAAGTGCTGCTAAAACTTGTCCTCCAAGTTTTACAATTGGTCTTAATCCTTTTTTAGATACATTAATATCATCAATTAATCCTACTACTGAAATAATAATTGCACCTAAATAGAATCCCCAAATATTAACTTCTTGTAAATTAACTGTTCTATCTATATTGCAAAGTAAAAACATTATTAGCGTGGCGATAAAGAATCCTGCAATAAAGCTTAATCCACCAATTCTTGGCATTGGTTTTGAATGAACTCTTCTTTCATCTTTTGGTATATCAACCGCACCTAATCTATATGCTAATCTTATAGTAAATGGCGTTAGAATAGCAGTTGCAACACAGGCTATTACAAACGTCATTATCATATTTAACCACTCTGTAGAAGACATCATAAATTACACCTATCTTTCTTCGTATTCCTTTATCTTATCAATTCTTCTTTGGTGTCTTCCGCCTTCAAATTTTGTATCATTCCAAGTTTTAATTATTTCTAGCGCTTCTTCATTCGTTATATATTCACCTGGAAGAGCTATTATATTAGCATCTTCATGTCTTTTGCACATTTCTGCAATCTTTTTATTAAAGCATAATGCACATCTTATTCCTTTAACTTTATTGGCACTAATATCCACTCCGATGCCTGTTTTACAAATTAAAATCCCTTTTTCGCAAATACCATTACTAACATCTTTAGCAAGTGATAATGCGATATCGGGATAATCACATGAACTATCAGAATAAGTACCGTAATCCTTTAACTCAAAGTCTTTAAGGTTCTCTATTATATATTTTTTAAGTTCAAATCCACCATGATCTGAGCCAATTGCTATCATTTTAAAACCCTCCATTTAAAAATATTGGCTTTTGTTCGCAAACTTTACATAATTTATACCATAAAAAATGCCATTTTTCAACAAAAAATTTTAATTATTTACTTATTTTTCATAATAAACAGCCATTAAATACAACCCGTGTGGTGGCAATGTTTTTCCAGCCATTTTTCTATCTTTTGATTCAATAATATTTGGGATATCTTCAACATTAATTTTTCCTAGTCCAACATCCACAATTGTACCTGCTATTATTCTTACCATATTATATAAAAAGCCATCTCCTGTAAGGGTTATTTCTATTCTGCCATCATCATTTTGGGCTATTTCTGCTTTTTTTATTGTTCTTACAGTAGTTTTTTTAGGAGCTCCTCCAGATGACTTAAAGCCTGCAAAATCATGTGTTCCCTCAAACATTTTTGTAGCTTTTTTCATACTCTTATAATCTAGCTTTTCAGGCATATGAAACTCTCTATACCTATTTAGTGCTGAAGGAAACTCATTATTATTTATTACA
>Ga0247610_10002198_pt1 | contig 22937 bp, 33 predicted proteins | sample 174DNAGHGhighgp2_FD_193483 | JGI IMG/M metagenome (GOLD analysis project Ga0247610, IMG submission 193483) | Sheep rumen microbial communities from Palmerston North, Manawatu-Wanganui, New Zealand - 1742 DNA GHGhigh gp2 | ecosystem: Host-associated > Mammals > Digestive system > Stomach > Rumen...
CCGATTCCACTACGTGCTTCCATCGTTGCCACCATTTCGTCCACGTCCTTCATCTTGTCGTCCACGTAACCACCGTACTTGTCCATAATGCGCTTCATCTCGGCATCGTCCACATTCTCCTTGGTATCGTCAACCTGACTGATATCCGTCACTACCACAGGCGGCAGGAACATTAGCTTCGACATATCCCTCTGCTCCGTCTCCGGCTTATCCAGACCTGCCACCTCGTACAGCAGCTTGCCACCCTTCGTCAGAGCCTGCACGTTGTCGGTCTCCATACCGATGCGGATGGCTTTCTCGGCAGCGGCCTTTACCTTCGCCTCTGCCTCCTTGCGGCTGATGCCTGTCACGCTCTCCTTCACAAAGTCAAACAGCAACTGGTCCTTCTTGGCTGCATGCGTCTCTGCAGGTGCATCGGCATAATGTCCCTTGACCATTTGCCGGAACAACTGATAAGTGTCAAGCCACGGATTCCTGATCCACTGCCAATAGACGTGTTCCACCCGTGCCAGACGCTTGCGTTGTTCCGTGCGCAAAGCCAAATCGTCAATGGGTACACCCTGCTCAAAGTGCAGCAGCGTACCCGACATTAGTTCCTGTGGTAGCGTACTTGTGTTCATGCGCTAAATTCTTGAATACTCCTTCTTCGCATCAAAGCTCGGACAGCTTTTGATCCACTCCTGCGGCTCGACTATGCCATTATGGTTCTTGTCTGGCGAAAAGTCGCGGTGGCCACTGATCTTTGCCTTGGGGTATAGCTTACGCAACTCCACCAGCAACGAGAGCAGAGACGCCTTCTGAGCCTCCGTTCGCGTGTCCTTTGCCTTCAGTTTGTTATATGGCACGCCTGGCTTGTTCTCCAGACCGCCCACGTATGATATACCGATGCTATGCGCGTTATACCCGTTTACGTGCGCCCCTATCAGGTCAACGTCACGTCCGTTCCATTTCTCGCCATTCAGTCCTATCACATAGTGGTAGCCGATGTCGCTCCAGCCGTTCTTCTTGTGTTCGGCACGAATCTGGTCCACAGTCATTGCCTGTCCCTCTCTCGATGCCGTACAATGGATGACGATATCCGTTATCACCCTGCGTGACTTCTTCAGGTTGAAAGCCTGTTTGACAACCGCCGGAAGCAGTTTTGCCAAAGTGGCCGGACCCGCTATGCCGTCTGGCGTCAGGTTATGTTCACGCTGCCATGTCATCAGCGCCTCACGGGTGAGTGGGCCAAACTTCCCGTCTTGCACCAAGTGCAGCGCACCCTGTATCTGTTTCACTACAGGGCCGCTGCTTCCAAGTTTATAAAGTGTAGCCATGATTTAATATCGGATATTTACCATGAACCGTTAATCTATCAGGGCCATTCGCCTAAAGGACCGTTTACGTTTGGGATGGGGAACGCTGGGCACCACTCCGTAATGTCACCTGTCACCGCATCAACAAAGATGGGATCACCGATAGTTCCCAACACCCACTGAGCGTTACAGTTCCTCGGACCTACAGGCAGTCGCAGCACCATACCATTTGCAGGTGGGATGACACCGTTCCACTCCTTCAAGCGTTTCAGCACGTCCATAGGCCACAGCTTGATCTCGCAGTTATCCAACTCGTCATCTTCAATCCACACGTCGATGATAGGATGCGGAATAATAGTACCCTTCACGACGTTAGAACTGATGTACTGAACGTGAGACCCCTCGTCATTCCAGTAGAAGAACACGTCAGTAATGTCAGTGATGTGCAGGTCGTCGATATTCTCAGCCTTGATGGTATCGTTGAACACCACTTGCAGGTTGCGCCACTCGTAGGTCTTACCACCAATCAGATTGAACATCGTCTGGCGATGCAGCGCCACGATGTTAGCCACGCCAGCCGTGAAGTCCTGTACCACGCCGTCGTAGTCTGAACCAGCCACCACTACGGCTTTCTCCTGCGGTTTCTCACTCTTGCCGCATCCGTTGCAGGATGCCATCATGCCTACGACTATCGTCATCAGCATGCAGAAAAGAATCTTTTTCATCTTTCGTTTTTGTGTTTTGTTAATAATGTTTTGTTTATTGCGTCGCGATAGTATCGCGCCTCAATCAATATATTCTTCCGCTTCCTCCCATCCCGTATCTGGCTTGTATTCGTCGCGCTCCTTCAGGTACATCACCCTCATGCCCGACAGCGACTGCCAGCGGAAGCCCAAGTCATGCAGCTGCTTCTCTGCCGACGGCCACGGGTCGCCCCAGTCGATGCTGGCACGCAGTCCCATCGCGTCGCGCAACTGTCCCACGTCCATGACCTCCACGCCGATGTCAAACCTCGGCCACGGCATCCAGCGCTCGTTGAACGCCGTCACCGCCGCCGTCACGTTGTCATCCACCGCGTCGATGTCCGTCACCTTCTTCGGCGCTTTCTCTTCGTCGTTCTGTGCCATATCTGGAAACTTACTCGGAATCGTCACATTCTTCATCGTCGGCGAACTGCGCTCTCTGAGCTTCCAGTTGTTCGTCCGTCAGATACAGGTTCCAGTCGATGCAGAGGTTCAGTGGCTCGTCACGCTGGAACTGTAGCATTACCGCAAACCAGCCGTTCTGCAGCGGACCGACACTCAGGATGTCGATGTACGCACCGTCAAGGTTGATGCGCGCGAAGTCGCCTTTGATGTCGTTGTCTATCTCGTCATCGTGCTTCTTCTTCAGCCACGATAGGAAATTCCTTGCATGAAACAAAGCCGTCTCATACGCCACAGCCGCCTCGTCGCCGTCGGCCATCTTCTCGGCTCTGACAAAGAAGTAAATCGGGTAGTTCAGCACAGGACACTCAATAGGTCCGCTTCCGTCCACCCCACTCTCCATCACCACGCAGGGCGTAAAGGCGTTGCTGATATCCTTGGCCATATCCACCACGCCCATCTGCGAGTCAGTCAGGTAGAAGCGTTTGTTCTCCTTCGTGTGCCGCATGTACTTATACCGCTCGCACCACTGTTTAACAATCGAATGAAAAGTCATAGTCGTTTTGTGTTTGTGTTGTTACACCTTTATCTGGTCGAGGTCGATGCCATAGACCTTTGCGCTGTTCACCACCGCCTCCGTCACCGTCTCTTTACCTCCGATCTTCACCATCTCACGGTACTTGTCCTGCCACTTCTTCACGTAGGCATCGTGCTTCTCGCCAGGTTCCTTCGGGCCTCGGGTGTCACGCAGCGCATTACGCAACTGTTTTACGCGCGCCTTCTGCTCTTTCGTCAGCTCGACTTCCGTTCCCGTTGGTTCCCCTGCAGGCAACACATGCGCCTGCCCCAGGTCATCGACTGTCACACGGCCAGCCTTCACCGCCTTCGCCCACTCAGCGTCCAGCTCTTTGCGGATGCTCTTTACCTGACTGTCAATCCTCGTGGCGGTCTTTGCCCACTTCTCGCGGTCAGCATTCTTGGCGTTCGGGTCGTTCATCAGCAGGCGCATATTCTCGCGGGCTTCCTCCAGAGCGCGCATCAGATCGCCATACTTGGCCGCACGCTCCTGCGTCTTTTTCGGCAGGATATGCACGTACTGGGAAATATGTTCCGGCCTCGGGATGATAGCCGTCGTTCCCGTCGTGTTAGCGTCGGGCTTATGGGGAGTGCCGCCCGTCTGTGCGGGCTTGGCTCCGGCGGCGCCTTTTGGCACTTGGTTATAGGGCGCAGCCGCTCCCCCACCCTTATCGTTGTGTTTGTGTTGATTGTTGTCAGCCACCGTTCCAGTCGGTTTTCCGACGGGTTGAACCACTGTGTTCACGCCCTGCTTCGCCACAGGCTTTGCCCCGTCCGGCTCACCCATCGTCTTCAGGCACTTCACCATTCTTCGGATGCTTCTGTAGGCAGCCTTGCCATACAGTCTGTCAGGCAGCCACGTGTCGGCCATGTTCGAGAACGATGACAGTAATCGTGCGCCCTCTTCCCAGGCGCGGCATTCCTCGTCATTCCATCGGCCACTCACCTGCATCACGTTCTGCAACTGCGCCTCCGGTTCCTCGGCACGTCTCAGCAGCATCTTTGCAGCGGAGCGCAGCCACTCCCCTACCCGCTTTGCTATCGTCAGCCGCTCGCCGGCATCCATATTGTCGTACCTCTTGAGGTACTCGCTCAATGTTATCTTCTTGATCATAGTCGTTACTCTTTTGGTTTCTGCTCTTTCTTCATCTCCTGCTGTTCCTTTGCCCACATCATGTAGCAATAGCGGAAAGCGTTTTCGCCCAGCTGCTTGATAACCTTACGGATTACCGACGGCTGCTGCGACTGTTTCGCACGAATCAGGTCGAACTCCTTCAGGATCGTCTCTGCGTCGTTCGTACCGAAGCGTCGGAGGAACACCTCGTAATCATTCTTCGTGTTGTAGTGGATGCCGTATTTTGCCTTGGCATCGCGCATCATTTTCAGCATCTGCTTCACGGCCTCCTTGATACCTTCCAGCACACGCTCTCTCGGCACATCCACCATCTGCATCCCCTGCTGCTGCAACTCCTTTTCGATTTGCTGCTTCTGTTGGGTCTGCTCCTGTTCTGGGGCTTTCGCCTCTTGTTTCTTCTTAGTCATATCTCAAAAAATTTAAATTAGATATTTTCAGTCTCAGTTAAACCAGCGTATTTCAGGATGGCCTTTGTAGCCCTTCTCCCATACGAACCACGCATACGCCGTGGCCGAACCAGGGCTGTGCTCGAAATCGCCGTTCTTCGCGCATTTGAGCCGCGAGCGACTGACCCAAATCCGACGGGGGGGGTAATTTTCAAAGAGCCGTGCCCTACCCTTTCCTTCCAGAAAAGTCAACTTCAGGAACATCGCCACCTTGCTACCCTCCTGCACGATCTGTATCGCCTTTTCAACGAACTCCTGTGCAAAGGCATACGGCGGATTTGTTACGATGTCGCCTATCCAGTAGCGGTTTTCGGCACTCAGGAAGTCGGCCACCTCTCCGTAGCCCCTGTCCGCAAGGTCTCTACTCACCACCTCGTAGCCATGCGCTTTCAGCACCTCGCTCATGTGACCCTCGCCACACGACGGTTCAAGAATGAACTTACTGAATTGCTCCAGTCTGCACAGCCACTCGGTAGCAGACGGTTCCGTAGCATAGTAGTCCTTGTCGGCCCGTTCCTCGTCGCAATGGTTACTTGCTCCGATGGTCTTAAACGTACTGGCGTTTCCGCCCTTCCAATCTCGTGCCATAGTCGTTTTATTTGTATTTCCAAAACTCCAGTTTCCCAATTTGAACAAGTCTGTTTCTTCGATCCAAGCATATTGTAGAAAAATGCTTTTGCCATGCGACACGGATTCCGAACAATTCAAAATTCCATTTCAACTCTCCCATAATCCAAAATCATTATAACTTTGTGGAGGTAGAGGGAGTCGAACCCTCGTCTTACTGACTTATTATAGAAACTTCTACTACGTGCGTGGGCTGACCAGACAGCTGGACGAGCATTCCACCACCCTATTTGTTGTCTAACAGGGAAATCCACATTGTGCTGTGACCTTTATGTTCCTTCGCAAGTCACCTGCGAGGTGCTTATGCAGCTGCGCGCATATTAGCACGGGGAGTCATATTGACAACCTTAGCGTTTATTTGTTTTGTCATTTCAAGGCATGACTGCCTGCACGATTTCTTGCCTTCCATCAGCAATCAAAACCAAATACCCCCAATGTCAAAGAACAACATTTTTTGTCTTTTACCACAAAGATACATATATGTATTTCCTACGTCAAGGGCAAACCGAGTCGAGCGCAGAATCCTTAATATTTTATATTACTGCAATATTGCAATAATGCTTTATTGTTATATTGTGTTAAAACATAAGGACAATATTGCAATAATTCAATATTTATTCCTATCTTTGCAGCAGCTACAACATTTTATATTCATAATTCATTTACAAAGCTACAGTTATGAAACAGAAACGTAAGACACAGTTGCGTGCTGTCATTGGCATCGGCAACTACAAGGGCGGCGTAGGAAAGACCACGACTACCCTGAATCTGGCAATGGCTTTGCACGCGCAAGGCTACCGTGTGATGGTCATCGACATGGACCGTCAGTGTAACCTCTCCAGCTGTACCGACTGGGATCCAGACATGGAGTTACAGAACTACCCCACCATCTACAACGTATTGTGCGAGGATGCGCCCATTCCCGTCTATCTCGCGCCGTCAGGACTTTACTACTGTCCCTCTACCTCTATTATGAATAAGGTAGACCAACAGCTCCCTACCCTGCGCAATCCCGCATCCAAACTGACACGTGCCCTGCAAAAGGCACCCGACGATCACACAGGCGAAGGTCTTACGGACTGGGCAACCGACTTTGACTTCATCCTGATTGACTCGCCCGTTGGTCCGCAGGTGCTTATCGACAACATTCTCATTGCAGCCAACGCCGTGCTCATTCCCATCAACCTTGAAGGCTTTGCTCTCAACGGACTGCAGAACTACCTCGCCTATATCCAGGAGATACGCGAGACGGAGAACGACGAACTTGTAAATCTCGGGTTCCTTATCTCTCGCCGTGGTCCGGAATCAAAGGATAAGGACAAACCAAACAAGCAGGATATCGCTGAGAGCAAACTACGCGAACGCTACAACAAGAATATCCTTCCTGTCATCATCGGCGATTCGGAGGCCATCAAGAGTTCACAACAAGACTTGAAGAGCGTGTTCCAATACCCGCCAGCCTACGTAGCCAGAAAAATTTACTCTAAACTGGCAGACGAAATCGTCAAGCGAACCAAAGGACTGATATAGCATTACGGCAATACTGTCTAACTGCAATAACGCAATATAGCATTAATGCGGTAAAACATTAGCGCAGTATCGCAGTATAGCAATACACCTATATTATATTATCGAAAACCGACCAAATTGCAGTAAAACACTAACACACTATCGCAATAATGCAGTAATGTAAGGAGGCAATAAAACAATATAGCAATAGTGCAATAAGGTTGTAGTGTAATAAAGCAGTAAAACAATAATTTAATAAAGCATTATAACATGAGTGCAATAGGAAAAAAGAAACAAGACAAGTCGCCGCAGGTTCTCAGTGAGTCACCAGAAGAAATTCTGCAGCGCAAGCGTGCATTGGAGAGTAGGGTAGGGGATAGCAGTTCCTCGTCGTCATCAGAGCCACAGCCTACTGGTCTCGCGGCAGAGAAAGCCGTCGGCGCCCTGTGCTTCCTCCCCAAGTCATTACACCGTCTCGCTACCCGTGCGGCAGAAGACCGTGATCTAACCGCCAAGCGGTTCTTCTTTGAGTTAGTCCTAAAGGGTCTCGAACAGCAGGGTATCATTACCCAGGAACAATACGACGAAGCATTCAAACTCCCCAACGAGTACGGATGGAAAGGACGCAAGTCTTCGGGCAGCAGCTCTTCATCTTCGCAGTAGTATGTTATCGCATTACTGCAATATTGCAATAATTTAATAATACTATAACGCAATAAGGCTATGACACCAGAAGAGTATATAGAGAAGCTGAAGGAGGTACAGCGCACCCTTGACAGCGTAAAGGAAGATCTCGACCGTGCCATCGACAGGATGCAGCGACGTATCGAGACGGGATATGAGAGTATGGAACGGGACAGCCGTCTGGCAGCACTGGCAGGGCGTGAATACGTGAAGCTGGCAGACAGTACACTCCTGGAAGTTGGAACCGCTAAAATTGAATATTGATTATGAAGCATACGGAAAGTGAAGCATACGAATTGATAGATGCTTGTAATGAGAATATCAACAGCGGAGATGTGAATAGTGCTGGCAGTTATGACGAAGGTGTCAGAGATGCCTTACTTTGGATGATTGATGGTACTTCAAAACCATATATCGGTAGAGAAATTTAAAGCAATATATCTATGCAACAGTACACGCATGATTATACGCTGGTGTCAGAGGCCGAGAGTCATCTGTACGCCGCACAACAGTTAGAGGCGCATGAGCAGCCCGAAGAGGCATGGAAGCACATTGAAGATGCCCGTCGCAAGCTGCAGCAGTATCTTGCACAGGACAATATGATTCCAGACGATGATGTCTACAACGGATGGGTGAAGTCCAACGACGTGAAAGAAGAAATTGAAAAACTAAAACAGCAGCAGCTATGAAAACAATTATCTCCGCAGGCCGCATCATGCTCATTGTGCTGGCAAGTCTCTTGGCTTTTACGTCCTGCAGCAAGGATGAAGAACCAGGCATCAGGGATTACGATCTGATTGGCCAATGGATTTCTGACGTCAGGAATAATACACGGATATATACGTTTGGTGGTGATTTCAGAGGATACTATAACGATTCCTCTGGCAGATGGTCCGACTTAACCTACACGATTTCTGAACTCGGACATATCCATATCAAATTCTTCAATAGTACCACCAAGGAATTTGAAGAAGAGTATGACTGGACTTACAGTGTGTCCGGAAATACGCTATGGCTGAACGGAACATCGTTCACCAGAAAGAAGGACAGCACACCTGTAGATACCGTTGTGTCAGCACGCCGACAATAGGGTAGGGCTGAAAGACATGGCAACGACCGCACCGAGGATAACAAGGCGATGCGGTCGTTGTTGTATTATAATCGTAAAGATATGACGCGGACAGATTTAAAGTCTGTGTGCCTTATCGGTTGATTGCCCGAAAGCGATTTACAACTTAGCTGAAGTCTGCCCGCGATGACGTAAAAGAGTATGCGTCGCCATCAGGAGCGTAATTGCCTGTGTAGTCGTTTCTGAGGTTCATCGTTTCGGTTTCACTATTAGGCCATCGGTAACATACAAGTGTCATGCTAACCTCTCCTGTGGGTGTAAGGAGCGAATAAGCATCGACGACTTGTGCAGACGTTGTGCTGGCCTCCTGGTTCAGCATTACGGGAGTCTGCAAGTCCACGATGTTCAACTGTGAATCGAACGAAACGACGGCAGTACCGTCCAGCGAGAGAGTGGCTACCATTACGCAGCCAATGTCCTGCTCAGGTGGGCCATAAGCCTGCATCTGAGCCGTAGCGTGCGCCATCAGCGTAATCATCATCAGGCACATCATGCAAACGAATTTCTTCATTGCCTTTCGCGTTTTAGAATTTGACATAGCCGAGTTCCACGGCGTTACTATTCCTACATACAAAGATACAAAATACCCGGCATAAATCAAGGGCATTTAGGAGAGGGGCTGGGGAGAGGTAAGCCGACAATTAAAATTCGGTCGAAAATTCCCAAGTTATAAATTTGCTCGATGTACGTATGCGAGATATCAGCGGGTGTATTCGCGGCCATGAAGTTACAAATCTGTCCGAGTTTGATACGGATCTTCGACCGATTTACAGGCGATATCACGGAATATCCTGACTACATAGAAGTTACAAATTTGTCCGAGTTTGATACGGATTTTCGACCGCATTGATTTTCAGATAGTTATGCGAATACATTAAACAACCCTCTTTTCTTCCTTTTCCAAAAGAAAAATCTTCAAATCAGAACCTTATTGATTTTGATAATTTTTATTCCCGATGACAAATAATAAATGATACGGCGGTGTAACTGCTTGATAAACAAAGCGATATAGTGTATATTACGGACATATACGGAAGTATTTCAGGACAATAACGGAGGTTTTTCCAGACAAAAGCGGAACATTTCTCAGACGGATTCGTATGCTTTCTCAGACAATAACGGAACACTTTTCGGACATTAACGGAAGTCATTCGGACAAAAGCGGAACTTTTCTCGGACAAAAACGTAACTCGGACAGAAGCGGAAGTATCTGTTAGAACTCGGACAAAAACGTAACATATTTCGGACAAAAACGTAACTTGCTTAATTGTAAACAAATATTAAAATTTTGCAAGTCGTTGAAAATAAATAGGAAAACGCTTGTTTATTTACGGACAAATTTGTAACTTTGCCACCGCTACAACAAATACAAAGCTACACATTATGGCAAGAAAATCAAGGAAAGCCGAGCAGCTGAAGCAGGAGATTGTGAACAGCGTCCCTGTCGATCAGCGTAAGATGATTACGCAGCCCATCACGTTCACCTACCTGAATGGCGAGATGACGATGATGCAGACGCGCATCCAGACAAAGATTATGGAGAAGCTGCAGGATCGCATCTCCAAGGCACTCCGTCGCAACAACCAGAGCGGTTACATGGGCGATCTCTTCACTGATGCCGACTTCGTACCCCTGCCAGGAGGACAAACGATGTACCTCACCTTCGAGGTAAAGTATTCAGAGTTGGGCGTGGAAGCCACCCATTACGAGGACGTTGACAAGGCCGCACGCGCCATGCAGTCGATTATCTACGAGAAGGAGGTAACCGACGAGCAAGGCCATCACGCCACTGAGTACACCGTCGTCTTCGACAAGGTGACTATCCCCAACAAGGATAATGCCAGCGGTACCGTAGAGCGACGCGACAGCATCAAGCTCCGTATGTTGCCCGAGACAGCCCGCGACCTGTTCCACATCATCCCCTACCACCGTTACCTGAAGGATGCCATCTTCCTGTTCTCCAGCAACTACGCAGGGCGCATCTACCTGCTTATCAATGCCAACAAGGGGCTGGGTACATGGACGGTGGAGTACCAGAAGCTGCGCAAGATCCTGCTTACCACCTACGACAAGGAGTCGAAGAAAGTCACCGTCGATAAGTATCGTGATATCAACGACTTCAAGAAGCGTGTGCTGGAGCCTGCACGTAAGGAGATAGCAGAGGCCGAAGACCGTGTGGACTGCACCTTCGACTACGAGTTCCGCTATCCGTCTGGCAAGAAACGTGGCACGCCTGAGTTTGTCGTGTTCCACATTCACCTCACTGACCTTGGGCGTAAGATGAATCAGAAGCGTCTCACGGGAAAGGGTAGGGTAGAGGAAGCCGTGGCCGAAGAGATTACCGAGAAAGTCCCAGACCCTGCACCCCAGCGTGAAGCTGCTGCAGAACCCGTGGCTCCACCTATGCAGGAATGGTGATGATTTAATAAGTCAGAAGTTATGGAAGACTACAGCAAACTTTGGGAAGACAGCCTCGCGATGATCCGCGAGAAGTACGGCGACAAGTTCCGGCACTGGTACGACGTGTGGTATGGCGACGTGCGCTTCGAGAGCTACGATCCCGACACGCACGTGTTGCTTATTCAGGTGCCGTCAAAGTACGTCTATGAGTTTCATGAAATGAACGGTGCCAAGGATATCCGCTGGGCCACACATGAGGTCTTCAAGGATAGCATTACGCTCAAATATCGCATCCTGCGAGAGCCGACATTTGCCGAGGTGGCCACCTATCTGCAACAGCAAGGCTACGACAGTCGGAAAGACCCCTACCACATCCGCATCGACAATGCCCGTAAGCGCATGGAGGACGGCTTGCATTACTTCCTGAAAGACCAGGCACAATGGCTCCCTGGCTACGACAAGATAGCCGACTGGCTTGCCGACAACAAGGGTAGGGGACTGCTCTGTGTCGGTACCACCGGACGCGGAAAATCGCTCCTCTGTCAGCAGATTCTTCCCGTCATCCTTGGCAACGGCGGGCGTCCGATAGCCAGCATTGCCGCCACCGACTTGAAGTCACGTCTCGACGAGCTGCTGCACGAGAAGATTGTCATCATCGATGATCTGGGCAAGGAGCCACGCAAGTATTTCGGCAATGTCGATAACTCGTTCTTTGAGCTCTGCAACAATGCCGAGCGCACGGGCAACCTGCTTATCATCACCACCAATCTCTCCACCACACCATCCGACCGCGCCATCTACCCGGAGTCCATTCAGGAACGTTACGGTGCCGAAGTCCTCGACCGTCTGAAGTCCATCACTCGCATGGTACGGTTAGAGGGCGAAAGCCTTCGTCGGTAGCTACTGCTCCCGCTTGCATCGACGCTGCCACTCACGGCGCATGGGCTCTGCATAGACGTCGGGTGTGTTGGTGTCACGGCAGAACGCCTCTATCATGTCTATCTGGGCGTACTTCTCGTCACGGTGCTCTCTGGCATACCTGTCTGCATAGTCGCTGACGGCCTGCCAGAACGCCTCTCTCAGGATGCGCTGTATGACCTTCGCCTGCTTCATGCCGAAGTTCACGTCCAGCGTCCACGGACGTAGCACGCCGCTCCTGGTCATGCACAGCCTGGGACACTCGATGGGCAAGTACTGCAGCAGACTTTCCTTTGTCGCTCCGTAGCTCTCTTCTATCGCCGTTGGGTCAATCCTCATGCCGGCATCCAGCGCATTGCGGAACGTGCCAGACATAGAGTTGCCAATCGGTCCTTGACCCATCGGCTCGTTGGCCGTCTCAAGGCGCAGCGCACGTCTGGCTCCTGGCAGGTGCTGAATGCTCACCACCTTCCAGTCTTTCACCATTGCGCCACCGCCGAGTTCGTGCTGAACCCAGCCTTGGATAAAGTCCGTTACTTTCAGCCAGCAGATAGCCGGTGCTCTGTATTGCCGTTCGCTCATTATCAATCCATTACGCCTTCACGGTGCAAAATTACGAAATTTCAGCGAGCAAAAAGAAACTTTCGCCATTTATCAGAAATCGCCCGAATTTCCCTGTTTTCACCTCAAAAAAATAACTATTCTGATAAATTTATGAAACTGGTGAGTATCAGCAAGTTAGCAGCCGAAACACCCCGAAAAACAGCCCTCCGAGTTATTTTCTTTCTGATAACTTGCAACCGCCTGACATTCAAGTCGTTGCGAAGTCGAAAAAGTGTATTTATCAAAAAATCGCGTTTTTCGGCGAAACTCAGAAATTTTTCTAAAACTCTCTGAAATTCCTGTATTCTTTCTCATTCATCAAGCAACGCGCACGTCTCTCCCTTACACCCACAATAAGTAAAACAAATATATACAAATAAAATAAATGACTGATAATCAATAAATTATATAGTATATATAGCTCGTTATTTTTCTTTTTTGGAACACTTATCCCACCAAGGAAATCAAAAATAACCCCGATTTTTTCATATAAATAATTGATAATCAGTGTGTTAGGAGTTTATAAATAATTTTGCAACCATCTGATAACCTGATAACTCCTTAAAAATTTTTTTTGCCGCCGCGCAGATAACTCCCTCAAAATTTGCACGTTACGCGAAAATCACCTAACTTTGCGCCGGATTTAGTGGTCTGATAACTGAAAAGCTTTTTTCATACGGCGTCGCGATGACGAAAGGTACGAGCCGCCGCGAGGCGAGAATTCAATTTTTTGATTTGTTTTAGTAGATTAGTTTTTAAGTAGTTTGTTTTTAAACAGAAGAAACTGCAGGTTATACATCCCTGCATTGGGTGTTTACTTACTCACCCGCACCGTCGTCCCGTTGTAGCTTTGTGGGTGGCGGTGCTTCTTTTTATGTTCCAACCAACATTTGCCCTTGATGCGGCGAGCGGCAAATATTATCTTTGTATCAAAACCCAATAGTTATGATGAGACCATTCTACTTTGATCCTCTCGACCCAACGGGCCAGTATTATTACGACCCACTGCCTGAGCACCCGACGAAAGAAGAGCTGGATGAGTACCAGCGCATGACGATGAAGATGCTACGCAACACCATCATCGGCTTCTTCGTTCTGCTTGCGGCCTTTGCCATTTGTTCGGTGTTCAGTTCCTGCGCCACGCAGAAGCAGGAGCATCAGGAGCAGACCCATGTTGTCGTGACCGACTCTGCCGCTACCGAGCATAGCCAGGCCGTACAGGTCAGCAATCAGACGGTCAACATCGACAGCATCGTTACCGCTGTGATACAGCGCACACGCGAGGAGTTCGCCCGTCAGGAACAGGAGCATGAGATTATCACCGAGACGCTGACGGAGACTGTCGATTCTCTGGGCCGTGTGGTGCGTCAGCAGCAGAAGACCACCGACCGCACCCTCTCGCGCCAGGAGCAGCAGCGCATCGAGCGTCTGGAGCAGACCTTCGAGCAGCAGATCCACCTTGCCATCCATGAGCACGACTCCATCTGGCAGGAGCGCTTTGCCCAGTACCAGACCACCATGCGCGACTCCCTGCAGTCCATGCGCGACATGCAGCGTCAGACCAGCGCCACCAACCCCCTCACATGGTGGCAGCAGTTCCGTCTGCATCTGGCCAACATCGCCCTCTATGCCCTCCTTATCATTGGCGTCATCTGGCTCATCCGCAAGAAGAAATGGTTAAACAGTTAGCATTATCCGAGCTCCGACGAGTGGCCGAGAAGACACGCCTTGTCAAGGTCAAGGTGCCTGATGGCCGTGGCGGCTTCACGCTGAAGGAGGTGCTGGAGCGCGTGCCTTGGCGCGTGTGGTACGTCGCTGCCCAGAATGGCGACGTCATCCGTGGGCTGGAGTGTGTCACCCTGGCTGTCGATGTCGATGGCCCCGGAGCCTATCCCTCTCGCCTGGTGCAGTTCATCGCCAGCGGCCAGACCCGCCGTCTGCGCGACTGCTGCATCCTACAGGCAAATGACTTCAAGTTAGTGATTTAAGAATATGTTTCCACAACAGTATCTCAAGAAGATAGCTTCTGCCGTATCCAAGCGTTCCGGCATCTGTCAGGCCACCGTAGAGCAGGTGCTGCCTGCCTTCATCGACGAGGTACGCTTCCAGCTCACTGAAGGCAAGCTCAGTGTACCCATCGACAGTTTCGGCACCTTTGCCCTCATCGACATTCCCGAGCGTCAGCACCTCTACACCTACAAGGGAGCCAACGAGTTGCGCACCCTGCCACCCAAGAAGAAGCTGAAGTTTGCCCCAGCCCGCAGCTTCCGTCGTGAACTGGAGTCCGGTGTCTTCGATGCCAGTCGCAAGTCGTTCTGTCGTCACCCCAAAGACCCCATCCTGCGCAACCGCGCCCAGATGGCGTACCGTGCCGACCGCAAGGACCAGATCAATAAAGGTGCTACCAAATTTTTGAAGCCCACCACAGATGACACGGATGACATGGATGACGAGGATATGAAACATGAACTCTGAACCCTGAAACCGCCCGTTAGGGCATTTACCGCTTATTTGTCCCAAAGTTTTAGCAAACATTAACAATAATAGATTTTGTGTTTCTCATACCCGCTAAACAGCACCATCAACCTCAGTGTGGTTTCCGTTGAGAACAAGCGCATGAACTAAACAACCATTCCATATATTAAGCCTTGTGCCATTTGTCACGGCCTGGCAGTTCGTATGACTGTCGGGCTGTTTCTTTTTGCGAGGTAACAAAGAAAGTATAATAAATCTTAAAACATTTGGCGGTAACAAAAATAATAATTACTTTTGCGTCAGATTTCAAACAAAGCTACACGTTATGAATATGGAAAAAGTAAAAGTCACTCAGGACGTTGTTTATCAGTTTATCACCGATCACAATGTCAATCTCTCGGGTATCGCCCGCGAGATGCAGGCCAACCCTACGCTTGTTGCCGGATGCTTCAAGCGCAATGCCGACCGCAACGGTCGTCCTCGCCACTTCACCGCTCAGACACTGCCCCGTCTGAACGAAGCCCTCGATAAGTTTGCTGCTAACATGCGCCAGAGTGTTGTGGCCTTTGGTAGCGAGCAGACCTACACCAACAACCGTGGTGTGACATACGACCCTGGCACCATACCTGCCGTCAAGCAGTTGTCGCAGTACTTCAACCTCACCCAGTTCATTGTGCGCATCCTCGGCTGGACAGAGAACAAGAAGAACCTGACGTTCTCGTCGCCCACGGCTAAGATGTTCGGCTGCATCAGTCAGGATGATATCAACCGTATCAATGCCGAACTGCTTGCCGTGTCTGGAGTGCTCTCCAGCTATGAGGTAGTTGAAGATAGGTAATATTTAGCTTCACGTTTGAAGTTTTAAAGCAATCAGCAATAACCCAGTGCGGGAATATTTGCTGATTGTTTTTTTTGATTTCTCTACGGAAAACACACATTCCAACAAATATTTTTTTTTTGATTCATGCACCTATCGCGACGCGCACCCCGCGCCTCGCTGGGCGGCGGAGCCTGCGGATCCGCCGTTCGGACTGGCTGCAAATATGCTGCAAAGGGTGCAAAGGTGCAAAGGGTGCAAAGGGTGCAAAATAGGAAAGCCCACCAACACCCGCACGATTATAAATAAGGTACGCGATGGAAAGCAAAAAAAATGCTGCAAATAACAAAAAAAGTAGTTCATAAATTTGGAAAGTAACAAAAAAAGTAGTATCTTTGCCAATGTCAGAACGACACAAGAACGGAAACAAACACTGACAAAGAGTTCTTTAACATACTGATACACCGCACCGCACAAACCGCAAATATCTTTGCAAGTTAGTGTGAAGAGCACGGAAATTCTACCACTTAGTAGTGGGCACGTGTGCCCAAATCAGAAAAGCAAGAGGCCGTGTTGATATAGAACTTTGCCTACATTGGTATGGTTTGTAAGGTAGTCCTGCATTGGTGGGTAGGTGTATGAGTTGAACAACGGCTGCAACCTATGGATGTAGTGTATAGGTACGCAAATGCCCGTAAAACGGCATAAGCGGTAAAACGCTATCGTGTACCAAGTGCTATATCTGGCGGACTAATAATGTGGTCGGTTACAAACGAAAGGGAAATGCTATATAGCCGTATGCTATACAGCCCTGCGCCTGATGGGGCATAACGGAACGTATTGGATAGTTCCGGAGTGGGCATACGTACAAAGTGGATAGGCCCGGGTAGGAACTATAGACGCCAGTCTATAGGTAGGTTTGGAATGAACGACTACCGGATTTATCCGGCGGAAACTATAGGCCTATAGAGAAAGTGAGCACCATCAGGTGCAGGGAGTTCGGCACTCCCCTATGGGCACAATGATAGCAATGTCGCTATCAGGTAAAATCTTACAATTATGGCAAACAAGAAGAACGTTCCCGCACAGAACACAAACAGTGCAGAGTTATCAGTGAATTTCGACCTGTCGTTTACCGCTTTCAAGAAGGCACTCGGCGCAGTGTTTAACGAGACTTGCAAGTTCAAGCAGGCTTGCCGTGTGTTCGACGGCATGGGTGCTTTCCCCGTACCTACCGGTAAGAACTCCACTATCCGCTTCGACCAGCTTGTCGGCACTATCGGTGTGCAGTTCAAGGGCGGACGCCTTGACCCCGAAAGTCTGAAGAGTGCATGGAAAGTCATGACCGCTGACAACTACATGGCTCTCTATAAGAGCGTACCAGGCTACGAGGCCGTAGAGGGCGACGAGGAGAAGTCACGCAAGGTCTATGTGTGGAATGAGGAGAAGGCTCAGTATGAGGGTGTATCAGTGACCCGCATCGTGGCTGTGGAGAAGTGGAACGCAAGCCTTATCCTTGAGGGTATCTTGCAGAGTGCTTTCACAGCCCGCTATATCGACGAGGCAGCTAAGAGTCAGAAAGCATGGGACGAGTACGAGGGCGAGCTCTATGTCTTCGACAAGGTGCAGGACAAGGACGGCATCACTAACAAGCGCCACATCATCCGCAAGACACAGGTGGAGTTCTAAGGAACTCCCACCTATCCCCATCGGAGCCTGACATAGAGTGGAAACATGGCTATGGCGGTGGACTTGTCGGTGTCCACCCAGGCACAAAGTATAACATCATAACATCGTGAAGACTATGAGCGAAAGAACGACAGCGCAGATCTGCGCCCGCATGAGAGAAATCAGCGCAAGCAGAACGTTCCACCATCAGCGCAAGCAAAGGGTGGAGAAGTGTGAAACTATCTATGAGCAGACTATGGTGGTCAAGGGTGGGCGCAACCCCAAGCACTTTATGACCTCCAAGCAGCTTATCGAAGCCTATGAGCAGGTGGAGTGGGAGACAGAGAACCGCCACCAGATGTTCGAGGCTGGCAAGGGTACACGCTTCACTAAGCGCACTCATGTGAACAACGGAGCCCACTATACGAAGAGTGGTGGAGTGACTACGACCAAGCGACCTACCGCTCAGGGCGAGGTGTGCAGCGTGGGACGTGTTATCACGGTCAAGCGTTTCAGCAACAGTCGCCTGACGTGTGTATGCAAGAGCATCATGTATTAAGCAACAACTAACCGGCACTATCAGTGACGGCTGAGAGCACAGATATAGCCAGACACTTGAAAGCTCACCTCTATAGGACTAAGGCGAGGTGGTAAGCGGAACGTGCAGCGCGAGGATCGAGACGCTATCAGCAGGAAGCAGTGTGCCATAAAAGCAATAATCGTATGAAGAACGTGAGATTTATCGCAGGCATCGTCCTGCTAAGTATCGGCGGCTGTGCAGTAGCTATGGCTGCTGGTGGTGCTAACGACGTGAACGTGACCTTTGGTCAGGCTCTGACTATGGTGGGTGGCGCGGCAGCTGCTATCGTTGGCAGTGCGTGGGTGCAAGGACTGACAGTTCGCCAGTTCATCGGACGCATACTCTCTGAGGAGCATGAGCCATCGAAGCACGAGACTATCAAGCATCGTATGGGTAGCCGTAATTATGGTCAGGCGGCTGTCTTCATCGGCACGGCTTGCCTCTATATGGGCACACCGCAGCAATGTGACGAACTGTGCGATGACCTGTGGCATCATGGGCAGCAGGCACACGTACAGGTGCTGGACGGTAACGAGACATTCGACATTCTATAACATCAAAAAATCTACAATTATGGCAACAAAGAGACAACAGGCGATGATTATCGCTATGGCCGCTATGGTCGGCACAAGTACGGACATCATCGACCGCAACGCAGCAGCCGCTGCCTTGCGAGACATGAGAAGTGACATCGGTCACGACAAGACCTGCAGCATACAGGAAGACCCCTTCGACTTTTCCTATACGTGGGATCCTACGGACGGAGATGTGGCATAAACTATCGGGAGGACTGACTATGGCAAAGTTTGATTTTGGCGGATTTGTCCGCGAGTGCTATCTACGTTCGGAGCCGAGCGTGGACTTGAATAACGTGACGAGTGATAACCCTGTCAGTTGCTCTGAGCATCGGCTGAGTTTGGAAAACTATCACGCCATCTGTGTAGACTATGGGCTGGAAGACAAGGACGGCAATACGCTCGACAATGACCGCCTGTGTGGGTGTAATATGTGGATGCTGCAGAGCGGCCCGCTATTGTATGACCCTAAAGCAGCGTGAGGTATGTTTGCAATCTATCGGAAGAATGTTGGCGGTCGGGTGCATGACCGCTACTTCAAGAACTATGACGCTGCAAAGCGTGAACTGAAAGCCGACGTGGAGCGTATGCGTGACGTGTGCGGCGGCAAAGTGACTGAGCGTATCGACCGTATGAACGAAGACAAGGGCTTCTATGAGTACGAGGTGCGCATGAGAGTGAACACGGGGACTATCGTGGAACAGGTATCTCTGGCTATCGTGGACGGCTATTTCGAGGACGAACCTAATGAGTGAGCTATGAAAAAAAGAATTTATCCCTACATGGCGGCTATGATGCTGGCTATGGCGAGCGATCCGTATTTCTCTCTGGGACGCTCTAAGCGAACTATGAGCGAGGCAGAGCGCAAGCGTTACGAAGAGTATAAGCGCGAACGTGCTCACCGACTGAATCCTGTGGATATGTCGGAGCATGAGTTTATTATCAAGGGTGAGCGTATCATGGCGCATGACAAGAAGACCGCCAAGAAAATCTATGCTCGCCGACATCCAAAGAAAGGGCAGTGACTATGAGCAATAGGGCAAGAATCAAGGTCAGGAGACCTAAGAAGTCCGTGCGCTACAAGGAGGAGGTTACGCTCACCAAGAAGTACACGAGCTTTAACATCTTTACATGTGACGGGGATAACCGCACCGTCACAAGCGAGAAACCTATGACGCTGAACGAAGCGCTTTACCACTATCACGCGCTATCTATCAGTGGAAACGAATAACAACAATTTAAAACGTAAACGAATTATGAAAGCAAAGACTATTAGCATGAAGAAAGTGCGCAAGGCCGTCAAGGTGGCCTATGGCGTGAGTGACAACGACGCTCGCGAAATGGCGGGCATGTTCATGAACATGAGAAAAGCAGCATAAGTATTAACAGTCAAAATTCGGAGGACGAAAGTATGACACAGAATTTACAGGGTGCCGACCTTATCGGCAAGACGATTGTAGTAAACGGCAGTAATGTCAAGTATGTAATCAAGAGCGTGGACGGCGACAAGTTGATGACCGACTTCATCATGGGCGACCGCACTATGCCCTGCCCCGTGCCTATGAGCCAGGTGGAGAGCATGGTGGAAGCAGGTAAGTGGACTATCGAAGGCGAGACCGCCAGCGAGAACAAGGCAGAGGACGTAAAGCCTGAAGCTACCGCTACCGAGGAAGCTACCGCTGAGGAGCCTACCGCAACTGAGGAGGTGGAAGAGGTTATCGACGAGCCAGAGCCAGTCAAGGCCGCTACCGTAAAGATGCAGCCGAAGGACAAGGCGGAGGAAAAGGCGACGAAGAGCAAGCCGCAGAAGCCGCAGACCAAGGCGAAGTCAGACACCAGCCATCAGCACTCAGCCCTCAAGTATGAGACCTATACCACGAAGAAGGGTAAGACGGGTGCGAAGATCGTTGGCTTCAACGAGACGGATGCTGCCTATCTGGCTGGTCCCGACCTGCACGGCTCTAAGGCGTGGGAAAACGACAAGCAGGGCAACAAGACGTTCTGCCTGCTGTTCAGCCATCGCTATGCCAAGGCTGCAGAGGACGTATGCAAGGCACTGAACGCTGGCAAGAGCGTGGCAGACTGTCAGGCTATCATCGACGGATGCACCGAGGAGCGTGCCCAGCGTCGCGAGGAATGGCGAGCAAGACGTGATGCCCGCGACAATGCCACTACCAACGAGGGCGAGGCTACCGCCAAGACCGAGAAGCTCTATACCGAGGCAGAGGTGCGCAAGGCGTTCGCTACACTGGCCGAGGCAAGCGGTGTGGACGTGAAGGAGTTTGAGCCTATCATCGAGGCTATGCGGGCAGCTGCATAAGCTATAACGACCACGGATTGCACGGATGACACGGATTGATATCTGTGTTGTCTGTGCTATCTGTGTGACAACTAAGCAGAATTACAAACATCAAAAATCTTACGATTATGGCACTGGATTTAAATGCAATCAAGGCGGCTGCTGCAAAGATGAAGCAGGAGCAGGAACAGCCAAAGACGAACACGAATAGCACGAATAACACGAATAGTGCTAAAACAAAGGCTGAGCCTAAAGGCGGTGCTAAGGCGGACACAAAGACGTCTGCACCGAAGACTGACACGCCCAAGACTAAGGGCGGTGCGAAGTACGTTATCCCTGCCGAGTTCAAGCAGGCTATCGAAGACCACTTGAAGGGTAGGGCAGACATGAAGGAGAAACTATCGAAGAAAGGCAAGTCGATTGACGGCTGCTGTGACTATATATTCGACGTGATGCGCAAGCGGGCTGAAAAGGAGCGCGGCGGCAAGAGCGCCGTGGGCCTCTATTCCAACCCTGACGAAATCTTCGGTCTGGCTTGTCACTACTATGACGAAACGGACGAAGCACTAAAAGCGGAGAAATAAACGACCACGAATTTCACGAATTAAACGAATTATGGCAAGGAAACTGACAGCATTTGAGAAACAATGTACGACTATCAATAACCGACTGAGCGGGTATCCAAAGGGTGACAAGGAGCGCAAGATATACGGCAGCGTCTATCAGCCTGGCATTATTACCCGTATGTATCGCCGTCGCAGGGTGTGGTATTGCAGCGAGTGTGGCAGCCAGATTGGGGTGCTGACACAGGAGGAGTGCCCAGTATGTCACAAGAAATGGACGGCGGCGTGTTGTGATGAGAAAGGTCGTGAGGTTGGCTATCACATGACGCTGGAAGCCAAGGGCGATATTCAGTTGACACGCATCTATCGTGTGGAACGTACTACGCACTATGGCAAGCAGGCCACAAGGTTTGTGTGGGAGGTGGAGCGTATCATGTACAGTCCGACTGGTGAGCGCAAGGTGTTTGCCCGTAACATTCAGGCGATGTCGTGGTACTACGATGCTTTCAGCTGTGGCTCGCCTATCAAGATGAAGCGTGAGTGCAACCACTCGCAGTATTCTGCATCGAAGTCGCAGTTGCGCTATAACCTGAATGTGTGGAGCTACGACATTCAGAGTTTGACGGAGCAATGGAAGTATAAAGATATCCCTGCGCTGATGGAAGACTTTAAGGGCGATACCAGTGCGCTACGAGTGATTGCCTATCCGTGGGCTGAGACGATGCGCAAGACTGGGCAGGAAAAGCTGTTCCGCTATCTGGTAAACGAAATGGAGTCGCTGCCTGCTGGTTGCCACCATGCGCTGAACATCTGTGCTCGTAACAAGTACACGATAAAAGATCCGTCGCTATGGCTCGACCACTTGTGGCTGCTGAAGTATCTCAGACTTGACACGCACAATGCCCACTATGTATGCCCCAAGGATTTGAGGACACAGCATAATGAGCTGCTGGAGCGTAAGCGTCATGAGGATGAACGCAGGGCGGCTATTCGCAGAGAGCGTGAGACGCAACGCAAGCTGGAACGTATGGAGAAAGAGAAGACGGCCTATCGGAAGCGGTGGGCAAAGGTGCTACCGCTGACGCTATCAGGTCAGAACCTGAATATCCGTCCGCTGCAATCGGTGGAAGAGTTTGCGGAAGAGGGCAACGCCATGCACCACTGCGTATTCGGTATGGAATACTACAAGAAGTCCACCAGTCTGATATTATCGGCAAAGGACAACGACGGCAACCGACTGGCTACTATCGAGTACAACACGAAGAACAAGGAGATCGTGCAGTGTCGTGCGGCATGTAACAAGGTGCCGGAGCGCGACGCTGAAATCAGAGCACTTATAACCTCTCATACGAAAGACTTTAAGAGGCTGCTGAAAGCTGCCTGATACCTATATCAAAGTTAAACTAACCCCATTTGAGTTATGGCAAAGAAACAATTTACGATGAACGACTCGCAGAAGGAGAAGTATGCGGAGTTGTTCGAGGCTGAACTGA
>Ga0247610_10002201_pt1 | contig 22920 bp, 45 predicted proteins | sample 174DNAGHGhighgp2_FD_193483 | JGI IMG/M metagenome (GOLD analysis project Ga0247610, IMG submission 193483) | Sheep rumen microbial communities from Palmerston North, Manawatu-Wanganui, New Zealand - 1742 DNA GHGhigh gp2 | ecosystem: Host-associated > Mammals > Digestive system > Stomach > Rumen...
GAGAAAACAAATGAAAAATAACACAAACAACAATTTAGAATTGATTTACAAATTCGCAAAGAAACATAGATTACTGTTTCACTATTGCGAAGATTTTGAAAACAACATTGTCAACGCGTTTATTGTGGTTGGTGAATCGGTATTAGATTATGTGTTTTATTCCGATTCGGATTCGGAAAGAATTTCACTTTGCGGTGAAGTTAGAACTGAACTCGGAATGGAAACAGCGTTGAAATATTTTGAAGACGAGATGCTTTTGAAAGGAGAATTAAAATGAGAACGGAATTACTTGAAAAATGGATGGAATTAAAATCTATCGAAGATGACGCAAAGCGTGAGCGCGTAGCGTTGGAAGAACAAATCTTTGTGGAATATGCCGATAAGACCGGCACAAAAGAAAAGTTGTCTGAAACAATCAATGACGGCGATATTAAGTTGACGATCAAACTCAACCGAAAACTCAAAGTGAATGACGAGAGTTTAATCCCGGAAGGTGCTGATGTTTATAAACAGGTTGTTGATGAAAAGAAACTCGAAAATTACAAAGATGAGGAATGGGTAAGCGAAGTCTGGAACAAACCTACATTTACTATTGTAAGGAAGGTGTAAAATGGCAGCTTTACCGTTTTTCTTATTGATGTGGTGGTTTGGCGCTTGGCTTGAGAGTAAAGAAAAAGAACGTAAGCAAGCCTTACGGGAAATTCGGAACTGGGCCAGAGCTGAAACAAAAACTAAGCCGAAATACAGAATGAAAGAGGTTAATCCTGAAGACGATGAGTTATTCATGACTGACCTCGGAGATTTTGATGAGGCATTTAAACTTTAATTTAATTGAAAGGAAATGAAAAATGAGTGAGACAGAAGTTGGTGGAGTTGCAGTAGATAGATTGCGTTCTTTGGTTGAGAGAATCGAACACGTCAACGAAGAAATTAAAGAACTTCAAGGCGATGTTCGTGATCTGAAGGCGGAGTGCAAATCTGCGGGATTTGACGTAAAAGCTATTAATGCTATTATCAAACTTCGTGCTATGAATAAAGCTGACAGAGATTATCAAGAATCTGTATTAGATACTTATCGTAGAGCGTTAGATGTTTAATAAACTTCAAATCAAGATTATAAATCAGACTATCGCAAATTGGCGGAGGGTATTGCTCTCCGCCAAAGACGATGAGAAAATCAAAATCGAACAGGAAATAAAAACTTTAACGGAGGTGCTGGAGAATGACAGAGCAGAACGAAATGGAAATCAAAATCGGTGATGAGTGCCGAATGAAAGGTGAAACAGAATGGTATAAAGTCCAAGATATAACTGTTGAGGAAGTTAAAACTATTCACAAAGGAACTTTAAAATTCATTAGAGTTTATTTTGGTTACGACGATCATCGTCCGGTGTGGGCGTATGAAATCGAGGAAGTGAGAAGTCCAAATGATAATTCGTAAACACTTATTAAAAGATAAACGTGATGTCGATCCAAATCTTACTCCGGAACATAGCCGGATAGGTCAGATTTTATATTTTAAGTTTGAAGAATCTGGCATTAGCTTGCTTGGTCTGGAAAAGAGAACTGGATTAGGTAAAAACAAAATCAAACGAATGATAAACGGAACTCAAGATTGGAAGTTATCCGATATTATTAAACTTTGCGAGGGATTGGGAATGGAGGTGAGTGAACTATGGAATTGCGAGAATATCAAAAGCAAGACTTAGAATTTCATTTAAGTCGAGATAGGTCTGCTAATTTGTCTGAGGCCGGAACTGGTAAATCCCCGACATTTTCTCGGTATATTTTTACCCGTTATATGATAGACGGTTCGAAAACAGTTCTAATCTGTCCGGGCGGTATTATGAAAAAGAACCAAGAAGATGTTTGCGAATGGTGTGGTTGGTCCGAAGATGAAGTTGTTATTGTGAAAGGAGATAAGAAGAAACGACTTCAAACTTATAAGAAACAAGAAATTAAATGTTTTATTATATCAGCAGATACATTTGGTAAGGAATGGCAAATTCTATTAGAAAATCAACCGAAACTTAATTGTTGCGTAATTGATGAAAATCACCTCATCTATAGCGGTCATACTTCTCAGAGAACTCAAGCTCTTTATGCGGCAAGTCGTAAGATTAAATACTTCTTATTTAACACTGGTACACCGTTTAACGGAAAGTTCTCAAGCGTTTATCCTATGCTCGCTATAATTGAACCTCGATTCTATATGAATTATCAAAACTTTGTAAACTATCACGGAGTGTATGATAATTTTGGTCGTGTAGTTGCTTGGGGTAGACCAGAGAAATTACGTAACGCTTTGAATATGATTTCTGTTCGGCATACATTCAAAGAATGTTATCCGAAATCTCAAGGTTATACGATGTTTTATGAAACAGCGGAAATTGATGAAAATTTGAAACAGAACTACTTAACGTTAGAAACTGAAGCATTACTTGAACTTGAGGATAAAAACTTAGATTGCAGTAATCCAGCAGTAAAAGCTATGCGTTGCCGTCAGTTACTATCTTGTCCGGAGGCTATGGAATTGGAATTAAAACCATTAGTAAACGGAAAAGATGAGTTATTGAAGGTTCATCTTGAAAATGCAAAAGAAGAAGGTAGTCAATTATTGTTGTTTAGCGTGTTTACTGCTGAACAAAATCGGCTGAAGAAGTTGTGTGAAGATATGGGATTAAGAGTTGGATTGATAAACGGTAGTGTCAGTAACTCTAAAAGAGGTGAAATTGACGTTGCGTTTAGAAATCATGAACTTGATGTCGTTATCGGATCACCGGCTACTTGTTCGATTGGATTCAACTGGCAATTCGCTAAAGAAGTTATCTTCTTATCAATGGATTATCAAGATAGTAGCTTTATGCAAGGTATACAACGTTTAGATCGTGGTTCACGCGATAATCCAATTCCGGTTTATGTAATTGGATATAAAACTAAAGTTGAAAAGAGAATTATGGAGATCATAAAACGTAAGATGAAGGAAAGCATCAACGTTTTGGGATTAAATTAGAAAGGAGAATGAGAAATGAAAGATAGATTTAAGTTTAGAGTTTGGAGTGAAGATTACAATTTGTATATAGAAGATAATTCTTACCCTATTGGAAGTGATTTCAGTTTAAGTATGACACAAAATGGTTACGTAGAAGTTATTGGTATGGGCGATTATTATGAGGATGGTGCATATAGTTGGGGTACAGTTGAATCTCTAAAAAATTGTATTGGTGATTATACCGTTGAACAATGCACAGGATTAAAGGATAAGAATGGCAAGCTGATTTATGAGGGTGACATTGTGAAAATATATAAATATTTTGAAAAAGGTACGTATAAAGTTGTGCATGATGACTCAGACAATGAATGTTATTTAGTGACTGGAGAAGATTATTATAAATTTCTGTTAACTGAATATCATCCAGATGCAACTGAAGTTATTGGTAATATTCACGAAAATCCAAAGTTATTACTATCTGAGGAGGAAATAAAAAAGGAAGAAGTTGAAGAACACATTATACCGGAAAGTCCGATGAAAGCGGATACGGCTGACAAGTTGAAATGGTTGGGAGAATTAATGAGAAAGAAAGGAGATTAAATAAAATGATTACTAAAGAAGAAATGATGGATATGTTAGAACAATTCATAAATGAATTCAAGAATCGGGACGTGGAACCCATCTATAAAGATAGTGCTTATTTTGCTTTGAGTAGAATCGATAATATAAACTGCTTGGAACATAAAGTTTTAAATATAGAATTTAGAAAGATTAAAAATAATGTAGTTAATCGAGAAAAAACTCAAAGAAAAGTGTCTAAATTTATGGCGGAAAAATTTATTGAAAAACTACTGGAAAAAGGAGCTGAATTCAAAACTGAAGGTGTTTATCGATTAGGTAGATTTGATTTTTATCCCACAAAAGGTAATGCCAGAGATTATAAAACTAACGAATATCTTACTCAAGAAGATGCTTTAGATGAAATTTTGAAGATGAAGGCTTGTACCGACATCATGATCAATGGTGATTAATTGGAAAGGAGGTTGAATAATGAGCGATAAAACTTTTATAGGACATTTTGATTTCCAATGGGAATCAACACCAAAGGAATATGAAATAATCAGAGATATGTTCAATAAAGCAGATAATATGATTATTGAATATAATGGAAAACGATATTCTGTAAATAAAAACAAACTGAAATATGTTAATAAAGTTATTCATAAACATTGGGCTTCAGTCCGTAATGTTGAAAGAACGATAATGAAATATTGTGAGGAGGTTGAATGAAAGTTTAGGAAAAAACTTGACAATTTAATTATAGTATGATATAAGCATTATGTCGGTGGCGGAATAGGTAAAGTGTATGTAGTACGGGAACCATTCAAAGGAGAATGAGGTGCGCCCGAATAACAAACACCCGTATAAAGCAAAGCGTCCTACACGGGAACTGTGAGGTGCAAATCCTCACCCGACATGAATTAATTTTTGAAAGGAGGTTAAATGATTGAAGATAGTCGCAAGATTTTATACAGTAAAGGAAAGAACGACGAGTGTATGACACCTGTTGAGGCAGTTATTCCGTTATTGGAATTTCTTGAACCGTTCAAAAATAGAACTATATGGTGTCCTTTTGATCGAGACGATTCAAATTTTGTTAAAATTCTCAGAGATAATGGTTTTGATGTCATAAATACTCATATAAGTTACGGCCAAGATTTTTATGAATATGAACCTTTATTCTGGGATGTAATAGTATCGAATCCACCATTCACAAATAAACGTAAAATATTTGAACGTTGTATGAAATTAGGAAAACCATTCGCTTTGTTAATGACTAATGTTTGGTTAAATGATGCGGCACCGTGGATTGTTCTCGGAGAAGATATGCAATTGTTAGCGTTTACTGATCGCATTAATTTTTTAGATGAAAATGGATATAGAATGGGTAAACCGACGTTTGCTAGCAGTTATTATTGTTATAAATTATTACCTAAACAAATATGTGTTAGAAATTTGAAAGGAGGAAATAAATGAGCAAAAAGATTAAATTTGTATGTGAAATGGATGCAGATTCTTTTGAAGAATTTGTTGAAGAAATGGGAGGATCTTATGATGAGAATTGTTTATATGAAAATATAAACGCTATGTTAGATGATCTTCCAGTTTGCTGTTGGTGTGTGGGATATAATGTTGAGGAGGACGAAGATGATGATTAAACTACACAAACGTAGCGGAGAAGTTTATTACTATCCGGAAGACATTAAATCTATGGAATATTCAAACAATGGCGTAGATGAATTTAAAACCAAACTTATTTTGAGATTGGTTGGTGTCAGAGAAACTGTTTATGTTAAAGAAACACCGGCTCAAATCTTGGATAGAATTAAAAGAAAGGAAAAGAAAAATGTTTAATTTATTTAAGAAAAAAGAAAATGAAACCGAAATTATTGGTAAATATGCGTTGAAAAACGTTGGAGACGTACAATATTTCAGGAAAGAGAATAGAAAAGCTCAACAGAAAAGTATATTCGCTTGGGCCACATATCAAGGTTTAAAAGTTAGCTTTAGATCCGGATCGTTTGTGTGTACTTATGCAGATGAAACTTTTGTGGAGCCGGTCCTGAGAGTTGAAGTTGTCGGTAAAGTTCAACCGAGAAGGGAATATAAGTATAAACCAACAGGTAGACCTGTCGGTAGACCTCGTAAAGACGGAAAGAACGTGGAACGTAAAACTGGAACAAAACGCGAAAAGATTTGCGAGATGTTGAAGAAGGGCATTAAGGTCAAAGATATTGCCGAAAAGTTAAATTGTTCCCGTTGGTATGTTTATAACGTGAGAAAGGAAAAATAAAATGAGTTGTTTTGATTCGATTTTTGTTAAATGCCCTAAATGTGGAGAGCAAATTGAATTTCAATCTAAATCTGGTGATTGTAGAATGAAAGAGATGAGTTTAGCTCGATGTGTACACACGCAAGATAAGGCTATTTTTGGAGTAGCTGACACAGTTGAAGAATGTCCTAAATGTGGAACAAAAGTAAAATTATTTGTAAATTTTACAGCGTTTGCAGAGGAATTTGAAGGAGATGATGAGGAGAATGAAGAATGACTTGGGAAGAATTAACGGAAAAAGCAACATCATATAGAATTGCGTATAAATATTTAGATGTTGGAAATGATAACCCATTTTTAACAGATGGTAAAAATGAGTTTTATAAAAATAGGTGTGTTACATTGAGAAATGATTTTCACGATGATGAAATGCTTGTTAATGTATCATACGATAAGATGTATCAAATAATGTTAGCATTAAGGTAGGTGGAAAATGAATAGAAATCTCGACGGTATTTACTTTAGAATTGAGCGTAATGGCAAATTTGAAAACGTATGCTTTAGTGATATGACCGAAGCTGAACAACGGGAAGTCTTAAAAGATAGACCGATAAAATTTGTTACAGAAGTCGCTCTTGAAATGGCAAAAAGATTGCACGAAATTGGCGAAGAATTAGATTTGGAGTGTAAAAATGTCAGATAGAAAATTAACAAATGAAGAATACGAATTGGTCATGGATCACATTTCGGATATTTATGATGTTATATCTGAAATTAAAGGTCGTTTATCTGAGATTTATGATTCCGCCGGAATGATTTGTAACATAGTGAAATGCGCTGAAAATGTTGATGGAATAAATCATAAACTCAAAGAAGCGTTAAAAGAAGCTAAAAAAGTCATATCTCAAGTTATGGACGGGAGGGAGGATAAAGAATTTTATAGAGATTTAGCAGATGACTTTTATTGCTATTGGTGTGATAATCATTTGGAGGATTTGGTGAAAGATGAGTAGAAGTTTAGATTTTACAGCTTGCATTAAGCAAGACGAATGTCCGGTCAAAGATTGTTGGCGAAAGCTCACAAAAGAAGAAAAGGACTGGCTTGAGAAAACACCGAATCGGATGTATTACGCTGATTTATCAGAGGAATGTGAAAAATTGAAAAAGGAGTTAAAACAAAATGACAAATTTTCCGAATGATATAGAACAAGCTGAGTATTTTTACTCACGTTACAAACAAGAACGTGATTCAGAACCCGGTAGTGAATCCGCAAAACTTGAAACTGAACTCGGTTGCTTAGCTTATTACATATCAAAATGTATTGCTGAATATAACGAAAAAGCTGACCGAATCGCTTATACCAAACGTTTCTGGTGGTGGCAGTGGATTCTCACTAAAAGAACAGCTGAAAAGTTTAAAGTTAAATTTATCTACCGTTCACAAAAAGCGAAAGAATATTACAGAAAATTGCTTTTTAAGGAATCGAAAGTTAAAGGTGAGAGATTAGGCGATGTTCATAAAAATAATATTATCGGATATTTAGCTAAAATGGCTGAAGATGATAAAACTCATGGTAGTTATGAACACTATATGTATATAATTAGGAGATTAAGATATGAAAGTGAGAAAAATAGACATTGAATATGATAAATGGGGAAGTGGAAAATACAGTTGCAGAATATGTTTTGATGTTAATGAAGATGTATCTGTCTATGCAGACGCAGACGAACTTATTACAGCGGAACTTATAAATGTCTTAATTCCTATTTTTGAAAAGATAACAAATCAAAAATTTGAAGAAGTGAAGGTTGAAACAGAAACCTTTTTAAGTAAGTTTGGCTTTAAGAAAAAGGACTGAGAAAATGAAGCGAACATTTATAATACGCAAAAAAGACGGTACAAACGTTGGTTTAAACATAACAAAAGCTGTTTCAATTAAATCTCCAAAGAAAATGTTTATGCTTGAAGAAATGAAAGATGGTAATTATCGCTTAACGTGGTCGGATTCGTTGGTTACTAATTTTTCCGAAATTGAAGGCTTTGTGATTATGAGAGAGGACTTGAAAAATGATCAAACTAAATGTTAGGATGGTTTCTGAGCCGGGAGTTGTTCTTGATTATGACGTAGATGTTGACTCTAAAGAAGATTTTATAGATAATATGTCGAAGGGTTTTCGAGATAATATACCGTTTGTAGTTATCGACAACGATAAAGTGAATGTAGTTAATCCTTCGAGAATAATGGCTATACAAATTGAGGAGATAGAAGATGTCTAAAGATAGTGATGATTGCGATGTTATGAATCAGTTGTTTGACGACGGTGGTACAACAATACACTGGCATCCGGTATCAATTTACAACCAAGACGACACTAAAATCCGGGATTTAACTAAACAAGAGCAGATTGAATGGATCAAAAAGCAGAAGGAGAAACAAAATGAGTAGACCAAGTTTAAAGGATAAAGTTCTGGAGTTAGTTCTACAAGGTAAAACTAACCCTCAAATTGCAAAAATAATCGATCGTAAACTGATTACAGCAGAGGTATATGTATCTCAAATCTTAAAAGAAAACAATGTGAAAAATCGTAATGAATTGATTATTAAACATATCGGAGGAGATAAGATGTTAGAAGAATGGAGTTATGACGAAACCGAGTCGGGCCGCTCCGAGACTTTAATTAAGGCGATTGAGAAGATTGAGAAATTGGAGAAGAAATTGAATATCGCATTATCTTGTCTAAAAGAATATGCTGATGAAGAAAATAATTGGGTTGGCCACGGCGACAGCTCGGCGGATATTTGGTGTGGATCAGGAATTAATGGATTCGATTCGGCGCAAACTGCATTAAAGGAAATCGAAGATGTTGAATGATATTCAAAATAATAACCTCAACGTAGTAGCTAACGCTTCTCAGCTAGTTAGTTTATTTCTTTTGTTACGAGATGCCAGTAACAACGAATTGATGAAGAAACTTAATGAACAGGATGAGCTTTATTTGAAGAAAGCTATAGAACAAAATGAAGAAATAATAAGTTTATTAAAGGAGTTATTGAAAAAATGATCACATGGTTTTGTGTTGGATTCTTAGCCGGTAATATATTTAACTGGATCATACAATGGTGGAGAGGCCGTAAAATGTATTTGAAATATCGAAACTTAATCGAGCCGGTTGTAATGCAAGTTTTTCACGAAGAAGAAAGAGAACGAGATGAATAATTGTTATAATTTGCGAAGAAAAGGAGCGAGATGAATAGAAAAGTTTACGCATACTGGTATAAAGGAGAACCTTTGTATCATTGGTGTAAAGAAAATGACATCAGTTATTTTCGAGTTATGGAGTTGTTTTATAAAGGTATGAGTATTGAAGAAGCTGTTGAATATACTAAAGAACATAAAGGTAGAAAAGGAACGAGAGTTAAATATCAAATTGACGGTGTTCCGGTGAGGCAGTTGCTAGGTCCGTATAAATACACACTGTTCAATAGCGCAATAAGTTATAATAGAAAATGTGGAAAAAACGTACCTTGGGAAGAAGTTTATAAAAAGTTATCCACAGTTTAGGAAAAAACTTGACAATTAAAAATTTTGTGCTATATTAACTTACGAATTCATTGAAATTGATTAGTGCAACGCATTATCAATTTGTGTGGGTAGGCGAGCAATTCGTTTACATCGGTTGATAACCGCGTGGTCGTGGGTTCAAATCCCACCTCTGTCCACATAGACGGATGGAGTAGCTCAGTCTGGTAGAGCACGTAATTACAACGAACGCGATATACCACCCACATTTCATGGGAGAGCGGCGAAGTTGGCGAGTCGCACCTGACTGTAAATCAGGCACCTTCGGGTTTAGTTTGTTCGAATCAAACCTCTCCCACCAATACCGTTAAGCGAGTATGTCGTTTACATAGGGTTAATGGTTTAACGCATACGATTTTCTAACGGTAGACTTTAATTGTGTGGGTAGGCGAGCAATTCGTTTACATAGCTAAATGGTTAAAGCAATCGACTGATAATTGATGAGTGTAGGTTCGAATCCTACTGTTCAAACAACGAAAGCGACATTCCACCCACATTTGGTTGTTTCTACGAGGAACGGCGAGAAAAAGGAATACATAGGACTTGAAATGCTACAAACTTCCTTTTCGATTTACCTTCCTCTTTAGTGAAAGGATGTTAAAATGAAAACTAATAAAAAAGAAACGTTGCGTACGTTTGAAGGTGGGAGAGCTTCTAAAATTTCTCCGATTGAAGAATTAAAAAGAACAACGATGGCTTGTCTTTTGTGGGAAGATAACTTCTATGAAGATGGAGTATCTGTTGCTGATCGAATTGAAAATTTAATCAATAAATGCAAAGATGAAGATGTAATCGAATTGGTACGAAAAGTTAAATTCGATATGAAATTACGTCATTGTCCTCTTTATATGATCGTGTGCTTATTGAAGAAAGGTTGCAAAAATCTCTCCGGTTTAATCTCTGAAGTGATTACGAGACCGGATGATATGGGAGAATTGTTATCTCTGTTCGGTTCGATTAAGAAAATTCCGAATCAACTTAAAAAAGGTATTGCAAAGGCATTTCCGAAATTCTCTGAATATCAGTTAGCTAAATGGAATCGTGATGCAAAGTATAAGTTGGTAGATATTGCTAACTTAACTCACCCGATCTCTAATGAGGCTATTTCTAAACTTATTAAAGGAGAATTAGCAACTCCGAATACTTGGGAAGTTAAAATCTCGGCTTGCGGAAACGATAAGGGGAAAAAGAAGGTCGCTTGGGAAACTCTCATTAAAGAGAATGAGTTACTCGATATGGCTTTCTTAAAGAACTTACGTGGTATTAAAGAAGCTGGTGTAAATGATGAGTTAATTAAACAACGAATCGAAAAGATTGATTCTAAGAAGTTGTTGCCGATTGATTTCATTCGTTGCGGTGACAATAACGTGGAATTTGAATCTCAAATTGAGAAGAAGTTTTTATCTCACTTTGAGAAACCGACTTTCTCCGGGAAAACAGCTTTCTTGGTGGACGTTTCCTGTTCTATGGATGGTAGACCTTTAGATTATGCTTCTGCTCTTGCTATGATTGGCCGTGAGATGTTTGAAGATGTTGATATTTATACGTTTTCAAATGAGGTTATTCAAGTACCAGCACGTCACGGATGGGGTTTGAAAGATGCCATTGATCGTTCTCAACACCATGGTTGTACCTATATGTGGCAAGCTATTAGATCTTTAACTAATAAAGGATATGAACGTTTAATTGTTATTACCGATGAACAAACTTATGGAGGTAATAAAGTAGACGGTAAAGTTTTTGGTAAAGCATACATTATAAATGTTGCTATTTACCAGAATGGTGTTGGATATAATGATGGTTATATTCACATCAACGGTTTCTCTGATGGAGTCTTTGACTACATGACAGAGATTGAGAAGTTTTAACTTTTCAATGCTTTTCTCCGTTAAAAAAAGCATAGATTTTTAACAGTAACAGTAATAGAAAGGAAATATAGAAATGAGTAACTATACAGTTGGTATTCTTAAACAAATGATTAACGCTGGTGTCACAACTAAACCGGCGGATTGCCCGGAAGATTTGTGGAATCAGGCTAACATCAAAGATGCTAGTTTTGAAACCGTAGAATCTTCGGTTCCGGCAACAGTTACAGCAACCGCTGAACTTCAACCTACATCTAATTCTTATCCGAGTTCTTACGGATTGGATGCTTTTGGCGCTACTGCAGCTCCGATTAGCGTTGATGCTATGTTGAAGAATAAGTCCGGTATTATGATGATCAACGGTAAGGAGATCGTCAAAGCGCCGTTCAAAGCAAAATTGTTGCTTGGTGAATCTAAGATTAAGCATACCATCAAGTGTAACTACAACAATCAGCTTCAATACTTCAGCACTTATGGCGGCGGTAAAGCAACAAACGGTATGGATTGGAATACCGTGGTTGCCGAATGTATGGCTCGCGATAAGACGGCTTATGAATACGAATCTATGGATATGTGTTTTGAGCTGTTGGAACCTTTGAAGGGTACTGATGGTTCTATTGCCGCTAATATCGGCCAGAGAATCGGTTACACAACCGCGGCTACGAACAGAGCGGAAATTGTTAAGTTCAAAGAAACCTGTTTGCAACGCGGACTTAATTTAGCTAACGCTGAAGTTGAAGTCAAAGTTGGCTTTTCTATTCAGACGAATAAGGCTAATCAGAACTGGACTATTATTACTCTCGAAGTATTGTAATAAAGTCTTTATTAACCCCTCATTTTTGAGGATTTGTTTTAACCTTTAATAAAAAAGTTTTAATTGACTCGAAAGATTCGGAGATGAAACCAAAGATTTATATTTATGATTGTAATAACTACGTCAGAATTAAGTCTGAGACTTCGTTCTCCGAGTCTTTTGTCAGAACTTTAATTGATGAGGCAGATAAAGAAGAAAATGCAGTTAAGTTTTATGTTTTTGATGGCGTTAATGCAAATGAGTATCGCCGGAATTTATATCCGGAATACAAGAAAACCCGTAAACCTCCTCTCGACAATTTCTTCGAGAATTTAAAATGGTTTAAAGAGTTACTCTCTTTTGCAAAACCTAATGTCTGTACTATACAAGTCGATGGTTATGAAGCTGATGACGTAATCGCTGAGTTATCCTCTTGGTTTGATGAAGTAACTATATTCTCGACGGATAAAGATTTACTTCAAATCCCAAATGCAACTTTACCAATGGCAAATAACGATTGGGAAAAAAGAGATTTGATATTCCCTCGGAAAGTATTGTGCGGTGATCCTTCAGATAACATTAAAGGGATTAAAGGTTTTGGTGAAACTACTTGGAAAAAAATGAGTAACGAGAGTAAATATTTGGCCAAAGTTTGGGTTGAAAGGGGTTCTACAGAGTGCAAAAACATTTTTGCAGAGAGTTTATCCACCAGAGCTAAAAATATCGTTCTGGCGGCATCCTATGAAGAAATAGAAACATTAAAGAAGATAGTTGGATTTAGATCAGTTAACAGAGATAGTATTAAGTTAGAATTTGGAACTAATAACAGAGCTGAAATTGAACGTCAACTATTGGAGTATGGTCTATGAAACGTGGGAAACGGCTAAGTGATAAAACTATAGAGCAAATTAAAGAATTAAGACGGCAAGGGTATAGGATTAAATACATTTCTAAACTCTTGAACATTAATAAAAACACCGTGGTTAAATACAGCAAGGAAGTATGATGGATTTTGATATTGAAAAGTTAAGCGAAGAACATGAGAATTTATTTCCTATATGTTCGTTAGCAAGTCAATTAGCGAAACTCGACGAAGAAAACGAGGAAGCCGGAGAGGCTTTAATGCACTACATTCGCGAATTAGCTGACTGTCTGATAGTTTGTGCCGGGATATATAGATTTGATAAAGAAATCGCAATAAGAGAATCTGAAAATATTTTGATGGCCGCAGATTGTTTTGGCATAGGTTTTGCTGATCTTATTCTCGAGGAAGTTAATCGTAAATGGAATATCAATAAATCTCGTAAATGGAAGTGGAACGGTGTAACATATAAACACGAAGGTAAGGATGGTCAGGAATGAAAAAGAGAATGTATTTGTTATCAGATAGACCTTACGGTACGTTAATACCTTGTGCTTATTGTTATAACAATGGTTATTATGTGTATCAAGTTTATAGAGATGATGAGCATATTTATAATGAAAAATTATTTAACACAGCGGCAGAAGTTATAGAAGTTTTGAACAAATTGAAAAAGGAGTTAAAATGGCAGTCAATCAATTAAATTTAATCATGGGAGCTGGAATAGATCGTATAGAAGATCGTGAAGAAAATGATTTCTATGCAACTGATCCGAAAGCGTTGGAAGTGCTACTGGATAAACTGAAGAAAGATGGAATTGAATTAAGTAATAATGTTTGGGAAGTAGCTTGTGGAAAAGGTCATCTGTCGAAAGTTTTAGAGGAGAGAGGTTATTCAGTATTTAATACAGATTTAATCGACAGAGGGTATGAGAATTTTCATTTAGCTAAAAGTTTCTTTGAGTTTGAAAATGTATGTGACGGAGATATACTCACGAATCCACCGTTCAAACTTGCTTGTGAATTTATTAATCACGGTCTTGAGTTAGTTAAAGAAGGCCGGTATGTGATTATGTTTCTAAAGATACAGTTTTTAGAGGGCCAGTCTCGCTACGATTCTTTATTCAAAAACAATCCGCCAAAATACATCTATGTATTTACGAGAAGAACAAATACAGCGAGAAACGGTGAATTTGATAAGTATAAAGCTGCTCCGGCTCTTTGCTATACTTGGATGATTTGGCAGAAAGGTTTTAAAGGTGAACCTACTTTGAGGTGGTTGAACAATGAATAAAATCTATAACAAATCCATAGAATTGTTTTATAAAACATTCGATGTACCTAAACTTTGTTTTGAGATTCTATCTAAAGTAAAAAACCCCGCGGTTTGCGGTAGGTTGTATGATGTAGAAGTAGTTAATGTAACCCGTGAATTATTTAAAATTAGAATAGAGTTTAAAACAGATGAAGACACATATTTTGATACGGTATTTAATCTTGAGAATACACTTGAAAAGGCTGAAGAATTTTGCGGTACGATGGGTTATTCGATTGATAGAATAGAAGATGCTAAAGGTAATAAATATAAAGCATTTTATGCAAATATGTTTGAAACTATAATATTGGAGAAATTTAATGGGTAGAACTTACAGTAAGATATTAAAGGTTTTAGGAGATGATAAACTTACCAGTAGGCAAATACTTGAAAAGTTTTTTGAAGTATTTGGTTACAGACCGGCTAAAAAAACAATATGGTCTGATCTATCCCGAGCCGCAAAAGAAGGTGTATTGACAAGAGATGAGAATGGGTTTTATAATGTAAATAAATGACAGTTGCGGTCTTTACGTTGATTATTGCCTGTATCGAGGCTCCCTCGTGCGTAAAGAAAATCCGCTCCAAACTGCTTGTCGAGGGAATACGATACATGAGATGAGTCCTTATAAGTTACGCCGACCGGAAGGCATCTAAAGGCAACGATGTTTCTATATCCACTAGAAATCAAAGCACCACATCTCATGAATTTGACGTGTAAATCGTTGCTCCGGTTTTTTTTATGAGGGAAGTTCTACTATTTGTGTGCGTGTGTAAGTAAGACTTCCCTCACCTTATGAGAGGTTTGAACTTCATTATAGTCTCCAAAATTTATGCCATATCAAACCTCTCACCTCTTTTTAATTTTACGAAAGGATGTTAAATAAAATGATTTTGTTTTGGGATTTCGAAGTTTTCAAATTTTGTTGGCTTGTTGTTATAGTTGATCCAGTTAAAAAGGAAGAAACTGTAATCGTAAATAATGCTGATGAGCTTAGAAGTTTTATGGATTCTCATAAAAATTATATCTTTATAGGTTATAATTCAAAGAGTTATGATAACTACATTTGCAAAGCCATTCTTGCCGGATTTAACCCTTATGAAATGAACGAATGGATCATTACTAAAGACCTTCCGGGGTGGCAGTTCGACGATTCGATTCGTAATTATAACTTTTTATCTTACGATGTATACACTGAACTTATGCCTAGCTTGAAGAAACTTGAGGCTTTTATGGGTATGGATATTCACGAATCAAAAGTCAGTTTTAGATTAGATAGAAAATTAACCGAAGAAGAAATACAAGAAACCATAGAGTATTGCCGAGCGGATGTTAATGCACTGATAACTGTGTTTTGCAAAAGAAAAGAGGACTTTGAATCGCTCTTTGAATTGATTAAAATGTATAAGATGCCTTTAGACAATTTGATCAAAACTAAAGCGCAGTTAACTTCAACTATTCTTGGCGCTGAAAAACACGAATATAACGATGAATGGGATTTACAATTTCCTGATAACTTAAAAATAGATAAATATAAATTTGTAGTTGATTGGTTCAAAGATCCGGTGAATCATTATGAAGGAGCTAAACTCGAATGTGAGATTGCCGGAATACCTACAGTTTTTGCTTGGGGTGGAGTGCATGGCGCTAAATTAAATTATTTTTCTGACGGAAATTTTATTGATGCCGATGTAGCAAGTCTGTATCCTAGTATTATGCTTGAATATAATCTTCTTTCTCGATCCATACCAGAAAAAGGTAAAAAAGAGTTTAGAGAAATAGTTAATAAACGTTTGGAATATAAACGATCAGGCCAAAAGAAAATGGCTAGTGCCTTAAAGATTTGTGTTAATGCACTTTATGGAGTATCTAACTTCAAAGGTTCTCCGGTTTATGATCCTAGACAAGCACATTCAGTTTGTTTAACGGGCCAACTTCTTTTACTTGATTTGATAGAACACGTTGAGAATTATGGAACTATAGTGAACTCAAATACTGATGGTATCTATATCAAGTTAGACGATGAAGAAAATAAAGAAAAGTTTTATGAAGCTTGTAAAGAATGGGAGAATAGAACTCATCTTACTTTAGAATACGATCCATTTCATAAATTAGCACAACGCGACGTTAACAACTATTCCGCTGAATCTGATTCTATCAGTAAAAAGACCGGTGAATATGAAATTAAATCTAAAGGCGCAGTTGTTAAAGATTTATCGGAGTTAGATTATGACTTACCTGTTGTTAACTTTGCTGTAAGAGCTTACTTGATGAAAAATATACCACCAGAAAAGACAATTCAAGATAACGATAACTTAATTGATTTTCAGAAGATATATCACGTTTCTGCACTTTATGATAGAGCTTTAAAGAATTGCACGTTCTCCAAAGAATCATATATCAAACCTGAAACCGGAAGGAAAAACACTCATACTGTTTGGAATAATGACGGAACTGTCTTCGAATACGAAAGAACTTTCAGAGTGTTTGCTTCGAAGAATTTTGCCGAAGGAACTTTGTATAAACAGAAGACTGGTAAAAATCCGGAAAAATTTGCCGGAGCGCCAGATCATTGTTTCATAGAAAACGGAAATATCATTGGTAAAAAATGTAGCGATTATATTGACAAGCTCGATAAGCAGTGGTACATTGATGAAGCGTGGAGGAGAATAGAACAATTCTACGGAAAATCTCTCCGCTGAAAGGTATATTATGAGGGAATGGAAAAAGGCGGAAGCCACTGTTTACAAATACTTTGCTGAGAAAAAAGGATCATTCATCCATCGCTTCATTGACACTCATGACATCAACGCTCAACTCAACCGTTTCAAAGACGGTAAGGCGATAATTTATACGGAGAAAAAACCTTCTGACTTCATCATTGTTGAAGATGGAATTACTTACTTTGCTGAAGTTAAAAGTACGGAAAATGTAAGAGGTGTTACGAGTGCTTTGTTTGCCGAACAAGACGGAATGAGAAAAAGAGTCTTAAAAGCGAATGGATTATATTTTTACTTTATTTATTCAATTCATAATCAGAAATGGTATAAAGTACCCGGCTTTGAGATCGAAGAAAAACCAAATCAGAAGTGGGAAGAAATAGCTAATTACGAGGTGGATTACTTATGATTGCAACCGACGTTTTCATAGATCTCGAGTCAACAGGAGTTAATCCAAATACAGCAGCTATTGTTCAGATAGGTGCTGTTAAGTTTAACTTCAACACTTGTGAGGTAGGTGAAACTTTCAAAATTGCATTAAAAATGCCGAAAAATAGATATTGGCAAGAGGATACAAGAAGATTTTGGTCCGAGCGTTTATCTTTATTTAACGAGATTGTAAAAGATGAAGTTGATACCGAACAAGGGTTCAGAGAATTTATTAATTGGGTTAATAAAGATATGTTAAATCCAAGAGCTTGGAGTAAACCTCTAAGTTTTGATTTACCGTTCATAGCTAGTTACTGTGAGCAATATAATGTAATTAATCCATTTAATCATTGGGAACACAGAGATTTACGTTCTTTTATGATGGCTTATTATGGTGAGAATTTACCTAAACTTACGATGAAAGATGGTTTAGTTGAACATGACGCATTGGCCGATGCGTTAAATGAAACTTTGTGGTTAATTGACACGAGGAAAAAGTTATGGAAAAAGTAAATAAGAACTTCAAAGGAATCGATAACGGTGACAGATACATTGAAGATATGTATCTCAACATTGAGAAGATTGCTGAAAAATACAACGTAGAACTTACAGAAAACGCAAGGAAAATTGCACGAGCAAGAGTTCTAACTAATTGTCCGCTCAATCTCTGTATTTGCGACAGAACTGATCCAGACAGAGGGTGTATAAGTGCTAAGTGCATGAAAGAGATTCAAGAAAATGGGATTTGTCATTGTCGTTGCTATAGGAAAAAGTAGGTATGCAAATAATTAGGTTTTGTTCTAAGTGGTGTAATAAATGTAAAATCTTCTCCGACAAGAAGTTGTTAGGGTATGATACAGATGTCGACATTGATTTACCGTCTTATAAGAAAACCATAATTAAATATCAAATAAGCATAATACCAACTTTTCTGGCCCTAGCCGATAACGGCAGAATTAAAGGAAAATTAAGCAATCCAGATGATTTAGAGGAGTATTTTAAATGGAAGGACAAAGTTACACAGAAGTAGTAACTGATAAATTCAGTATAATCACAGATACACATTTTGGCAGAACGTTTAAAGAGGGAGTTCCATTAAACCGCCGTGGAGAATATGAAAGTAGAATATTATATGATTTCGGAGATTTTTTAGAAAATGATAAAAGTAGAATAGTCATCCACGCTGGGGATTTATTCGAGTCTCCTTATGTTAGTAACGAAGTTTTAATGGATGTTTATACTGCAATCCGTTTTCACTTCAAACCTTTAACTCACTATTATTTTATAGCCGGTAATCACGATTTACCAAAAAATGATTCAATTACTAATTCAAGTTTCTACATTTTGAGCAAATTATTAGAACCATACTGTAACGTTCATTTTGTATTTGAAACAGAGGTTGTTGAAGATGATATTTTATTAGTTCCATATAATTGCGAGCTTGATGAATTAAATGGTAAAATAAATTATGTCATCGGTCACTTCGACGATCCTGTTCCTCAAACACTTGCGTATTATAACGGTCAGAAGTTTAGCGGGCACTATCATAAACAACACGTAAGCTACGACGGAACTTATTTTATTGGTTCATTCTACCCTATAGCTTTTGGTGAAGAATCTGATACTGATGTTATGGAAACGATGACACTTGAGGAATATAACAAAAGAAGTGAAGATGAATTAAAGGATAAAAGAGTTAGAATTTTACTCAAAGACGGAGAGGATCTGCCGATAGATCATCCTTGTTTACAGTTGATTGCTAAGAAAGAAAAGAAAGAAGAAATCAATCTTGAAGTGAAATTGGAAGATGATTTTGACTTCCGCATATTGTTTTATGATTGTTTGAAGAATTGTAAGAATGTGGATGAATTATGGTATAGATATTTGACATTGAAAGGGATCGAATAGTGATTAAAGAATTAAGACTTGAGAATTGCATTAAATACAAAGACAAAGTATTTACGTTCAATAAAGGTTTAACAATAATTAAAGGAAAAAACGGAAACGGAAAATCTTTAATTCAGGAGATGATCCGATTCGCGTTATTCGGTAGTGCTGCTTTAAGAGGTAGAGTATCTGATTACAACCCGAATATGAGAATTACGCTCAAATGCACGATAAACGGTGATGAAGTAATCATTGTAAGAACACTAAAGGATTGCACAATTAACGGCACTATAAAAGGTACAACTCCTTGTAATGAATGGATTCGCAAGAAGTTAGGTTACGATTTAACTGTATTTGATATGGGTAATGCGGCCAAACAGGGGGAAATTGCAAAACTTGGTAAAATGAAACCAAGCGAGCGTAAATTAGCTGTGGACCAAGTTGTAGGTTTAACCGCTGTCACAAAACTTATTAAAGAATTAAAGAACGAGAGATTAGAATTAAAGAATTATATAAACGGATTCGAAAGCGTTTTAGTTGAACCGACTGAACCGGAGAAACCTGTAAGATATAAGAATAGCTCTGATTTAAGTGCTGAATTAGATGAAGCTCGTAAATATAAATCGGCTTATGATTTTAGAGTTGCGAAGGCGAAAGAATTAGAATGTGAAGAACCTGTTTGGACCGGAGAAACACCGAAAGGTGATTTAAAGAACGAATCTATATATCTGTTTATGAAGAATAAAGTTGAAGAACTCGAAAAATTAGATGAATTGGGTTCTCAATATACAGAAGAACAGTTAAATCAAATGTTGTATGAGAGCACTCAATGGAAAGATTGGGAAGAACCGAAAATTTCAATGGAAACTATTGAGCTTGAAGAAAACAGTTGGATAGCTTACGACTCTTGGAATAAAGTGGAGAAGGTAACTTGTCCTAAATGTGGAGAAACTTTTGCAATCAATTACACAAAAGAAGCTCCAAAACCGACTTATGATAAAGAATTCTTAAAAGAACAGAAGAAACTTTACTTAACTAAACCTAAGTGTGATAAACCGATTCGATTCATTGATTACAATTTTGCATTGGCAGAGAAACTTAAAATAAATCAGAAAAAAGAATATGATAATTGTTGTGCGACGCTGAGAGAACTCGGTGAAGTTGATTATGATAAATTGAGAGAATATAAGAGTTATAAAGAAAATCTTGTCAAGTGGAATGAATATCAAAATTCATTAAATCTTCTTGAGAAGACGGTTAAACCGGAAACAGATGAAACCATAAAGCAGATGGAATCTGATTTGATTGAGAGTAAACTTTACGAAGAAAATCTAAAACGCTATAAATCAGATAAGGAAAGATACGACAAACTCTTATCTGAAATTGAAGAAAAGAAAGAAGCGATGTCAGAAATTGACAACGAAATAAATGGTTTGACCGAATTTATGACGAGAGTTAAGAACTCGATTATACCTTCGTTATCCAGAGTATCTTCAGATTTAGTGAGTGAGATGACTGCTGGAAAGACCGATGAAATAAAGATTAACGATGATTTTGAGATTACAGCAGACGGTAAAGAAATATGCTTATTATCCGGTGGGGAAGAAGCCGGTGTAAATCTTGCGATTCGCTTAGCGTTATCGTCTATTCTTACCAGAAAAGTATTCAATGTATTTATCGGAGATGAAGTAGATCAATCCATGGATGATGAAAGAGCTGAATTAACAGCAAATACTCTACGAAATCTTAATAAACAGATAGAACAGATGATATTGATAAGTCACAAAGATATTGAAGGCGATTATGTAATTGACATTTAATTTCTCTTTCTTTATACTTTTATTGAACGGGAGGTAATCACTATGTTAAAGTTTTTATTAAATCTACTTCTGCTGTTTGGTAAAACGAAAGAAAAGAAAGGAGATGCTGAGATGTCTATCGATCTGTCTACAGCTCCGAGAGGTATCCGTAACAACAATCCGGGAAACATTGATTTTAATCCGTTGAATAAATGGAAAGGTCTTAATCCAAAATCTAAAGAATTGGATTCACGTTTTTGCGTTTTTATTTCTCCGGAATATGGTATTCGCGCATTGATGATTTTGTTGCGTAATTACGAGAAGAAACATGGACTTAATTCGGTACGTCAGATTATTAACAGATGGGCGCCTACTCACGAAAACAATACTTCAGCTTATATGACACATGTCGCTAAGATGATGAATGTAGGTTTAGATGATTGTTTAAACTTAAAAGAAAGAGACGTGTTAATCAAATTAGCTAAAGCTATTGTTACGCACGAGAACGGAGTTCAACCTTATGCTGATGGAATTTATCAATCTGCATACGAATTGATTTAAGGTGAAAGATGAGTCAAGAATATCAAAATATTTCGGTTACTGAAAAAGTTTATGATTCTCTGCCAAAATTACTTGAAAGAGATGATACCGGAGTTACTGCGAGTGCCGGAACTGCATTTCCTCAAGAATTAGATTCTAAAATGTTAGGTCGAGTTTGTTTAAGAACGGACCAGAAAATTCTGTATTATTTATCTAAACTTGATCCTGTAACTTGGACGTTGATGATAGACTTCTCTCAACCCTTGGCAACTTTAGATGAAGTTGAAACAAATTATCAACCTCTTAACTCTAACTTAACAGCGTTATCAAATTTAAGCATAACCGCAAATACTATTCCTTATTTCAACTCAGCGACTTCTATGTCTACTCTTACAGTTACTGATTTTACAAGGAGTTTATTTCAGGTTAATAACGCAAGCGGAGCTAGAAGTTTATTAGGTTTAGGTAATTTAGCGACGGTCAACTCAATAACCTCGTCTAATGTCGATTCATATATCGGTAATTCATCATTACCTGTTTCTAAGTTTAATTTCACACCAATTAAATCGGGTGAAGGTTACACTGTAGGAGATGTTAAAGAAAGTTATAACTCTGCAAACGAAACCGGCTGGCTTTTACTTAACAAAGGTTATACTATCGGGGATAGTAGTTCCGGAGCTACTTATAGAGGTAACGACTATCAAGCGCTTTATTTAAAGATTTGGGGTTTAGCAAATGTAAGTTACTATAATTCTGACGGAAGTGCATCCTCGCAAGGTTCAAGTGCTAGTAATTGCTGGAACGCACATAGAAGAATGTCACTTCCATCAGGTACGAATTATCTTAACTCAAACTGTACATTTAAGATTAGGTATTTATAATGAGTCAAAACTTTCCTAACATAACCGGAGAAGACTACATCGACAGCGGTATATTATCGTTACAAGATAGAGATAACGCTGTATTAACTTGGTTTGGCGGAGAAACAACTCCGGTTAATCCTTTTGAAGATTTGGTATGGAATGACACAAACAGCAAATGTATAAAGTGGTATCATGATGACGATTGGGAAACAATAATTGATTATGGTCAGAATTACATAACGGTATCCAACTTGGCGTACAGTTATCAGCCGCTTAATTCTAATCTTACTGATTACTCAGAAGTGTCAATTTCTGGCACTGGTTTTATAACTAATGAGTGGATTCCGATTAGCAGTTTCTTCATAAATAAATTATGGAGTGGATTCAAAGACAATATCGAGTTAGGCAGTCTTGCATATAAATCGTCATTAACTCAGAACGAT